>ENA-OPCD01002777-OPCD01002777.1-human-gut-metagenome-genome-assembly--contig:-NODE-2777-length-11895-cov-3.811655_pt1 | contig 11895 bp, 8 predicted proteins | sample MGYA00241560_ERZ501471 | MGnify/ENA primary metagenome ERZ501471 (study PRJEB25962, sample SAMEA2042578) | human gut metagenome | biome: human gut; feature: human-associated habitat; material: faeces...
GCTCTGGCCGCAACCGTGAAGGTCAACGGCCAGGTGGCAACCACCCACGAGGGCGGCTTCTCCATCTTCCGTGCCGATGTCACCGACCTGTGCCACGAGGGCGACAACGAGCTGACCATCGAGGTCTCCAACGAGGACACCCCCTCCATGTACCCCGCTTCCGCCGACTTCACCTTCTACGGCGGCCTGTACCGCGGCGTGAACCTGATCAGCGTGCCCGGCACCCACTTTGACCTGGACTACTTCGGCGGCCCCGGCATCAAGGTCACCCCCAAGCCCACCGAGGACGGCGGTGCCACCTTTGAGATCGAGAGCTGGGTCACCAACGGCGAAGAGGCCTACACTGTGATGTACAGCATCGAGGACTGCTACGGCAACGAAGTTGCTTCCGGCGTGCGCCCCTGCGACAGCACCAAGGTCACCCTGTACGTTCCCGATGCCCAGCTGTGGAGCATGGACGAGCCCAACCTGTACACCGTGACCGCCCGCCTGCAGAAGAACAACGAGACCTTTGATGAGATCTACGCCAACGTGGGTGTCCGCAGCTATACTGTGACCCCGAACGACGGCTTCTCCATCAACGGCGTGCCCACCCCGCTGCGCGGCGTGGCTCGCCATCAGGATCGTCTGTACAAGGGCAACGCCCTGACCGCTGAGGATCACTACGAGGATGCCATGCTCATCAAGGAGCTGGGTGCCAACACCATCCGTCTGGCCCACTATCAGCACAGCCAGGACTTCTACGACGCATGTGACGAGCTGGGCTTCGCCGTCTGGGCTGAGATTCCCTTCATCAGCGTCTTTAAGAAGGACCCCTCCGCTCACCAGAACTGCCGTCACCAGATGACCGAACTGATCATCCAGAACTACAACCACCCCTCCATCATGTTCTGGGGCCTGTCCAACGAGATCCTGATCGGCGGCATCTGCCAGGAGCTGGTGGACAACCACCACGACCTGCAGAAGCTGGTGCGTGAGCTGGATCCCACCCGTCTCACCACCATTGCCCACGTCTCCAACACCCCTGTTGACGGCCCCATGCATCACATTACCGATGTAGAGAGCTACAACCACTACTTCGGCTGGTACGGCGGCAAGATGGAGCAGAACGGCCCCTGGCTGGACAAGTTCCACGCCGAGCACCCCGACATCTGCATCGGCATCTCCGAGTACGGCACCGAGGGCATCATCAACTGGCACAGCAACGATCCCCAGTGCAAGGACTACACCGAGGAGTATCAGGCACTGTACCACGAGCATCTGGCTCAGGTGTTCGAGGATCGTCCCTGGGTGTGGGCTACCCACTGCTGGAACATGTTCGACTTTGGCTGTGCTGCCCGCAACGAGGGCGGCGTTGCAGGCCGCAACAACAAGGGCCTGATGACCATTGACCGCAAGACCAAGAAGGACAGCTACTTTGTCTACCAGGCATACTGGTCCAAGCAGCCCATGGTCCACATCGCTGGCCGCCGCCATGCACAGCGCGCAGGCGAGACCACCGAGATCAAGGTCTACTCCAACCAGGACACCGTTGTGCTGTACGTCAACGGCAAGGAAGTCGGCCAGCAGACTGCACACCGCGTGTTCAAGTTCAACGTTGCTCTGGAAGAGGGCTTCAACACCATCCTGGCCGTTGCCGGTGACGTGAAGGATTCCATCACGCTGGAAAAGGTCGAGAAGGAGCCTGATTGCTACACTCTGCCTGAGTTCAACGAGCGTCAGGAGGGCGTTGCCAACTGGTTCAAGCAGGTCGGCAGCCTGGATCTGAAGGCTCCGATGGAGTTCCCCGAGGGCTATTACAGCATCAAGGACAGCATGGAGGAGCTCTCCAAGAACGAAGAGGCTCTGGCTCTCGCCACCAGGGCTGTCAAGCTGGCCACCAACTTTGACATCAAGCCCGGCGTTGGCATGTGGGATATGATGAAGCGCATGACCCCTGAGGCTATGGCTAAGATGATCAACATGCCCGACGGCTTTATCGAGAGCCTGAACGCCCAGCTGATCAAGATCAAGAAGTAAGCACTTCCTGCATCTGAACACCAAAAAATAAACGAACCGCCCCGGCACTGCACAAAGCAGCCGCCGGGGCGGTTTTTGTATGCGGCAAATGGCAAAGCATCTCTGCCATACGATCTCAGCCTGTGGCTCAGCGCTTCTTGCTACGCTTCTTCTTGCGCGGGGCAGAACGGGCAGGGTTCTGGGTGGGAACAGAATCATTGGAGCGCTTCTGCTCCATCCGATATCTGACGTAATTGGGAATCACGACCGCGATCACGATCAGCAGGACCCAGACCAGGATGCTGGGCTGCTCGTGGTTGGTGTTGAACAGAAACTGCATGACATTATCCATAGGGTGTTTTCCTTTCCGGCCCAGCAGGCCGCCAGAGGGCTTTTTACAGCCAGATGTTGCCGTTCTCGTCCGGTTTCATGGGTACGGCAATGATAAAGTCCACGATGGTCATAGCGGCAGAGAAACCACTCCAGAAGGTTGCCAGATACAGCAGGCCCAGCACCGGGCGCTTGGCATAGAACTGGTGCGCACCAAACGCGCCCAGAATGCACAGGCGCATATACTTCTTACGGCTGACACAGTGCTTTTCACGGTGTTCTCTCCAGTATAACAGGTGGTCGATGGTGTTCCAGATGAACCCATGGTCCGGGTCCTTTCCCCACTGTGTCTTTTCTTCCATTTACGATGTACCTCTTGTCTGAATTTTGTTCCAAAAGCAGAAAACCGCCCGCCGCAAGGGCGAGCGGTTTTTCTATTTGATTTTACAGGTTTCCGCAGAAAATTGCAAGTACCAATTAGGCGTTCTCAGCCATGGCCTTCATCTTGATCTGAGCGACCTCATCCTGGATCTCTTCCATCTTCTCCTTGGTCAGGGGATAGAACTTCATAGCGATCAGGTTGCAGACCAGGCCGATCATGATCATGCCGTATGCGCAGAAGACAACGCCGCCGCGCAGGCCCGGGGTAACGGGGTCACCCATAACGGGGTTGTGGTCGGTGTAGCCGCACATGCTGAACATGACACCGGCGACCATGGGTGCGAAAGAGGAGACCAGCTTATCCACGAAGCTGAACAGGGTACCCATCAGGCCGGGGACATACTTGCCGGTACGGTAGACTTCGTAATCGGCGCAGTCAGCGGTCATGGGGATGACGATGTTGCCGGAAATGCCCTGGAAACCAGCGGCGATGATGGTCAGAACGAGGTACAGGATCAGGAAGTAGCCCCAGTTCAGAGCACCGGTAGCGGGGTTAGAGGTCATGGTGGTGGGATCGCCCAGCAGCCACAGGGCTGCCAGAGCGCCGTTAATGACCAGACCACCCACAGAGCCGATCAGCATGGCCTTGCGCTGACCCAGTCTGGTAGCAAAGAAGCTGATGAACAGGAAGCACACGATGGTGCTGGGAATGGTGACCAGACCGGTAACGTTACTCTGCAGCAGGTTGGAACCGGCAATGCAGGCGAACATGGCGACCATGACGGCGCTGGACTTTGCAGAGGAGCCCAGCTTATCGGTAGATGCGGACAGGACCAGCATCTGAATGGCACGGTTGTTCTTCAGGGTATCCCAGTAATCCTTGATACCGACCTTGATGGGCTTGCCGGTGCCGAAGAACTCAGGACGATCCTTGGGGGTAATGGAGATCACAGCGATGGTGGTGAAGCAGGCGGACATGATAGCGGTCATCAGCCACAGGGTGTGCATGAACTGGGTGGAAGCGTAGCCGCCCACATCGGTGTAGCCATCAGCAATACGAGGGATGATGATGCCCAGAATGGCGAACAGCAGGGTGTTGAACACGCCGTCGAAGGAAGCGAACATGGGGCGCTGCTTGGGGTCATTGGTCATGCAGCTCTGTGCAGACTTGGTAACAACACACTGGCAGGTGTAGCCCAGGTAGTAGACCATCAGAACGACCACATAGAAGGGGAAGCGCACGCCCTGAGGCAGCTTGTGGGTGACATGGAAAGCGATGTAGCTGGTCACGCACAGGATGATCTGACCGATCACGATGAACGGGCGGTTCTTGCCGAACTTGCCGTTGGTCTTATCGACCATGAAGCCGACGAACGGGTCAGTGACACCGTCCCAGATACGCATCATCATGGTCAGGGAAGAAGCGACCATCATGCCAACGCCGACCCAGCCCATCAGGTAGTAGGTAGCGTAGTTCATCATCATCAGATAAACGTTGGTTGCGGTGTTGTTCAGCGCGTAGCCTGCGATACGCCACAGGGGAACGCGGTGGATGCCGTTGTGCTCATAGTCCTTATCATAGAACTTATCCGGCAGACTTCTGGTTTTTGCCATTTCATTCTCTCCTTTGTTCACACGGGAACATTCTCCGTTTTCTCCATGGGGCTTACAGCTGCCACTGCGTACCAGCCCGTCCGGAACTTTATGTCTATATTATGAACGTTTTTTGATATATCCGTTAGTAATATTTTAAGGTAAAACAGGTCGATTTTACGATTATGGGAAAAGTTTCACTAATGTGAAAATTTCTATTGTGCTTATTGCACAATCAATTGATATACTAGTATAGCACAACGCCAGTTAGCTGCCACTATGTTCTGCGCCGGAGAACGGGCCTGCAAACGCCAGAAAGGGCCCACGGCAAATGCCGCAGGCCCTTTCTGGCGCTAGGAGGTAAATGAATGAATAGAGGAAGATGTCAGATCAGGATGTCGCCGTTCTCATCGGCCTGCATGGGCAGTGCAATGAGAAGGTCGGTCACGCAGAGGAAGAAGGGCACCACGCTCCAGAAGAACAGGGTGTAGAAGGCCGCCAGCGCATACCGCTTTTCATAGTAGCGGTGGCCGCCGCACCAGCCCAGAAACAGGCAGAGCAGAAGGTACTTCTTTTTGTTCACCTTGTGCCTTACGCGGTTCTTTTTCCAATCGTGATACTTACCAATGAGGCCCGGGCTCTTCTCCTTTTCAAGATCGATGCCGGCTTCCAGCTTGGCATCCTGCAGCGCCAGCTCCGCCTTGATAAAGTCATCCCGGGTCAGCTCCTCGCCGGTCTCCAGCTTGTGGAACACATCGTCCGTTACCGGCTGCCGGTGCCGTAATAGCCGGTGCTCCAATCGTCCTTTTCCTCGTCGTAGTGCTCCACATCGCCCAGCAGCTCGCCGGTGGTGGGGGCCTTTTCCGGGGCCTCAGCGGAGGGGGCCGGGGTGATCTCAGGGGTCTGGTTCAGCTTGTTTTCTTCTGCCATAGTGGTATTCCTTCCGGGTCTCAGGGTATCAGAAAGTCCTGCGGCAGAGGATGGCCCGCCGCAGGACATTTCCGGTTACGATGCAGGACAGCGGCGCTGTCCCGGATTCAAAATTTCCGCAGGGAGATGGTTGGCATTAAGCCTGCTTTGCAGCAGCCTCAGCCTTGATGCGGCCGATCTCAGCCTGGATCTCTTCCATCTTCTCCTTGGTCAGGGGATAGAAGTGCATGGCAACAACGTTGCACAGCCAGCCAACGATGGGCAGCAGGACAAAGCAGCCGATGGTTGCCCAGAAGATGCCGTCAGAGTACGGAGTCAGGGTGTCGGGCAGAGCGTCCTTGAAGCCGACCATGGAGTAGAACAGGGCCACCAGAGTGGTTGCCAGAGAAGAGACCAGCTTATCCACAAAGCTGAACAGGGTACCCATCAGGCCGGGGACGTACTTGCCGGTACGGTAGACCTCGTAGTCGGCGCAGTCAGCGGTCATGGTGATAACGATGGAGGAGGACAGAGCCTGCACACCACGCCATGCGATGATCAGCAGGATGAAGATCAGGCCGGTAGCAGTCCAGCCGTTGAACAGGGTGCCCCAGGTGTCGGGACGGATGATACGGAATGCAGGCAGCGCAAACTTGGTAGCATCGCCCTTGGGGTTCACAAAGACCAGGAACAGGGTGATGATGATAGAACCGATAATGCCGCCATAGGTACCGGTCATCATGGATGCCTTCTGGCCCATCTGACGTGCGATCTTGTTCATCAGCAGGATGGAGATCAGAGCGATGGGGATAGAGGTGATCTGAGAGTAGCTGGAGAATGCGGCATAGTTGCCGAAGATGATGCCGAACAGGCAGATCATAACAGTGGAGTTGCTCATGGTGGACATGAACAGCTTATCAGTAGACGCGGAGACCACCAGCATCTGGATGGCGCGGTTGTGAGCCAGGGTGTCAACGTAATCCTTCACGCCGACCTTCTGGGCGGTGCCCAGACCGAAGTACTTGGAGTTATCCTTACGCCACAGAGCAATGATGGCGCAGACTGCAAACACTGCAGACAGGCCGCCGAACATCAGCTGCATGGTGGTGAACAGGCCGGGGTTGTAGAAAGCGGACAGGCTGCCGCCGGACTTCTCCACGATGCCTGCCAGAGCGGGGTTCTGTGCCACCAGAGAAGCGATCTCTGCAGCGTTGTTCTCAGCAGTCAGGGTGAACTTGGGAACCAGGCTGTCGGTAACGATGACAGGGATGACAATGTTCATCAGGATGATGTTGTACACGGTATCGCACATTGCGAAGATGGGGCGCTGCTTGGGATCGTTGGTCAGGCAGGTCTGAGCAGACTTGGTGACAACGCACTGGCAGGTGTAGCCCAGGATGTAGATCATGTAGATGATGATGAACGCAACAAAGCGGACACCAGTGCCCATCTTGGGGATGAAGTTGAACATCACGAAGGTGGTGACGAACATGATGATCTGACCGATGACAATGAACGGACGGTTTTTGCCGAACTTGCCGTTGGTCTTATCGACCATCATACCAACGAACGGGTCGGTGACACCGTCCCAGATACGCATGATGGTAACAATGGAACCGGCCAGCACGGATGCCAGACCGACGATACCGATCAGGAAGTAGCTGATGTAACCGACCACCATCATGTAGGTGTTGGTGGAGGTGTTGTTCAGAGCGTACATCATGATCTCCCACATTTTCGCTCTGTGGATGCCGTTTTCTTCAAGCGGCTGTTTGACCTTTGCCATAGAGAAGCTCTCCTTTCAATTCTGCGGCCGGTGTGCTGCCACTCACTCCGGCCTTTCATTCGGTCCCCCGTGGGCTGCGGCTGCCACATCGCGAACCGGGGGATTTTTATGTATACATTATGAACTATCCATCAAATTTCTGTTAGTAAAATTTTGAGGTAAAACAGGACAATTTTACTCTCCTTGGGCGAAATCAACAGTTTTAAAAAACAGCGTTCGTCATTTTGCACATGATTGTAAGATACTAGTACAGCACATTCCACAAAACAGACTTGTATTCCAACCGCGCGCAAAAAAAGAATACAAGGAAAGTGCGGAAATATCCAAAAAATTTTCTAGTTGTTCCGCGCGGGGGCCTATTATAATAGGTATAGCATCTGCGGCTCTGTGGCATGGGCCGCTGCGTTCAAAAGAAAAGGAGAAAACACTATGGCAGTGAAAGCATCCGAGCGTGTAAAGCGCTACCAGAACCCCAACGGCCCCACCATCAGCACCGTGGAGCGCAAGGTCATCGAGCAGGACGGCCTGTATTTCAAGGACATCGACGGCACCGGCACCGTCAGCGCAGTCAACGACTGGCGCTTGACCCCGGCTGAGCGCGCCGAGGCCTATGTCAAGGTTCTGACCACCAGCGAGAAGATCGGCCAGATCTTCACCTCCGACTGGCGCATGGGCCCCAAGTATCCTTCCCCCCGTCTGGCAGCCAACGGCCACAAGCCCGTGGCGGACGAAAGCGGCCTGCTGGACGAGGCACCCGTGAACGTCTCCGACAGCATCTTCGGCTCCCAGTCCCTGCCCAGCACCTCTGACATGGTCAAGAAGAGCTTCAACCGCCACGTCATCCTGCGCGAGAGCCCCACGCCCGAGGATCTGGCAGATTACCTGAACCAGCTGCAGTACCTGACCGAGACCTGTGATCACTTTGTTCCCATGCAGGTCATGTCCAACAGCCGCAACGAGAACGGTGAGGTCGTGTTCGGCATGAACGATGCCACCGGCGTGTTTGCCACCTATCCCGGCACCCTGGGCATTGCTGCTGCCGTCAAGGGCACCGCACGCATCGACATCATCGACAAGTTTGCTGATACCATCCGCCGCGAGTGGAACGCCTGCGGCCTGAAGAAGGGCTACATGTACATGGCCGACTGCGTCACCGACCCCCGTTGGCAGCGCACCTTCGGCACCTTTGGCGAGGACCCCGAGCTCATTGAGGAGATCTTCGACCACCTGATCCCCGGCATCCAGGGCGGCAGCAACGGCGTTACCCCCGAGGGTGTTTCCATGACCGTGAAGCACTTCCCCGGCGGCGGTGCCCGTGAGAACGGCTTTGACCCCCACTATGCGGCAGGCCAGTGGAATATCTACGCCACCCCCGGCTCCCTGCAGAAGTACCACATCCCGGCATTCCGTGCAGCCATCCGCCACAATGCCGAGTCCATCATGCCCTACTACTCCAAGCCCAGCGCTGAGAAGAGCGCTCCGCAGGAGGACTTCAACGGCAACCCCATCGAGCTCCAGCCCTACGGCTTTGCCTACAACAAGGTGTTCATCGACGGCCTGCTGCGCGGCCAGATGGGCTTCAAAGGCTACATCAACTCCGACACCGGCATCGTCCACAACATGTGCTGGGGCGTTGACATGCTGGACGAGCCCGAGCGCATCGGCTATGCAGTCACCCAGAGCGGCGTGGACCTGATCTCCGGCCTGCTGGACAACGAGCTGGGCGAGGAGAGCTACGCCCGCGGCACCAACGACTACTACGACACTCACGCGGTGCCCGCCGGCTTCAAGAAGGAAGATCTGGTGCTGACCGATGCCAGCCTGAACCGCGCTGTCAGCCGCACCCTGACCGAGCTGTTCCGTCAGGGCATGTTCGAGGACACCTACGCCGACCCCAGGAAGGCCGCCGAGGTCGTTGCCACCAAGGCCGACTGGGAGGAAGCTTCCCGCGTGCACCGCGAGTCCGTTGTCCTGCTGAAGAACGACGGCACCCTGCCCCTGAAGGACGGCACCAAGGTCTACGCTGAGGCCTTTGGCAAGAGCGCCGAGGCCGGTGAGGCCGCCACCAAGGCCCTGCGCGAGATGCTGGGCAATGTCACTCTGGTGGACACTCCCGATGAGGCCCAGGTGGCCCTGCTGATGGTCAGCCCCCAGTCCGGTGCATACTTCAACGCCACCCCGGGCTACCTGGAGCTGGACATCTGCGAGGACAAGACTGTCTGCAACGTGGACGAGAGCGGCAAGCCCACCACCGAGACCCACAAGGAGACCACTCTGGTGGGCGCAAACCGTCTGGCCGGTATCGCTGCTGCGGTCCACGCCCACGGCGGCAAGGTCGTTTCCAACATCAACTGCCCGCTGGCCTGGGAGGTCGGCAATGTGGAGAAGGTCTCCGACGCTCTGACCGTCGGCTTTGACACCTACCCCTCCGCAACGCTGGATGTGATGTTCGGCCGCTTTGCTCCCGTTGGCAAGCTGCCCCTGACCCTGCCCAAGGGCGACGAGGTGCTGGCTGTGAACGCGGACGGTGTCTGCATCAGCCCCAACGACGTGCCCGGCTTTGCAAAGGATGCCTACATGCCCGACAGCATGAAGGACAAGAACGGCAAGGCTTACGCCTACCGTGATGCCGCAGGCAACTACTACGAGATGAACTTCGGCCTGACGTTCTGAGGGCAGCCCTCTCCGTCTCGCTCAAACCAAAGGAGACACTTTCCATGGCACAAACGCAGAAAAAACAGCAGGATATGGGCACGGGTGACGTGAAAAAGCTCCTGCTCCAGCTGATGATCCCCGCCGTTGTGGCGCAGGTGGTCAACCTGCTGTACAACATCGTGGACCGCATCTACATCGGCCACATCTCGGGGATCGGCGCAGCGGCTCTGACCGGCGTGGGCCTGTTTACCCCCATCCTGATGCTCCTGAACGCCTTTGCCATGCTCATCGGCTCCGGCGGTGCGCCCCGCACCGCCATCGCCATGGGCCAGGGCGACAAGAAGCAGGCAGAAAAGATCGTCAGCAACAGCTTTACCATGCTGCTGCTCTTCTCGGTCGTCCTGACCATCGTCTTCTACGCCGCCGCACCCACCCTGCTGCGGCTGTTTGGTGCCAGTGACACCACCCTGCCCTACGCCCTGACTTACAGCCGCATCTACATTCTGGGCTCGGTGTTCGTGCTGCTGGTGCTGGGCATGAACCCCTTCATCACCACGCAGGGCTTTGCCAAGACCAGTATGCTTACCACCGTCATCGGTGCGGTCATCAACATTATTCTCGACCCCATCCTGATCTTTGGTCTGGGTCTGGGCGTGCGGGGCGCTGCCATTGCCACCGTGCTCAGTCAGGCGGTGGGCGCGGTGTGGATCCTGCACTTCCTCACCGGCAAAAAGACCATCCTGCGCCTGCGCAAGGACTGTATGCGCCCGGAAAAGAAGGTCATCCTGCCGGTGATGGCGCTGGGCATCTCCACCTTTGTGATGATGTCCACCGAAAGCCTGCTGTCCATCAGCTTCAGTTCCAGTCTGGCGCGGTACGGCGGCGACGTGGCTGTGGGTGCCATGACCGTCATCACCAGCGCCTCCCAGCTGTGCACCCTGCCCATTCAGGGCATCTGTCAGGGCGGTCAGCCGGTGATGAGCTTCAACTTCGGCGCGGGCAAAAAGTCCCGCGTCAAGGAGGCGTTCCACTTCCAGCTGCTGCTGTGCAGCTGCTACACCTGCCTGTTCTGGCTGCTCATGATGCTGGCACCGGGGGCTGTGGCGGGCATCTTCACCTCGGATACCGCCCTTATTTCCTACACCACATGGTCCATGCGCATCTACATGGCAGGCATCTTTGCCATGGGCTTCCAGATCGCCTGTCAGCAGAGCTTTATGGCGCTGGGTCAGGCCAAGGTCAGCCTGCTGCTGGCCTGCCTGCGCAAGATCATTTTGCTGATTCCGCTCATCTTCATCCTGCCGCACCTGCTGCCGAACCCGGTGTTCGGCGTCTTTCTGGCAGAGCCGGTCAGCGATATTCTGGCGGCTACCATTACCACCATCACCTTCTTCTCCCGCTTCAACGGTATTCTGGAGCGTGGCGCTGCAAAAGTGTAATAAATTAGAACAAGCCCGGAAAGTCTGCGGACTTTCCGGGCTTGAATTTTTGGCTTTAAACGGCCTCCGGCTCACCCAGAGCCAGCACCTTCGTCAGTTCGGCCTGCACCTTGGCGTTGGTGGCGTCGGTGACGGCCAGCACATCGGAGTAGAACTTTTCCATCTCGTCACGGGTGGAGAAGGTTGCCACATACATCTGGTTGCCCATGGCACCGGATAGTGCCTCGGGGATGCGGTCCACCATGCGCATATTGTCCTGATACTTCTGCATCAGCTGCTCGTGACTGTAAACGAAGCTCTTGCCATCCCGGCGGCCGGCAAAGGCGCAGTAATAGTGCTCACCCACCGGCATATCGGTGCCGCCGAAGGCGATCATGTCCGCCCAGATCTTGTACACGTTGGTAGAGCGGGCAAAGTCGATCATGTCCGGGGTAAAGCCGCCGCAGGGGCGCATATTGACTTCCAGCGCCACGATCTGGCCTTTTTTGCCCATGCTGGCCTGATCCTCGGTCATGCGGAAGAACTCGAAGTGGACAAAGCGGCTCTTCACCCCAAAGCTCTTGACGGCGGCACGGCCTGCGGCGCGGGTATCCTCCGGCAGATCCTTGATGATGTAGTAGATGGAGTTGTCATCGTTGTTCACGATGTCCATGATGGACACCGGGCTCACGTTGCCTGCCTCAAAGATGGGGTTGCCATGGGCGTCGATGATGGCATCGTAGCTGTTCACCTCGGCGCGGACGAACTCCTCCATGATGTAGGCCACATCCGGGTGCTCCTTCTCCTTGTAGGCCAGAAATTCTT
>ENA-OPCD01002783-OPCD01002783.1-human-gut-metagenome-genome-assembly--contig:-NODE-2783-length-11852-cov-2.306603_pt1 | contig 11852 bp, 9 predicted proteins | sample MGYA00241560_ERZ501471 | MGnify/ENA primary metagenome ERZ501471 (study PRJEB25962, sample SAMEA2042578) | human gut metagenome | biome: human gut; feature: human-associated habitat; material: faeces...
AATCATGCACGGCGCGCAGATCTTGCCGTCCGCCGTAGCGCCAAACCGCCCGAGCGCCCGCAACCCCGGTGCCGCCGAACAGCGCGAGCTGCCAGAGCTAGATCGCCCGGCCCAAGAAACACAGCCAGGAGGCAGCGCCCCCGTCGCCTCCTGGGCAGCAAGTACCGCCAGCAGCTCCCTCGGTACCGCCACTGCTCTTTGCCAACACCAGCCAGTAGCTTGTCGCCCGGCGAACAACTCTGTCATTGCCGACAGCGCCTCCTGTAGAGACAGCATCCACGCCGCCCCCGCCCCGCCGATTTGCCGAGCTGCGCTCGCCCAAAGGGAGGGCTATCTTCCCTACTTGTGGCGTCTGTCTTCTGTGCTCTTGGCAGATGCGATCGGCTTATAAACGCCAGGCGGAGCCCCTTCTACGCGATTATTTCGTTATGGTTGCGTAAGAATCGGCATCCATCTGGTAAAACGCAGGCACTACCTATACAATGGGTCGGGTGCTCCAGGGGCCACGTGCCCTACAGGACTATTAATAAGGAAAAGAGGTTACGATGGCAGTTGTTGCATATTGCGTTAAGTGCAAGGAAAAGAAGGAAATGGTAGACCCTCAGGAAGGCGTCACCAAGAACGGCCGCGTTATCACCAAGGGCACCTGTCCCGATTGCGGTACCAAGATGTCTCTCATCGGTGGCGTTGCTAAGAAATAGCTCTCTGCTTCGTTTTCACAAGCAGACATTTTGCACCTAAGCCCGCTCGGCTCATGCCAGCGGGCTTTCTTGTTTGTTCGGGTGGCCCACGCAGAGCGGGTTTTGTTTGCCCGATTGGTTTGCTCGGGATCGGCGTCTGCTCAGCTTTGAGCGGACCGTTGTTAGATCTTAATAGACGAAAATGGCAAGTGCGCGAACCAGTCGTAAGCTACTGACCTGGGAAAACAGATATAGCTCAGGTAATCTTCAACAGGAAGGTTACAAAACTTGACAATGATGCACTTAGATTTTATTATTCCAATTGTCGAAAAGGTCCACGCGAGTGGGCCTTACTGGTATCCGTGAAAGCTCACGAGGCCGCAAGGCATCGAAGACGATCTCCAAGCCCGTAAAGGCGGAACGAATATCTCGGCTCTAACTTAGGTAAGAACAGAATGGCCGCATCGCACAACTCGGCAACAGCGGGCGGTCGCAACTGAAAGGACATAGTAAGATGGCAAAGATCATTGGCATCGACTTGGGCACCACCAATTCGGCAATGGCAGTGATGGAGGGCTCAGAGCCTGAAATTTTGGTTAACGCAGAAGGCGACCGCACCACGCCTTCCGTTGTTGGCTTTGGCAAGGACGGCGAGCGCACGGTAGGCAAGGCCGCAAAGAACAAGGCTGTTACCAATCCCGAAAACACCATCGCATCGGTAAAGCGTTTCATCGGTCGTTCTTATGCTGAGACCGGCGAAGAGCAGAAGACCGTTGCTTACATGGTAAAGAACGGCAATGGTGGCCGTGCTGTTGTGGACATTGACGGCAAGGACTACATGCCTGAAGAGATTTCCGCAATGGTTCTGCAGAAGATCAAGTCCGACGCTGAGAAGCGCGTAGGCGAGCCCATCACTCAGGCAGTTATCACTGTTCCTGCTTACTTCAACGACGCTCAGCGTCAGGCAACCAAGGACGCAGGCAAGATCGCTGGTCTCGAGGTTATGCGTATCATCAATGAGCCTACGGCAGCGGCTCTTGCTTACGGTCTCGACAAAACCAACAAGGATGAAAAGGTTTTGGTCTTCGACCTTGGCGGCGGTACGTTCGATGTTTCCGTTCTTGAGCTGGGCGACGGCGTATTTGAGGTTTGCTCTACCGCTGGCGACAACCACCTGGGCGGCGACGACTGGGATCAGCGCGTAATCGACTGGATAGCCGATAAATTCCAGGCTGAAAATGGAATCGATCTTCGTGCCGACAAGATGGCTCTGCAGCGTCTGAAGGAAGCAGCCGAAAAGGCAAAGATGGAGCTTTCCTCCACCACCCAGACCAACATCAATCTGCCCTTCATCTCCGCTGGTGCAGCTGGCCCGCTCCACCTGGACTATACCCTTTCCCGTGCCGAGTTCGAGCGCATTACCAAGGATCTGCTCGACCGCTGCAAGAAGCCTGTTGAGCAGGCTCTGCGCGACGCTGGCCTTTCCACGGGCGATGTTAACGAGGTAATCCTCGTTGGCGGTTCCACCCGTATGCCTGCTGTTCAGGAGCTGGTGAAGAACATGACGGGCAAGCAGCCCAACATGTCGGTTAACCCCGATGAGGTTGTTGCAATGGGCGCAGCTGTTCAGGGCGGCGTTCTTGCTGGCGACGTTGAGGGCATCCTTCTTCTTGACGTTACCCCGCTTTCCCTTGGCGTTGAAACCATGGGCGGCGTAATGACCAAGATGATCGACCGCAACACCACCATTCCTACCCGCAAGACGGAAATCTATTCCACCGCAGCCGACAACCAGACTTCGGTAGAGATCCACGTTCTGCAGGGCGAGCGTCAGATGGCCCAGGACAACAAGACTTTGGGCAAGTTCCAGCTCACCGGTATTCCTGCTGCACGTCGTGGCGTTCCTCAAATCGAGGTTACCTTCGACATCGACGCAAATGGCATCGTGAACGTTTCCGCTAAGGATCTGGGCACCGGTAAGCAGCAGCAGATCACCATTTCCGGTTCTACCGCCCTTACCGACGACGAAGTTGATCGCATGGTTAAGGACGCTGAGGCTCACGCCGAGGAAGACAAGGTGCGTAAGGAAGAGGTTGAGGTTCGCAACAACTGCGACTCTCTGATCAACGCAACCGAAACCACCTTGGGCGAAGTTGGCGACAAGGTAAGCGCCGAGGTTAAGCAGCAGGCAGAAAGCGCTGTTGCTCAGGGCAAGGCTGCACTTGAGGGCAACGACATCGAAGCTATCAAAGCGGCTATCGAGGCAATGCAGCAGGCAGGCTACAAGCTGGCTGAGGTTGTATACGGCAACCAGGATGCAGCTCAGACAGCCGCTGGTGCAGCTGGTGCAGCTGGTGCTCAGCAGTCCGCTGATGACGACACCATCGAGGCAGACTTCGAGGTTGTCGACGACGACGAGAAGAAGGACAAGTAATCATGACCGCGCCTGAAAAAGACGAGGCACGCGAGGATCAGGAAGCAGCCGAGGCCAAGCCCGAGGCTGCTGCCCCCGAAGAGGTCGAAGCGGATGTCATCGAAGATGACGCCGAGAGCGAAGAGCCCGAGGAAGATCCGGTGGAAGCAGCTAAGGCCGAGGCGGATGCCTGGAGGGACAAGTACTTCAGGCTCCATGCCGAGTGGGACACCTATCGCCGTCGTATGAACGAGCAGCGTGAAGAGGAAAAACTTCGCGCCACCGAAAAGCTGGTTGAAAGCTTGATCCCCGTGATTGACGACTTTGAACGTAGCATCGCTTATGCGGAGGGCAATGGCGAAGAAGGTCTGCTCGGTGGCATCAAAGCCGTTCACAACAAGATCGGCGAGGTGCTGAAGAAGGAAGGCGTTGAGATCATCAATCCTGAAGGCGAAGCGTTTGATGCCCTTGAGGCTCAGGCGGTAGCCACGGTTGACGATCCTTCGGTTCCCGATGAAACGGTTGCCCAGGTTTACCAGAAGGGCTATCGCATGGGTAACAAAGTTATCCGTGCTGCAATGGTAACGGTTACCGTGGGCGGTCCGAAGCGCGAGACCAAGTCAGAAGAAGACGAATAGCAAACGCAAGGGCGGGCTCGCAAGTCCGCCCTTGTTGTAAGCGGCTCGAGGGAATTGGGCAAGAATGTCCTGTCAGTCAAAGTTGGGCATACGGGCGGGTTTCTTTCGGGCTGATCAATAAGAAGAGAAAACAGGGGTAGTGAAGCAGGTTACATTTCCGTCGCAACGGCTGATACCGAAAGGCTTTTGGCTTTTCGATCGTGCCGAGGCGAACAGGTTGCTCAGCTGGAAAAGCAACTGCATCACTATCCCGTCTGAATAGGAAAGGTGGGGCGAATGGCAACTCCCGACTACTACAAAACGCTAGGCGTTCCACGTGACGCCGATGCTGATGCCATCAAGAAGGCATTTCGCAAGCTGGCCCGCAAGCACCACCCTGATGCGGGCGGCGACGAGGCGAAGTTCAAGGAAATCAACGAGGCGTACGAGGTCCTTTCCGACGAAAAGAAACGTAAGCTCTACGACCAGTATGGCACCGCCAACGAAAACCAGATTCCCTATGGCGGGGCATGGCAAGGCCAGGGCGGCAATCCCTTTGCCGGCGCGGGCTTTGGCGGAGCATCTGGTTTCGGTAGCTGGGCAGATATTCTCGAGAGCATCCGCAACGGTGAAGGCGCTTTCGGCGGCAACTGGGATTTCGGCGGAGCGGGTAGCTATGCTCAGCCTCGGCCGCAGAAGGGCGCCGACAAAGAAGTGTCCATGACGGTAACCTTCGACGAAGCCTTTAATGGATGCGAAAAGCGCATCCGCATTGGTCGCTCGGGAACAGGCGAAAAAGAAACGCTCACCATAAAGATTCCCGCTGGCGCCATCGACGGCGGTCGTGTTCGCTTAAAGGGCAAAGGCGGCCAGGGAGCAAATGGCGGCCCCGCAGGCGACTTGCTGGTGAACATCAAGATAGGCGCTCATCCGCTCTATCGGCGTGATAAGGCGGACGTTTTGATGGACCTGCCCGTAACGTTTGCCGAAGCGGCTCTTGGTGCTCAAGTGGTGGTTCCCGCTCCCGATGGCACGAAAGTGCGCTTGAAGGTACCTGCTGGGTGTCAGGATGGAACGGTTCTTACGGTGCGTGGCAAAGGCGCTCCCAGGTTGGGCAAGGGCTCAACGGGCAACGGCGATTTGCGCGTGGCCATCAAGATAGCGGTTCCGAAGACGTTGAACGATGAACAGAAGAAGGCCCTGGAAGCATTCCAGGAAGCTACTAAGGAAGAGGTGAGGGCATGGTAATGGAAGACAAAGACAGACCGCTGTATATGATCAGTGTTGCTGCCGAACTTGCTGGCGTTCACCCGCAAACTCTGCGCATCTATGAGCAAAAGGGCCTGGTCTCCCCCCAGCGCACACGGGGCAACACGCGCATGTACTCGCAGGCCGATATTGAGCGTTTGCAGTTGATCAATGAGCTTACCGACGAAGGCATCAATCTTGCGGGCGTTATTCGCATCCTCGACCTTAAAGGGCGCCTGGATGAGCGTGATGACGAGCTCGATGCCCTGCATCGTCGTGTACGCAAGCTTGCCGACCGTGTACACGAACTCGAAACCAGGGAAAGCGTCAATTCTTTGGTAACCGATACTAACGCAATTGTATTGCGCAGGTTGATGTAAGACACTAGCCATTTCTTTTGCTGCAAGCAGAAGAAAGGAGACTTATATGTGGATTGAAAAATTAGCAGTGACTGCCCAAGAGGCGTTTAAATCTGCAATGGACATTGCGTCTAAGCATGAAGCAGCCACCACAGAGCCGCTTCATCTGCTAGATGCCATCCTTTCTGCGGATGAGAATAACCTGAAGGCCATCATTACGCGTATTGGCGCCGACCCTGCCGTCTTGAAGCAGCGCGTCGATGCGGAGGTGGAACATCAGCCGAAGGTGAGCGGTCAAACCTTTATGGGTATGGTGGCCCCTTCAAGGGAATTCGATGCCCTGATGAACAACGCCGAGAAAATCGCCGGAAAGCTGGACGACAACTACATCACCACCGAGCATCTGCTCATTGCCCTTTCTGAAGATAAGGGGCAGGCAGGTCGCATCCTGAACGATGCTGGTGTTACACGTGAAACAGTCGAGGCGGCTTATCAAGATCTTCGCGGCGACACTCGCGTAACCGATGCGGAGTCGAAAACTGAGTTCGAGGTGCTGGAGCAGTATGGTCAGAACCTTACTCAGCAGGCACGTGATGGCAAACTCGATCCGGTAATCGGTCGTTCCGAGGAAATTCGTCGTACCGTTCAGGTTCTTTCCCGTCGTACGAAGAACAACCCTGTGCTTATTGGCGAGCCTGGCGTGGGCAAAACGGCAATCGTTGAAGGCTTGGCCCAGCGCATCGTTGCGGGCGACGTTCCCTCCAGCCTGAAAGACCGTGAGCTTATTGCGCTTGACCTTCCTGCGATGCTCGCTGGCGCTAAGTATCGTGGTGAATTCGAAGACCGTCTGAAGGCTGTTCTTCGCGAAGTGAAGCAGTCCGACGGGCAGATTATCCTGTTCATCGATGAGTTGCACACCATTGTGGGCGCCGGCTCCACGGGCGATAGCTCCATGGACGCGGGCAATATGCTGAAGCCTGCTTTGGCTCGTGGTGAGCTTCATGCTATCGGTGCTACTACGCTCGACGAATACCGCAAATACATCGAAAAGGATGCTGCGCTTGAGCGTCGTTTCCAGCAGGTGTTCGTGGGCGAGCCGAGCGTGGAGGACACGATCGCGATTCTGCGTGGCCTGAAGCAGCGTTACGAGGCGCACCACAAGGTGACGATCGGCGACGACGCGCTGGTCGCCGCCGCGACGCTCTCGAACCGCTATATTTCCGGCCGTCAGCTGCCCGACAAGGCCATCGATCTGGTCGATGAGGCGGCAGCGCACCTGCGCATGGAGCTCGACTCCTCCCCGGAGGAGATCGACGAGCTGCAGCGCAAGGTCACGCGCTACGAGATGGAGGAGATGCAGCTCAAGAAGGCCGAGGATCCGGCTAGCAAGGAGCGCTTGGAGAAGCTGCAGAACGAGCTCGCGAACACTCGCGAGAAGCTGAGCGGCCTCAAGGCCCGCTGGGATGCGGAGAAGGCCGGCCACAACAAGGTCGGCGACCTGCGCGCCCAGCTGGACGCCAAGCGCGTCGAGGCTGACAAGTTCACCCGTGAGGGCAACCTGGCCGAGGCGTCGAAGATCCTGTACGGCGAGATTCCGGCGATTCAGAAGCAGCTGGACGCGGCCGAGAAGGCCGATGCGGAAGAGGGTGCGACGGGCGAGACCAAGCCCGAGCCGATGGTGCCCGACCATGTGGACGCCGATTCGGTGGCCGGCATCGTCTCCGAGTGGACCGGCATCCCCGTCGGTCGCCTGATGCAGGGCGAGAACGAGAAGCTGCTGAGCATGGAGGACTACCTCGGCAAGCGTGTGATCGGCCAGAAGGAAGCGATCGCGGCGGTGAGCGACGCGGTGCGTCGTTCGCGCGCCGGCATCAGCGACCCGAACCGTCCGACCGGCTCGTTCCTGTTCCTCGGCCCCACCGGCGTGGGCAAGACCGAGCTCGCCAAGGCGCTCGCCGACTTCCTGTTCGACGACGAGAAGGCCATGGTCCGCATCGATATGTCGGAGTACATGGAGAAGGCGTCTGTGAGCCGTCTGATCGGCGCCGCGCCCGGCTACATCGGCTATGAGGAAGGCGGCCAGCTGACCGAGGCCGTGCGTCGTCGTCCGTACTCGGTGGTGCTGTTCGACGAAGTCGAGAAAGCTAACCCCGAAGTCTTCGACGTGCTGCTGCAGGTGCTGGACGACGGGCGTCTGACCGACGGCCAAGGCCGGACTGTGGACTTCAAGAACACGATCCTGATCATGACCTCGAACCTCGGCTCGCAGTTCCTGGTGAACCAGGACATGGACGCGGACGCCAAGAAGAAGGCCGTGATGGACGCGGTGCACATGAACTTCAAGCCGGAGTTCCTGAACCGTCTGGACGAGATCGTGATGTTCCATCCGCTGACCCGTGAGGAGCTGGGCGGCATCGTCAACATCCAGGTCGCTCAGGTGGCCTCGCGTCTGACGGATCGCCGCATCAAGCTCGACGTCACCGACGCGGCTCGCGAATGGCTCGCCAACACCGGCTATGACCCGGCGTACGGCGCTCGTCCGTTGCGCCGTCTGGTGCAGACCGAGGTCGGCGATCAGCTGGCGCGCATGCTGCTCGCCGGCAAGGTACACGACGGCGACACCGTGCTCGTCGACCAGACCGGTGGCGAGCATCTGGAACTCGGTACCATGCCCGAGGATCCGGATGCCGGCTCCGATGCCGACGTCACGGTCGAAGACGTCACCGAAGACAAGTGATGGCCGCATAATGGCCGAGTCGCGATGAGGGGAGGCCGGGCTCAATACCCGGTCTCCCCTCAATGCGTCATAAGTGCGTCACGCTGTGCGGGTCTCGTCACGCGGCGCGCGCTCGCACAGCGTGACGGTTCGTGAGAAGCCTTATTTTTCAACGTTTTTGGAGTATGCGTCACTCTGTGCGCTCGCTCTGCGTGACGTGACCCGCACAGCGTGACGCTGCATGGTGCGTGTGTAGGCGCTGTGGTGCCCGGATTCGCGCGTAAGTCCGAACGCGCCGCGGCCCCTATTCGCCGACCGCGGCGCGCTGCTCCACGAACTCGCATCCAGCTATCGCGCGGGCCATGGCGTCGCGCATGGTGGACAGGAACACGCCGTCGCGCGTGAACGCCAGCGCCTGCACTTCGATGCCGTACGGCGAAAAACCGGTGAGCTTGACGAGTGGTTCACTGCCGGGTTGCGCGAATTCGGCGGTGGCCGTGGCCACCGCGCGCTTCACCGCCTCCGTCACGTGCGCCGGGTCGCTGCCGGCCTTCGCGGTGAACGTCATCGTCACGCATCCTTCATTGGACGGCGTGAGCTTCTCCAGCGACGCGGTGTTGAGCACGGAATTGGGTATGACCATCTCGTTGCCGTTGCGCTCGCGCACCACCGTCTGCCGCCACGTGATGTCCTTGACCACGCCGGCCGTCCCCGCGACCGACACCAGATCGCCCGGCTGTATCACCTTGCCGAGCATCAGCCCGAAGCCCGAGATCACGTTCGCCACGGTGTCTTTCAGACCCAGCGACACGGCGATGCCGCCGACGCCGAGCGCGGTCATCAGTGTTGTCGGGCTGATGCCGAACACCGGCTGCAGCACGAGTATCCACACCAGCACGCGCATGATGTTGATGAATATCGACGCGCTCGGCATGTCCGTCCGATCCAGCACCTTGCGCATCACCCGTGCCAGTCCCTTGGTGATCAACAGCGCGGCGACGATCGCCACCAGCAGGAAGATGATTTTCCCGGCGTTCGCCTCGAACCATTGCAGTATCTGATCCATGTCGCCTCCAGGGTCGCGTCCGCGTCGCGCACCCCGCGGCGGCGACTGCTCTGCCAGCCACTTTAGTGGGCGGTTTTGAAATCTCCCGGAATGTCGCCTTTGAAAATGCGGCTCCAGTAGGCCAGCATGTTCTCCTTCGACATCGACAGGTACACTCCCATGGCGAGCACGGCGACATCCTCGTTGAGCAGGTCGTCGACCGAGAGTTTCTTGCTCAGCTCCGGCCACCGCCGCAGCACCGCAAGGATACCGCCGACGGTGAAGTCGAGCATCAGGTCGGTTTTCAGATCCAGGTTGTCGGCGTCGAGCTGGAGGTCGTTGATGATCATCAGACGGCCGAAGTCCTTCAGTGACTCGATGAGCTCGGGCGAGCTATGGCTGAGCAGTGCCAGACGGTCGAGCCGCTGCCGCTGAACTGGGTCGTTCATCACCAGGGAGCATTGGCGCCTCCATTCGATGTCGGGATTGAGGTCGGCGCGTGGCGCCTGCACGGTCGAGTGCTCCACGGCGTGCATGATCGCCGAATCGGCCAGCTCCGGCAGGCTGGCGTAATGGTAGTAGAACGAGTTGCGGTTGACATGCGCCTCGCGTACGACTTCGGTGACGGTGATCTTGCGGTATTCGTGGTCTGCGAGCAGCTCCCAGAACGCGTTTTCGAGGCGTTCGGTCGCGGAGAGTATCTCGGAATCCTTGCGTGGGCGCGGCATGATGGTTCCCTTCCTGCGTGACGTGCGGCTATCGTTTATTGGGCACTATGTCTATATGTGTGATATGGATTATTGTAGGGCGGATTGTGAGGCGGATGATCGGAAAATAGGCGAACTGTCCATTTTTCTCGGTTGGCGAAACAGAGTTCGGGCACGAGACGGCTACCGCGAGGAACGGGACCGGACCGCGGCCATGAGCAGCCCCATCGCTTCGATCAGATGACGGCGATCCGCCTCCGACAGACCCACGAACGTGTTGATCATCGTGGGAACGGCCTTCAGGCCGGCTGCCATGAGATCGGAAATGCTGTCGGCATGGCTCGACCGCAGCACGGAGAACAGGGCGTCCACCGCGCGCTCGCGGTCCTCGGTGCTCAGCGATTCCAGCCAGCCGTTCAACGACCGGTTGAACAGCTGGGAACTCGGCGACACCTGCGGCAGATATTCGAAATCATTGCCCGAGACCTGCCAGGAGAACGTCAGATGCTGCATCACGCCCTTCTGGTCGGAGCGTACAACCCGCATCGGCTCGGGCGTCTCCAGAATCATGCCGACAATCGAGGAGTCCGGTACGATCTTCACGATGAGGGGCATGACGCTCCGATACGGATCGCTGCCGACGATCTGCGACGGGAACCCCGGCCCGTCCAGCGAATACACCGCCGTGACACGCCGCTGCACCGGCTCGGGCGCGTTCATCGCCGCATACACGGCCAGATTGCCGCCCTTGGAATGCCCCAGCAGCACCATCGGGCCGCGCCACAGGCGCGCCACGGCGCACACATACTCACACGCCGCATGCTGTGCGGGCACCGGGTAGCGAAACGCCATGTTGAAATCCTCTTTCCAACCCACGAGCGAGTCGTCCGTGCCGCGGAACGCCACTGCCAGCGTGCCGCCCGGCAGCAGCATGGTCACGGCGGCGAACTGCATCTGCTGTTCCTCGCTGAAATGCTCATCGGATGCGTCCACGCGAACGCAGGCAAAGCGCGGATTGACTCCGATGGCGGCGTACAGCTCCTGCGTCAGGCGCGGGTCGGCGAGGCCGTTATGGCCGCTCTCCACATGAAAATCATCGGGGGTCAGCGCCTCCGACACCGAAGCCAGCGTTGCGTCGCCGAACTCCGGGGCGGCCAAATGGCGAATCGAGCGCACCGGATGGCGCACGTCGATGCTGCTCAGACGTCTGCGGAATGTGCCGGATCGTGCCTCGACATCGGCCAGAGTCCGCACACATGCCGGCATGTCCTGATAGACAAGCGACGCCAGCACCAGCGCGTCGACGGCGTTGAACGGTGCGTCGACGCCGAACGGGCGGGTCTCGGAACGTGCATAATCGATGATGTTGGGCGTCGTGCGCTTCCTTTCCGCCGCGGCGGGGCTATGCTTGTCGTCCGGAGCCGCTAAGGGCCGGGCGGGTGACCGGTTACCCGTCAATATACCCGGTTCCCAACCCGCGCGAACCCAACAACAACCGGCGACATGCCCTGTTGTGCGTGGTCGGTGGTAAAAACGAAACCAGAGTCCAACGGGGAGGTTGTGCCATGATCAACGAAACATACAAAGCCATGCTCGGCGGCAAATCGGTCATTCGAACCCTGAGTGAATACGCGACCGCAAGGGGCACCGAAATCGGATACGACAACGTGTTCGACTATTCGCTGGGCAACCCGAGCGTGCCGTGCCCGTCCAGCTTCACCAAGGCGATGATCGACATGTACGAGACCGCCGATCCGGTCGCGCTCCACGGATACAGCCCGTCGCTGGGCAACCCGGAGGCGTGCCGCACCATCGCCGAAAGCCTCAACCGGCGTTTCGGCATGGATTACACGGCCGGCCACATCTTCCCGACGACGGGTGCCGCCGGTGCGCTCGCCCACGCGCTGCGGGCCGTCACCAAGCCCGGCGACGAAGTGCTCACGTTCGCGCCATACTTCCCCGAATACCATCCGTATGTCGAAGGCGCGGGCGCACGGCTGACCGTCGTGCCCGCCGACATCGAGAGTTTCCAGATCAACTTCGCGGCGTTCGAGGCGGCGCTGAACC
>ENA-OPCD01002784-OPCD01002784.1-human-gut-metagenome-genome-assembly--contig:-NODE-2784-length-11851-cov-2.406579_pt1 | contig 11851 bp, 10 predicted proteins | sample MGYA00241560_ERZ501471 | MGnify/ENA primary metagenome ERZ501471 (study PRJEB25962, sample SAMEA2042578) | human gut metagenome | biome: human gut; feature: human-associated habitat; material: faeces...
GCAGGCCTAAGATTCGTAATCGTCGGCGTCCTTCTACTGAGTTCATCAAAATCCTGAAGTGTGACCGGAAGCTCCAATTCCTTTGCAATACTCAGAATATGCAAAACCGCATTGGTAGAACCTCCGATTGCCAAGTCCGCCATAATCGCGTTTTTCAGTGCACCTTCCGTTATAATAGAAGAAACTCTTCTGTCGTTTTTGACCATCTCTACAATCTGTCTTCCCGTTTTCCTAGCACTGACAAACTTATCTGTCACGACACCAGGAATCACAGAAGTACCTGGAAGTGTCATTCCCATGGCCTCGGCTATAATCTGCATGGTATTCGCTGTCCCCATCACAGGACACGCACCAAAAGAAGCACATGCCTTCTGTTCCATTTCCAAAAGCTCCTGGGAATGGCTCACTGCCACCAGAGAGATCCCCCGGCTCTGGGTCTCCTTTAAAAGGGCGCTCCAGATCTGCCTCTGGGTGATCAGATCCAGCATAGCCGTAATCTCATCGGCCAGAAGGATCTCCGTTCTCTGTCCCAGGGCCCGGGCGATGCTAAACCGCTGGAGCTCTCCGCCGGATACCTCCGCCGGATACCGTTCCTTCCACTCCTCCAGGATCCCCATTTCCTTTTCTATACGCCCTCTCATGATGCCGCCGTCCTCCGGCCAGTCCCCCTCCGCCAGCACCGTTTTCAGCCGTCTGGCCGGGTTTACCGAAAGCTCCGGGTGCTGCCAGATCATCTGGACCGGAACGTATCCCCGGAAGCGCTCCAGAGGAGTCCCGTCCAGCAGCACCTCCCCGCTTTCCGGCCTTTCATATCCGGCCAGGATCTTTAAAAGCGTAGTCTTTCCAAAGCCGCTGGGGGCCATGATCCCCACCCGTTCCCCGCTTTCCACAGTCAGATCCACGTGGGCCAGGACCTGTCTCTCTCCTTCCCCGTACCTAAAGGAAATATCCCTTGCTTCCAGCTTCATCGTCCATATTCCTTTCTCATATATTCCAGGATCCCTTCATCGGGGACACCGCCCTCCCGGTCATTTTCCAAAGCGTCCGCGGACGGCCACTTCCCCGGCATGGACCGGCAAAGGGCTTTTGTATACGGATGCTTCAGCAGACCTTCATCCAGAAAGGAGAAGGCTTCTGTTTCCTCCACGGTCCTGCCTCCGTAAAGCACCGTCACCCGGTCCGCCGACCGGACCGCCAGCTCCAGATCATGGGTGATGAGGAGCACACCGGCCCCCCGGTCTGCCATCCGCCTGAAATGATCCATGACCCCCATGGCCGTTTTCTTATCAAGCCCCGGCGTGGGCTCGTCGGCAATGACTAACGCTGCGTCCTCCATGGCCGCCGTGGAGATCAGCACCCGCCTGGCCATGCCGCCCGAAAGCTGGAAGGGGTACTTGTCCATGACCTCCAGACCCAGTCCACAGGCGTGCAGGATATTTTTGCATTTTTCCAGAATTTCCGGATTTTTTCTTCCTTTTGTTAGCTGCTGCCCGGTCTTCATCAGCGGATCCAGATACGTCACGCTCTGGGGCACCAGGACCAGCTCACGGCCCCTCAGCCGCCGGACACGCCCACTGGTCAGCGGCGTTCCTTTAAACAGGATCTCCCCGCTCATGGAGGCATTATATGGAAGGATCCCCATGACCGCGTGGGCCAGCAGGCTCTTTCCCGATCCGCTGGCACCCACCACGGCCACGATCTCCCCGCTCCGGATCCTCAGATCCAGGTCTGTGACCGCCTGAATCTCCTTCCGTCCAAAGCCCCGGTCATACTGGGTGAAGGATACGGACAGGCCCTTTACTGTGAGGATCTCCTCCTCTGCTCTGTGATTCTCCATATGTTCCTCCTCTTTACTCATGGACACTGCCCGGAGCCGCCATCCGGCATATAGTCTGCCCCGCATAATGGAACATCAGCACCACCGCCGTCAGAAGAAGCCCCGGAAACAGCGCCAGCCACCATTTTCCCATGGCCAGATATTTCATGCTCTCCGATAAAATGATCCCAATGGCCGGTTCCTCCGGCGAAAGGCCGAACCCCAGAAAGGTGATGCTGGCCTCGTGGAGGATGGCATGGGGGAACATGAGGATCAGCCCGGTGATAAACTGCGGCAGAAGATTCGGTGCCATATGATGGAACGCAAGATAAGCCCTGCTCTTTCCCAGCTTCCCGGCGATCCGGATATACGGACTCTCCCGGAGCTGGAACACCTCCCCGCGGATCAGCCTGGCCAGAGACGCCCAGTGGGTAAGTGCGATGCCAAGGGTCACGCCCCAGAAGCCCTTTCCGCAGGCAAAGGAGATCAGGATCAGAAGCAGCATGTGGGGGATCCCCATGACCAGATCGATCAGAAGGGTCACAAGCCCGTCCACTGCCCGTCCCAGGACCGCGGCCGAAAGCCCAAGGAGAAAGGCGATGACCGCGCTGACCGCAGCCGTTAAAAGTCCCAGGCGGATGCTCATGGAAAGGCCCGCCACAGTACGGACAAACATATCCCGCCCCATCCAGTCAGTGCCGAACAGATATCCGGCACAGGGAGGAAGGTTCTTCCTTGAAAAATCCGTGACCGATGCCGCATCCTGCCATACATACCCAAAAACGGCCACCAGGAGCAGGAACAGGACCGACGCCCCAAACAATACCATGGAAAAAAGGCGGCGGTTCCCCAGCCTCTTCCCGTTTTCTCTTTTCTTCATACCGCTCATCGGGCCGCTCCTTTCCGGATCCTGGGATCCACGATTCCATAAAGAACGCTGGCCGCCAGGTTCCCGGAAGCTGCCAGTACCGCCGTGACCACTGTGATCCCCAGAAGAAGGGGCACGTCGCTTCCCAGTCCGGCTGTCACTGCCGCCTGGCCCAGTCCCGGATAGGAAAATACCTGCTCCACCAGAACAGAGCCGCCGATGATCTCGCTGATGGATGCAAACTGCAAGGTCATGGCAGGGATCAGCACATTCCGGAGGCCGTGGCGGAGGACGATGGACGTTTCCGACTCTCCTCTGGCCCTGGCAAACAGCACAAAGTCGCTTTCCATGATGCTGACCATTTTTTCCCTGGTATGGAGGGCCACTGAGGAGATCCCCGTAAGACTTAAGGCCGCTGCCGGCAGGACCGCATGGCGGATCCTGTCTCCGAGGGCGATCTCCTCCGCCGTTACGCCGATGGGGACGCTTAAGCCGATGGGAAACCACTTAAAATAAACGGCAAAGACCATAAGAAGGACCATGGCGGTCCAGAAGGCAGGGGTGCTGGCTGCCAGGAGAGAATATCCCGTCACCAGCCGGTCACAGAGCCCTCCCCGTTTTCTTCCCGCCAGGACGCCCAGGGTAAAACCCAGCAGGCCCGACAGAGGCCAGGAGCCAGAGAGAGTTGGAAAGCTTTTCCCAGATCACCTCCGCCACTGGTCTCCGATACAGAAGGGAGGTCCCCATATCTCCTCTCAGAACATCCGCCGCCCAGGAAAGATACCGCTCTGCCGGAGGCAGGTCCACTCCCCAGTATCCCTTAAGCCGCTCTACCTGCTCCGGACTCATGGCTCCAAGGGCCGCCTGGCCCACATTGGTCTGAAGGGGATCCACCGGAGAAACAGAAAGAAGGACAAAGGCCAGGATGCTCACCAGGGCCACCAGAAGGGCCATACGGGCAGTCTGGAAGACCAGAATCCCCCAGACTGTTTTTCCAGTTCCATGGCCCGTCCTTCCGCTCCGGCGCGCCTTCCGGCCTACTCCCATGTCCACTGGTCCACATTATTTACGATGGACCAGCCATGGCCGTGGGGATGGAGCTTCTGCTCCGCCACCTGGAGCCCATCCTTCACCCAGTACAGATGATCGATGTTCACCAGCCAGATCCAGGGAAGATCCCCCTCCTGGGTAATGCCGGACTCTCCGTCCCACTGGGCCTTTTTCCACAGCTCATAAGAAGCCTCCAGATCCGTACAGGCCAGGGCCTCGTCCATATAGGCATCCACAGCCCCGTTGGCATAGGGAGAATACTGGGCATACTTCCCGCCCGGCCTTGTGTGGTAGATATTATAAAGCTCCATGGGCGTGTGGGCTCCCCATCCCCACATCAGAGGCTCCGACTGGGCCCGGTCATAGGCCGTATCCCAGCCCACGCCTTCCACAGTCACATGGATCCCAAACGCTGCCAGCTGGTTGGCCGTATCCTCTGAAAGGGCCTGGCGGACCGAATCCCCGGCTGAGTAAAGCATTGTGAATCCAGCCTTCTTTCCATCCTTTTCCCGGATCCCGTCCGCTCCTGTCTTCCATCCGGCTTCATCCAGAAGCCGCTCCGCCTCCTGGGGATCGAAGGCAGCTTCAGAATCCTTGCTGTACCAGGGCATCTTGTCGCAGACGCTGTACGCAATGGTCCCGTGGCCGTTGAGCACATGGTCGATCATGGCCTGCCGGTCGATGGCCAGGTTAATGGCCCGGCGGACACGGACGTCACTGGTGAAATCATTTCCAATGGGAACTCCGTTTTCATCGGTCTCCCCGGCCGGCACAGCCGGAAGATTAAAGCCCCGGTTGTCCACCGTCTCACAGGAAAACAGCGAAAAGCCGTCCATGGTCTGGTCCGAGTAGGCCGCCGAGGTGTAGGCCAGATCCACCTGGCCGGAAAGAGCCGCCGCATAGGCCGCGTCCTCCTCCATGAACAGCACCGTCACCTTCTTCATCCTCGGAGCTTCCCCGTAATAATCCGGATTGGCCTCAAAGATCACCTGCTGCCCCTTGTCCCACTGCTTTAAAATATATCGTCCGGAGCCAATGGGCTTCTGTCCGTAATCCGGGCCATAGGCGTGTTCCGGAACGATCCCTGTGATGGCCATGGTATAAGGCCAGATGGAGTAGGGCCGGTTCATATGGAACTCCACGGTGGTATCGTCCACCGCAACGGCCTCCTTCAGCATGGTAAAATCGTTGACAGAGCTTGTATCCTTCAGCGTGTTATAGGTAAAGGCCACATCCTCTGCGGTCAGCGGCTCTCCGTCCGTAAATCTCACATCATCCCGGATCTTCACCTGCCAGGTGAGCCCGTCCTCACTGGCCTGGACGTCCTCCGCCAGATCATAGCCGATCTTAAGGTCCGGCGTGGTCACCGTCAGAGTGCTCTGGATCAGAGGCTCGTGGACGTGCTCACCGGCTCCCCAGCCGTATGCCGGGTCAAAGCCTGCCTCCGGCTCCGATGTGGGGCCCATGACCACGACGACCGAATCCCTGGTCTCAGTCTCTGCGGACTGGGAGCTTCCGCTTTCCGCCGTCCCGGCTCCCTCTGTCCCCTTACTGCCTTCTGCCTCTGTATTTCCTGCCGTTTCTGCGTTTTCCTGTCCGCCGGAGCAGCCCGTCACACAGGAGGCCGCCAGCGCCGCCGCCAGAAGGGCGGCTGTCACTCTCCATTTCTTTTGATATCTCATACGTTTCCTCTCCTTTTTCTGCAAAACCATAAGAAATACGCTGCGCAAGTTTCTCATGGCTATCGCGGCAGTCGCCAAGGTCTCGTGCACACGCAGACTTTGGCTCGCTGCCAGTACAAATAAAAAGGTACCAGAAAAATCAGGGAGCTTCTGTTCCCTGTACCTTCCTGGTACCTGATATCTGCGTGTTTTTTAGTCGCGGCCCATGCCGCCTGCATCCTTCTGGGTGCGGTATGCGGCTTCTGCCGCGCATATGTATTATCATAAAGTCTCCCGCCGGAAAGGTCAACTATTTTTTAAATTATACCGGACACCATATAAATCGTTCTCCTTATATGATACCATATCTTTGCTGTCGACTCTTTCCAGCGGGAGGAGGTGAGCAGGTGGAGCTATTGGCTTCATTTTTAGTTTCTGTCGGAGCAAGTGTAGTAAGTTACTACATATGCAGATGGCTGGATAGAAACTAACGGACAGTAACAGCCTGAACGGACCAGCTCACCGAAACGAGCGAGAAACCCCAGCGGAGTCAGCACCTCCTCTGGGGTTTCGCTTTTGCAGATGAAACTATTGGCTGTTTTCATATTGATGATATATATATAAATGAAAAATGTCAAGTGTCTCCGGTATAAAATCGTATCAGGATCTCCTCACCTCCTCCGTTTCAGAAGACAGTACGCCACCCCTGTCAGAGTGCTCACCGCCGTCGCCGCCAGCGCCGGGCCCACGATGGCAGACGGGCTCACGCTGCCGTACTGGCTCCGGTAGGCGATCATATTGATGGGGATCAGCTGAAGGGACGAGATATTGACGATCAGAAACGTACACATTTCATTACTGGCCGTTCCCCTTCCGAAGGCCCCCGGCTTTTTCTGCCTTCTCCGCTCCTCCTCCAAAGCTTCCAGCTCCTCCATGGCCTTTAGCCCGGCGGGGGTCGCCGCCCAGCCCAGGCCCAGCATATTGGCGATCATATTGGTGGAGATATGGGCCGCCGCCGGATGGTCCTCCGGCATATCCGGAAATAAAAGCCGGATCACCGGCCTCATCTTTTTTGTCAGCGCCTCGATGAGCCCGGCCTCTTCCCCGACCTTAAGGATCCCGCACCAGAAGGACATGATCCCCAGCATCGTTAAGCACAGGGTCACTGCCTCCCTGGCCGAATCCAGGGCTCCGTTGGTCACCTGGGCCAGATTTCCATGGAACGCTCCCCACAGGATCCCCAGGGCCATCATCCCGGCCCACAGATAATTTAACATATAAAAATCCCACCCTTCTGCCAGATTTTATGACAGAAGGGCGGGATTTATTCGCTTTCCTCCTCCGGCTCCACGCCGCAAAGCTTCCGCATTACCTCCGGCACAGTCTCGATCCTCTTGCACCGGTACGCGTTGCTTCCGCAGAACAGCAGGGCTTCCTCTATATTTCCCTCAGCAGCATGGATGAGCGCCCGGGTGATGCAGTACGGGGTCTCCGCCGGATTGCAGTGCTCCAGGCACCGGAAGCACCCCTTCACCGGGATCCTTCCCTCCTGGACCCTTTCCAGGAACCGGTTCCGTATAGCCCTTCCAGGCATTCCCACCGGGCTCTTTACGATCACGATGTCCTTTTCCTCCGCATCCAGATACGCCTGCTTATAGGCAGGATCCGCGTCACATTCCTCTGTGGTCACGAAACGGGTCGCCACCTGGACGCCGTCGGCCCCCAGACGGAGCTGGCGCAGCACGTCCTCATGGTCAAAGATCCCTCCGGCCGTCACCACCGGGATCTCCTTTTTATACTTTCCGGCAAACTCCTTCACCACGCCGATGATGCCGCGGATCTCCGCTTCATACTTCTCTCTTTTATACGTTTTTGACACACACTGAGTGTCAACTTCATATTCAGAAAGCTCTTCCCTGGAAAATCCCAGGTGGCCTCCGGCACATGGCCCCTCCACCACCACAAAGTCTGGAGCCATTTTATGCTTCCGGTCCCACATCTTACAGATCACCGACGCCGACTTAATGGAGGAAACAATGGGAGCCAGCATGGGACGGCGAAGACACTCTTCCCCCATTTCCTCTGCAGCCTCCTTCACATATCTGGGCAGATCCACCGGAAGCCCCGCGCCGGAGATGATCACATCCGCTCCAGCCTTCACGGCCTCCTTCACATACCGGGCGTACTCCTTCGTAGCTACCATGATATTAAAGCCCAGGATCCCCTCCGGGGCGGTCTTCCTGGCCTTTTTAAGCTCCTCATGGATCGCTCTCAGATTGGCCCCTATGGGATCCTTTAAAAAATCCGGATCCTTAAAGCCGATCTGGGCCGTGGAAATGATCCCGATCCCTCCGGCCTTTGCCACAGCCCCCGCCAGGGACGAAAGGCTGATCCCAACGCCCATGCCGCCCTGGATCACCGGGTATTCTGCCGTCAGCGGACCGATCTTCAACGGCTTTAACTGTAACGCTGCTTCTCCCATAACTCCCTCTTTTCCCCGGCTTACGGCCGGTCTGTCCTAAAATCTGCGGAACCGCTCATACCGGAGGAGTGCCGTCTCCTCCGGATCCACGTCTCTCCAGTCCTCCAGGAACCGGCTTAAGGCCTGGTCCAGATAAGAAGCAATGGCCGGAAGCGTTTCCTTACATGCCGGCTCCTCCTCCGGGATCACCCGCTCGATGATCCCCAGCTCATAAAGCTCTCTGGCCGTGATCTTCATGACTCCGGCCGCCTCTCCGGCCCGCTTGCTGTCCTTCCAGAGGATCGAGGCAAAGCCCTCCGGCGACAGTACGGAATAAATGGCGTTTTCCATCATCCATACCTCGTTGGCCACGGCCATGGCCAGGGCGCCGCCGCTCCCGCCTTCTCCAATGACAATGGAGAGCACCGGAACCTTAAGCCCCGACATCTCCATAAGATTTCTGGCAATAGCCTCGCCCTGGCCCCGCTCCTCGGCCTCAAGGCCGCAGAATGCGCCGGGGGTATCCACAAAGCAGATCACCGGACGGCCGAAGGTCTCCGCCTGCTTCATGAGCCGCAGGGCCTTCCGGTAGCCATCAGGAGAAGGCATCCCGAAATTCCGGTGGATATTGTCCTTGGTGGTCTTTCCCTTCTCCTGTCCGATCACCGTCACAGGGATCCCATGGAACTCTGCGATCCCGCCGATGATGGCCCCGTCGTCTTTGAAGTACCGGTCTCCATGAAATTCCATGAAATTTTCAAATAATGCATCAATATAATCAGAAGCCACCAGCCGGTCGGTCTTCCTGGAAAGGAGCACCGAATCCCAGGCGCTTCGGATCACGGCTCCGGCCCGGTTCTGGACGGCTGAAAGAAGAGAGCCTTTGATGCCGTCGGAGCTCTCTTCCTGCTTCCGCGCCCCGCCGCCGTTCCTAACGCTGTCTCCGCCAGCTGTTCCTTTCTCTTTCCGGTGGAGCCGCAGGATGGTCTCCAGGGTCTGTTTTAATTCCTTTCTCTCCACGATCTTATCCACAAAGCCGTGATCCAGAAGAAACTCTGCTCTCTGGAACCCCTCCGGCAGCTTCTGGCCGATGGTCTGCTCGATGACCCTGGGGCCGGCAAAGCCGATGAGGGCCCCCGGTTCCGCCAGGATGATATCTCCCAGCATGGCAAAGCTGGCGGTGACGCCTCCGGTGGTAGGATCCGTCAGCACGCTGACAAAGAGCTGGCCCGCATCATGGTGGTGCTTAAGGGCCGCCGCCGTCTTGGCCATCTGCATCAGGGAAACGATCCCTTCCTGCATCCTGGCGCCGCCGGAGCAGGCAAAAAGCACCACTGGAAGCTTTTCCCTGGTGGCCCGTTCCACAGCCCTGGTGATCTTCTCACCCACATTGTGGCCCATGCTGCTCATCAGGAACCTGGCATCACAGACGCCGATCACCGCCAGATTGCCGCCGATCTTTCCGCAGCCGGTGACGATGGCCTCGTTGAGCCTGGACTTTTCCCTGGCTGCCTCCAGCTTTTTTTCATATCCAGGGAAGTTTAAGGGGTTGGAGACCTCCATTTCCCGATCCCATTCCTCAAAGGTGCCGGGATCCGTGACCATCTGGATCCTCCTCCAGGCATGGACGCGGAAATAGCCTCCGCATTTGGGGCAGACGTAAAAATTCTCCCTTACATCCTCCACATAGATGGGTTTCCCACACTTATTGCACTTTCTCCACATTCCAGCCGGAATCCCCGGTTCCTCTTCCTGTTTTTCCGTCCGCTCCGCTTCCGGGGCGCGGTATCTGGTGTCGATCCTTGTATATGTCTTCTTGAACATATCCCGCAGCATGGAAAACCTCCTTCACTATCAGCAGTCTGGAAAATGGGACGGGATAAAATCCGTATCCACATTTCCATCTTCAAAATCCCTGTCTCCGATGAGCTCATACTGGAAATCCACATTGGTGGTGATCCCCTCGATGACCAGCTCTCCCAGGGCGCTCCGCATCTTGGCAATGGCCGATGGCCGGTCCTTGTCGTGGACGATGAGCTTTAAGATCATGGAATCATAGTTGGGCGGGATCGTATAATTATTATAGACCGCCGTATCCACCCGGACCCCGCGCCCGCCGGGAAGATGGATATCCGTGATGGTGCCCGGACACGGCATAAAGTGCTTATCCGGGTTTTCGGCATTGATCCGGCACTCAATGGCATGGCCGGTGATCTGGATGTCCTCCTGGGTCACGGACAGCGGCTCTCCCGCCGCGATCCGGATCTGCTCCTTAATAAGGTCCAGATCCGTCACCGCCTCGGTCACCGGATGCTCCACCTGGATCCTGGTATTCATTTCCATGAAATAAAATTCTTTATTTTTATCCAAAAGGAACTCAATGGTCCCTGCATTCTCATAATGTACGGATCTTGCGGCCTTCACCGCCGCCTGGCCCATACGCTCACGAAGCTCTTCTGAGATAGCCGCCGACGGGGCCTCCTCCAAAAGCTTCTGGTGGCGTCTCTGGATGGAGCAGTCCCGCTCTCCCAGATGGACCACATTTCCAAAGCTGTCCGCCAGGATCTGGAACTCGATGTGCCTGGGACGCTCCACAAACCGCTCGATGTACATGGTATCGTCGGAAAATCCCTTGACCGATTCCATCTGGGCATTCTGGAAATTGGACGCGAAATCGTCCTCCCCATAGGAGACCCGCATCCCCTTTCCGCCACCGCCGCTGGACGCCTTGATCATCACAGGAAAGCCCACCTCTCTGGCAGTTTTTAAGCCCTCCTCCACAGTAAATACCGGCTCCTTGCTTCCAGGGATCACCGGAACTCCGGCCTCCATCATGGTCTTTCTGGCCTCGGACTTATTTCCCATCCGGTGGATCACCTCCGCCGGGGGACCGATGAACCGGATATGGCATTTCTCGCACAGCTCCGCAAACCTGGCGTTTTCCGATAAAAACCCAAAGCCTGGATGGATGGCGTCCGCCTTCATGGCCACACAGGCCGTAAGGATCTGCTCCATATTCAGATAGCTTTCTGCCGACGGGGCGGGGCCGATGCAGATGGCCTCGTCCGCTAACAGCGTATGAAGGGCGGCCCGGTCTGCCTCCGAATAGACAGCCACCGTTTTGATCCCCATTTCCCGGCATGCCCGGATGATCCGCACCGCGATCTCCCCGCGGTTGGCGATCAGAATTTTCTGAAACATATCTTCACCAGCCCTAACCGATCATAAACGTAAGCTCTGCGCTCACTGCGATCTTTCCGTCCACGGTGGCCGTGGCCTTTCCAACGCCCACAGGCCCTTTCCGCTTAATGATCTCACATTCCAGGCGGAGTCTGTTGCCGGGAACTACCTTTTTCTTAAATTTCACCCGATCCATGCCGCCGAAATACGCCGTTTTTCCCTTATTTTCCTCCATGCTGAGGACGGCCACAGCTCCTGTCTGGGCCAGGGCCTCCACGATCAGGACGCCCGGCATCACTGGCTCCTCCGGGAAGTGGCCGGAAAAATACGGCTCGTTATATGTGACTGCTTTATATCCAACAGCCCGCACGCCCGGCTCCAGCTCCTCGATGCAGTCCACCAGAAGAAATGGATGGCGGTGGGGGATGATCTCCTTGATTTCCTTGATTCCCAGCATATCTCTGCCTCCTGTTGTTTAACGGATCCGGAAAAGCGGCTGGCCGTATTCCACGGTCTCCTCGTTTTTCACAAGGATGGCCTCTACCACGCCGTCATACTCGGATTCGATCTCATTCATCAGCTTCATGGCCTCCACGATCCCGATGACCTGGCCTTTTTTCACATGATCTCCGACCTTTACAAAGTCCTCGGCATCCGGAGCCGGAGAGGAATAAAACGTTCCCACCAGAGGACAGGCAACGACCCGGTCAGATACAGCCGTATCCGTCTGCGGAGCAGGACTGCCCTGGCTCCCGTTTAACGGCATTCCGGAAACGGTCTGGACGGTCTGGGGCACGGCTCCATCGGCCGGCTGG
>ENA-OPCD01002785-OPCD01002785.1-human-gut-metagenome-genome-assembly--contig:-NODE-2785-length-11850-cov-2.719457_pt1 | contig 11850 bp, 7 predicted proteins | sample MGYA00241560_ERZ501471 | MGnify/ENA primary metagenome ERZ501471 (study PRJEB25962, sample SAMEA2042578) | human gut metagenome | biome: human gut; feature: human-associated habitat; material: faeces...
TCATAGACGATGGTAGCTTCGCCGACAGCCACGACATCCGACAGACGGATCGTGGGGGTGGAGGAGAGGATACCGCGGAAAACACCGATACCGGCGGCTACACCGCAGATGCCGATGCCTACGACAGCGGCTAGCATGACCTTGACACAGGTCAGAGCAATTTTCCTTCCCCATTTTTGTGATTTAGAGTTGAGTGTCTTTTGCTTCGCACGGACACCTTTTTTACTATAATTCATAAAACAAGTCCTTTCTGTCTGAGATACAGACGAAAACATTATACCAAATAATGCTATGTAAATAAAGGCTTTTTAGAATTGTTTCACATTTTGGAGAAGTTATGCTACACTGAAAAAGAAAGCAAAAGAAAATAAGAATTTAAAAATAAGTGAGGCCATACATGGGTGACATGACAGCAACAGATAACTATAGAATCCTTTTGTCCGGCGGGGAAGGCGAAATCGTGGAGAAAAAGTCCCGCTTTATCTCTACGATCCGCAAGTGTGAAACCGAGGAAGAAGCAGTGGCTTTTATAGAAGAAATGAAGAAAAAATACTGGGATGCCCGTCACAACTGTTCCGCTTCCTTTAATTGAAAATACTCTGTCCACAGGAAGTCTTGGAAATGCAGGAATTTTCCACATTTCTTTCTGCTTTTTTACACATTTCAGGATTTGACTTCTTAATTCTTCTATTCCGGCTCCTGATTTTGCTGAAACACGTACAATGTCCACATTATATTCCAGCTTATCTTCTACCTGATCATTTCTCTGACCTACTGTAAGCAACTGTTGCATTTCTTCACAGATCTGCTGTTCTACCATCTCCAGCCATTCCTCATCCACAAGGTCACATTTATTCAAAACAACAAGGATATTCTCAACACCGAGAAGGCGTAAAATCGCAAGATGTTCTCTTGTCTGTGGCATAACTCCCTCATCTGCAGCAATTACAAGAAGAACAAGATCCATTCCTACCACACCCGCAGTCATATTAGAAATGAACTTTTCATGCCCGGGAACATCAATGATTCCGACACGCTCTCCGTCTGTCAAATCCATCCATGTAAACCCTAGATCAATTGTGATTCCACGTGCTTTCTCTTCTTTCAGACGGTCTGTATCTCTTCCCGTTAATGCCTTGATCAGTGTCGTCTTACCATGATCGATATGTCCGGCAGTTCCGATGATCACATGTCTTTCCATCTAATGCAGTCCCTTTCTTAATGCTGTTTTTCTTTCTTAGTTATGCTTTCTTTCCATAACATGTCTGATTTGTGTCGCCAGATATTCGATTCCTTCTTCCGAGAAAGTTCTCATATCCAGAAGGAAACGCCCTTCCTTTATTCTTCCAATTACCGGAACTGAAAGATTTCTCATCCTGCTTTCTATTTCTTCAACGGTGATCTCAGTTGATTCCAATGCTACTCCATAACTTGGAATCTCCGTCTCAGGAAGTGCACCTCCACCAGCCTTAGAAATACATTTTTCCACTTGAATCTGAACGGACGCTCCCTCTTGATTCCATCTATCAGCACAGACCATTGCTTTCTCTTTTATTTCCTCCACAGATCTTGTCAGCATTCTCAATGTTGGAATCTTTTGAACCGCTTCTTTCTGATCCAGATAACATTTCAACACTTCTTCTATTGCTGTCATTGTAAATTTATCTGCTCGAAGAGCCCGAAGCAATGGATGATTACGCATCTGATCAATATATTTTTTCTTTCCTACAAGGACTCCTGCCTGTGCTCCACCAAATAGTTTATCACCACTAAAACAAACAACATCTGCACCGGCCTTTACTTCTTCCTGTACGGTTGGTTCTTTGGATAAACCATATTCCTCCAGATTTATAAGTACACCACTGCCCAGATCTTCAATCACTAGAATTCCGCTTCGTTCCGTATGATTCTCGAAATTTTCAGGCGTCAATTCCTGCGTGCACTCTATCAGACCAGTACTTAATTCATACAATTCTTCTGCACTTACCGATTCTGTAAACCCGACAATTCTGTAATTACTTGTGTGGACTTTCAAAAATGCTTTCGTCTTTTCACTGACTGCTGCTCTATAATCTTCTATCCTTGTACGATTGGTTGTCCCGACTTCTTTCAAAATAGCACCGCTTAATTCAAGAACTTCCGGAATACGGAATTTTCCTCCGATTTCAACAAGTTCTCCTCTGGAGACGACCACTTCTCCGCCTTTTGTCAATGCACTCAAGGCAAGAAGTACAGCTCCGGCATTGTTATTCACAACAATTGCCGCTTCTGCTCCCGTGATCTGACAAAGCAATTCTTCTGCATATCCGGTCCTGTTTCCACGTTTTCCAGTCTGTAAATCATATTCCAGACTGGAATAATTCTCTGCAACTGCTTTCAGTTTTTCCGCAATCTCATGACTAAGCGTTGCACGTCCAAGCCCGGTATGAAGGATTACTCCTGTTCCGTTATAAACTGGTCGGATCTCCTTTTTCTGTTCTTGTTCCAAAAGATGGTTCACTTCTGATTTCTTTGAACTTGATTCTATCTCATACAGAAATTTCTGAATCATTTCTTTTGCTTCATGCTCACTGATTCCCTTTTTGATTCCTTGTGAGATTTCATTTCTCAGATTCTCCACAGAATCTCTGACTGCTCCGAGAACACGCTCATATCCTTCTTTCTCTGCCAGTCTCTGAACATTTTCTTTCTTCATCAATTCATCTACTCGCGGAAGCAGGCGAAAGATCTGATTCTTTTCTTTCTGTAAATTTTCTCTTTTCTTATTCTGATCTAACTGTTCCAACTACTGCTGCTCCTTATTTTCTCTTTCTACAGCGAAATGCCGCAAGAAACCGTTACTGCTCACAGAGCACTGTGAACAGTAACAAGAAATCTCTTACAGCATTTCCATTTTTCCTTTTTTTAGTTGGATGAGTTTTTCCTGCCGCTCTTTGACGCAGCCTACAACTGAAACTTTCGTTTCCATTCCCACTGCCTCAAAGTCTGCTAACAGACAATCTAATTCTTCTCTTGGGACACTGACAAGAAGTCCTCCTGAAGTCTGCGGATCGCTGATCAGATCTAAATAGACCTCTTCTATATCTCCTGCATCCAGTCCTTCTGCTGCAAACTCCCGGTTCTTATATGCTCCTGCCGGAACGAGTCCCATCCTTGCATATGCAATCGCTTCTGTCATATATTCAATCTGCTCCGGATATAATTCCAGAGTCATGTCACTTGCCTCAGCCATCTCTGTACAATGTCCTAGCAATCCAAATCCCGTCACATCTGTACATGCGTGGATCGTGTGTTTCTCAATTGCTCTTTTCGCTCTCTGATTCAATGAAGCCATTACTTTCGCAGCTTCATCTGCGGCTGCTTCGGAAGCCATCTGTGCTTTCACTGTTGTATTCACAATACCACTTCCAAGCTGTTTGGTCAGAACCAGCACATCTCCCGGCTGACACCCGTAATTCTTATAAATCTTATCCGGGTGAACGAAGCCTGTTACCGAGAGTCCGTATTTCGGTTCATCATCCTGCACCGAATGACCTCCGACCAGAACGGCTCCTGCTTCTAACACCTTGTCTGCTCCGCCTCGCAAGATTTCCCCTAAGATCTCCGGATCCAGACAATTTGGAAAACATACAATATTCAATGCAACCTTCGGCTCTCCTCCCATTGCATATACATCGCTTAAGGAGTTCGCCGCTGCAATCTGTCCGAACAGATACGGATCGTCCACAACCGGTGTGAAGAAATCCAGTGTCTGTATCATGGCAGTCTCATCCGATATTTTATAAATTGCGGCATCATCTGATGTCTCAACACCGACAAGCAGACGCTCATCGGAAAATTTAGGCAGCTTACCCAGAACCTGGGCAAGGGTCTCAGGACCGATTTTGGCCGCTCAACCAGCTGTCTTTGTCATCTGTGTCAGATGAATCTCTTTGAGTCCCTTACTCATTTCGCCCACTTCCTTTCGAATATTTTTTCAAAATAATTCCCTCGGTATACGAAAAAGCTGTTGCAGCAGCTTTTCCATCACATTTTCAAATTACTGTAACTGTTCCTATGTTTCTAACAAGGTTTCACAATCTTACCTGCATTATTCATAGACTCGACAATGTCATACATATTTGTAACTGTTCCTACTGCAAGCTTGTCTTTCATTCCATAATAATCCAGACATGTTCCGCAAGTCACAATCTCAACGCCCTGGCTTTCCAGATTCTTCAGATCCTCCAGAGAGTCAGATCCTTCACATGTGATCTTAGCGCCACCGTTGTAGAAGATCATCTTCTTTGGAAGCTCATCAAGCTGTGTGATTGCAAAGATGCAACCTTTAATCAGCACTTTTCCGAGCTCATCATTTCCACTTCCCATCTTGTCAGAAGAAATCACAACTACCGTATCCCCTGTTGGAACACAATCGCAAACCGCACCCGCCGGTGCTGTCTGAGTTCCTTCTCCTGCAAGCGCCTGGATTGTCACTTTATATTCATCCTCTCCAAGCTTCTCCTGTGTTACTGTTGCGCCTGTACTCTGTGCCATCTTTGTCACATTAGCCACTGCTGTCTCATTATCAACGAGAACTTCTATTGTCTCCGGAGCTGTCAAAGCATCTAATGCTTTCTTTGTCTTAATTACCGGAACCGGACATTTATCTCCCATAGCATTTACTGTTACCATTCTATCGCTCTCCTTTACCTATTCGTTCAGGTATTTTAACCTCCAGGCTTCTGTTTTTCAGTATAACATTTTTACTATGGGTTATCAAACTTTTCTATAGAAATTTTCTATAAATTGCCTTCTTTCTGATTCACATTTTTACGCAAAGCTTCTCCCAGTTCCGTAATACACAGTAATGTGATTACAAGCACGATTCCCGGAATCAGAATGATCCACCAGGAGTTTGTCATCAATGCCTTTTCAGAAAGCGAGAGCATACTCCCCCAGGAAATGATTTCCATCGGAAGACCAATCCCAAGAAAGCTCAATGTTGACTCTGCTATGATTGCACTTCTGATGTTCATCACGACCATAAACATAATTGACGAAACAAAATTCGGCAGCAAATGTACACGTAAAATATGCCAGAAACTTCCACCCATACATTTTGCAGCAATCAGATATTCACTCTCACGGAGCTGTCGTACCTCAGTGCGTACCATTTTTGCAATATTCATCCAACTGGTAAACCCAATCACTACGGTGATTGCAACAACTGAGTTCTTTCCTGCCAGTGCCTGAAGAAAGATAATTAACAGAATTGAAGGAATACTCAATAAAATTTCTGTAAAACGCATCATCAGTTCATCAATCCACTCCGGTGCGATTCCACTGAAGGATCCGTAGATCACCGCAATCGTAGTCGATAACACGGTGGATATCAACCCGATAAACAACGAGATTCTACCACCGTATAAAATCATTGAAAAAATATCTCTTCCCATCGTATCCGTTCCAAAAAAGAACTCTTTATTCGGTGAAATGTTGCAGTTCTCCAGATCCATGTATGTAGGGTCTTTCGTCATAAAGAAACGACAGAAAACACAGGCAAATATGATGACTGCAAGAATACTTCCGGCAATTACAGAAGACTTGTTTTTTCCAAAATCATTCATTTTGAATGTCCTTATTCTATTTTCGGATGAACTATTATTCTTCTCAGCTTTTCTCATCTTCTCCACCTTATATTTGACTTGCCTTTCCTGTCATTTTAAGTTCTTTCATTCTTGGATCGATCCATTCACTGACAGACTGTCCGATCACATTTCCTGCAATAACAAAAATACCGGTAAATACGCAAAGCACCATCAGCATATTATAGTCATGATATTTTGCACTTTCAAAAGAAAGCGTTCCGATTCCCGGATAGGAAAATACCATTTCCACGATATACGTCCCTTCGATCACATGCTGAAGTGAAATTGCCATCAGACTGATGAACGATGGCATAATATTTTTCACACAGTGAAAGAACAATACTCTTTTTCGCGACATTCCTTTTGCCTTTGCCAGTAAAACATAGTCTTTTCTAGTTTCTTCCAACAATCGGTTACGGATCAGATACGCATAATACCAAAGGTGGCTCAGCACAACAACTGTCAGCGGAAGAATCAGATGAGTCAATCTGCTCAACGGATTTGCCGATTGGCCAAGATCATATGCCCCACTTCCCGGAAGGAGCTTTAGATTCACACTAAAACTCAAAATCAATATAAGTGACAACCAGAATTCCGGAATACAGCTTGTGATTGTTCCCACCTTACGCAAAATCCGGTCTGGAAGCTGATTTTCATAATACACACAGAAAATTCCAAGCAAAAGTGCCAGTCCAAATGTCAGGATAAAACCAATTCCGCCAAGCAATAATGTATTGACTAAACGTCCCTCGATTACTGTAAGAACGTCTTGTTTATATTTATAAGAGATTCCGAAGTCCCCCCGAAATGCATTTCCAAGCCATTTCACATACTGAACAGGGATAGGTTCGTTTAATCCAAGTCGTTCCATTGCATGCTCATGTTCTTCCACCGACATTCTCTCCGCACGTTCTCCATAATAAGAAAACAGCGGATCCCCGGGTGCCAGCCGCGACATTACAAACACAAGAAGTGAGAGCACAAAAACAGATAGCAAGATCAGTCCGATTTTTCTAAGCCATTGTTTCTTCATCACTCTGCTCCTCTCCTGAAATCTCCGGAATCGGAATCGCCTCCAAAAGTTTCTTCGTATATAAATGCTGTGGATGTTCAAACACCTGCTCGGTTTCTCCTATCTCCACAAGTTTTCCATCCTTCATCACTCCGACACGGTCGCACAACAGACGCACCATTGAAAGATCATGCGCAATAAAAAGAATTGCACAGTCATGTTCTCTTTGTAAATGCCGAAACAGCTTCACCATCTGTGCCTGTGTAGTTACATCCAACGAAGCGATTGGTTCATCTGCGATCAAGAGCTTCGGCTTCATTGCAAATGCTCTGGCAATTGCAACACGTTGTCTTTGTCCTCCTGATAATTCCGGTGGTCGTACCTGAAGATGTTCTTCCTCTAATTCTACCTCTTCCATCATTTCACATAGAAATTTATGCTGTTCTTTCCTGTCAGAAAATATTTTATGGATTTCCAGTGGTTCCGCCAGGATTCTCTCTACCTTCATTTTCTGGTTTAAGGAAGATGTTGAATCCTGAAAGATCATCTTCCGCTCTTTTTGCAGTCTTCTCGCATTTTTCTTTTTTGCTTTTTTATCAAGAAGATTTATCCCATCATAAGAAAATGTTTCTGCTTCCGGACTTAGAATTCCCATCAGACATTTTCCAACCGTTGACTTTCCAGATCCTGACTCACCTACCAGTCCAAAAATCTCGTCTCTTCTTATCTCAAAGGACACATCTTTCACCGCTTGAAACACCCTTTTTCTATCTAAAGGATAGAAGTAGGACAAATGTGAGATTTCTACCAGTTTTTCATGCAATTCTGATTCACTTATTAATTTTGATTCATTTCTATGCATATAATAAGGATGATCATGAAGCAATTTCTTTGTATAAGAATGTTTTGGAGCTGTGAAAAGCTGTTTTGCTTCTTCCAATTCCACGATATTTCCATCCTGCATTACAGCAACCCGGTCTGCGATCTGAGCAACAACTCCGAGATCGTGTGTGATAAACAGAATGCTTAAATTCAATTCTTTCTGTAATTTTTTCAACAGTTCCAGAATCTCTGCCTGGATTGTCACATCCAGCGCTGTTGTCGGTTCATCTGCAATTAAAAGCTTTGGATTTGAGGCAAGTGCTATTGCAAGCACACATCTCTGACGCATTCCACCTGAAAAATGATACGGATATAGATCATAACGCTGCTCTGCGTCTTTGATCCCAACGAGCTTCATCAGTTCGATTGCCCGCTCTTTTGCTGATTCCTTTTTATTCTGCTTTAAAGCTTTTTCATGCAGCAAAATAGCCTCTTCTATCTGACTTCCAACTGTCATCGTCGGGTTTAACGTACTCTGTGGATCCTGAAAGACCATCGCGATTCCCTGTCCTCGGATCTGCTGCATCTCTTTTTCATTATATCCGATCAGGTTCTGATCTTTATATTGAATGGCTTCGCCTGTCACAGACGCACTCTTTGGCAGTAATTTCAAAATTGATCGGCACAGTACAGTCTTTCCACATCCTGACTCTCCAACAAGAGCAAGGACCTCCCCTTGTCTTAACGACAAGGAGACGTCCTTTACTACTTGTTTCTTTCCATCTGAAGTTTGAAATTCAACTGACAAATGCTTCACTGCCAGTATTTCTTCTATTTTCATTCGATTGTCCAATCCTCTACATTCCAGAAAATTCCAACACCATGATGGCCAAGAACTGTATCCTTTGTAATTCCATGGATCTTCTTATTCGTCACATAATCTACATCGCAATAACAGAAGAATGTATATGCCGGATTTTCTGCAAGTGCAACCTGAAACTTTGCATATGCTTCTTTTCGCTCATTCTCATCACTTGTCTGTCTTGCCTGTGTCAGATAAGTGTCTACTTGTTCATTGGAATATCCACTGTAATTACTTCCTTTATCTGTACCAAACACTTTATATGTATGGTCATCAGCATCAAACGGGCTTCCCCATCCGATCAAAAATGCTTCCTGATTTGCCCAGTCGATTTCTGACTGAACCTGTGCTTTTGCATCAACTCCAACTTCTTTCAGCTGCTGACATGCGATAGCCGCAAGATCTGCGCGCACCTGATCACCTTCCATCACATTGATTGTAAAAGAAAGCTTCTCTCCGTTTCTCTCATAGATTCCGTCATCTCCCAATGTCCAGCCAGCCGCTTCTAACACTTCTTTTGCTTTTGCCGGATCATAAGAGTATTTCTCTACATCTTCATTATTATATTTATTTCTCTGAAGCGGACCATAAGCTACAATTCCTTCTCCCAGAAGAACGCTGTCTACCATCTTCTGACGATCGATTGCATAGCTGATTGCCGGAATTGCATCTTTGTTCCTCTGCCAGAACTCATTATTAAAGTTATAAAGGATACCTCTGTAATCTGCTGTCTTCATATCATATACTGTAAAAGTATCATCATCTGTAAAATTCTGTGCATCCTTCGGTGTCACCTTTGCCAGGTTGATCTCACCGGATTTTAACTGAAGTGCCTTTGCATTATCATCCGGTACAATCTTAAACACGATTGTATCAATCTTCGGAGCTCCTTTATAATAATCCTCATTCTTTACAAGTGTAATACTCTGTCCTTCATCCCACTCCTGAATCTTATACGGACCCGTTCCGATTGGATTATGGAAATATTCATCTGTCTGCATATCCTTGCCTTCCAGTAAGTGTTTCGGAAGGATACCAATTGTCATATAGTCGAGAAATGCCACATTCTTATCCCGAAGTGTAAAAGAAATCGTCTTATCATCGATCACATTGATTGCTGTAACATCCTCGTAATTAGAAGCAATCTCTGATTCATTATCCGGATCCATGATTGCTTTGATCGTAAACTCAACATCATCTGCTGTAAATTTCTCTCCATCATGCCAATTTGCATCATCCCTAAGATGGAATGTATAAGTATTTGTCGCGTCATCCAGCTCCCATGATTCTGCCAGTCCCGGTACTACCTCATTATTCTCATCATGTGCTGTCAGACCGTCAAACAGAAGTAAATTAATCTCTCCATGCTCATCAATAGCCGGATTGATCCTTGTGTAATCATTACTTCCATAGATTAATGTAGACCCGCTTTGTGTAGTCTCTTTATTTGCATTGTCTGATTTACTTCCACAGCCTGTAAGTACACTGCCGGCTAACATACAGACAGCTAAGGTTGCTGCGATCACTTGTGATAGTTTTCTTCGTTTCATCGTTTTCTCCTCACGTTGTCTATTTTCTTTCAATGCAATTTATTGTATAAGAAACAGAATAAACCCACAAGCCAGGTGGGGGGATATAAAACTTTTTTCTTCACTCGAAAAAGAGAGGACTTCGTCTAAAAAGTCCTCTCTGTCTCTCATGAATCCTTCCGTGTTACTGTTTTCTGAATTTCACCATTCCCGGTTTCTGTTCCACTTCCTGATTCTTTTTTATTATCTTTTTCTCTTTTTCAGTACAACAACGATTGCTGCCATTGAAAGAATAACACCTGCTGCCGCCGGAATGATCGGTGTGACATCACCTGTCTTAGTTGCTTTTCCGCTTGTTCCGTTCACTGTGTTTCCACCGTTCTGCTTACCTGCTGTTGTCGCCTGATGTTTTCCATCAGAACCTGATCCATTATTCTTGTCAGATCCTGTAGCACCGTTTCCATTTCCACTTCCCGGTTTAGATGGGTTCGACGGTTTCGATGAGTCGGATGGTTTTGATGCATTATCTTTCTCATCATTCAAAGCTTTAATTGCGTTCTGCAGATCAAGAACTGCTGCGTCAACGATTTGCTGTTCGTAAACGGAAAGTTCCTCGTTTGCCATAACTGCTTCTGCTTTAGCAAGAGCCGCATTGAACAGTGCAACATTTTCTGCGCTGTATCCTGTCAGATCCATTGCTTTTGCTTTTCCAATGATTTCTTCTAATACGGACTTGTCTGCTTTGTAACGAAGTCCTGTCATTGCTGATGTAAGAACTTCTTTTGCCTTGTCTACGTCTTCCTGTGTTGCAGACTCATCTGCAAGCACTTTCTTTGCAGCGTCAAGTGCTGCTTCGAATGTGTTCCATCCTGCACTGAGATAATTCTCTTTCTTATAGTCAGCTGTGGAATCTACCAGTGCCTGAAGAGATGTCTTATCTCCTTTCTTGATCAATGCATCTGCTGCACGAAGAAGCTGCTGATCTGCCTCTACAACATCTGCCTCCATTGCATCACCATCTTCAATCACTGCTTTCGCATTCTCAAGTGCTTCTACAAATGCATCTTTTTCTTCTCCATCAATATACTGATCAAGATCTAATGCACTGTATAATGTATAGTGATTCTGCAGATTTGTCTTATCTCCTGCTTTAAATCCAAGTTTTTGGATTTCTTCAATCAATGCATCTCTCGTGCCATCAATTGTGCTCTGACTGGACTGGATATTTGCACTGACTGATTTTGCATAAGCAAATACCTTGTTAAAGCTCTCCTGTACACTCTCGATTGCTTCATCTACTTCTCCATTGTCCACACATTTCTGTGCAACAGAGATTACCTGATCCAAAAGACTCTTGTCTGTTGTTACTTTATCGTTCAGGTTAAACAGTCTGAATGCATCAATACCGATATAACCATAATAAGCATATTTCCATGCTTCGTTAATCTTAAGTCTTACTTTGTTGGACTCAAATTCATCAAATGTAAATACCTTGGAAATATCTCCCAATGAAGCTCCCTCAACTGCCGGAACCCATGCATCTCCATTCCAATATTCGATATCCATATCTGTAATGTCATAATAGTTCTCATAGAACCAGTCTAATGCAACTTCTGCTGTATTTACCTTAACCGGTTTTTCAAACTCAACTTCAAGCACCGTTGGGAAAGTTGACGGATACCATGCTGTACCATTCTTTCCATCCAATGCATTTGCAATCCCTTCACTATCTCCTGATGTTCCGTTATCTGTAGCAGCAATGTAATTCTCTTCAATGCCTTCTGCGGAATTTAATCCTTCTTCGCTGAGATATTCTGCTTCAAATACTTCACTCATCTGACGTCTTCCAAGGAACAGAGCAGCTTTAATTTTCTGTTTTGATTTTGTAACAGCAAATGGGGCTTTATACTCATCAGAGAACCACATCGGATCATTTCCATCTGTTGTATATCTGATCTGAAGATCATCAAACTCACTTGTAATCTCAACTAAATC
>ENA-OPCD01002799-OPCD01002799.1-human-gut-metagenome-genome-assembly--contig:-NODE-2799-length-11809-cov-1.898843_pt1 | contig 11809 bp, 5 predicted proteins | sample MGYA00241560_ERZ501471 | MGnify/ENA primary metagenome ERZ501471 (study PRJEB25962, sample SAMEA2042578) | human gut metagenome | biome: human gut; feature: human-associated habitat; material: faeces...
GAGGACATACGGAATAGTTTCAAGGAGAAAGCTCCGTCGATGAAGCCTTACTTCCGGTTTATGGGGACTTGGCTGGCGCTGTTCTTGGCCGGCTACGGGTTGTTGTCGTGGGCAGGTAATACGAATGCGTTGGAGATCGCCTTGTTGGCTAGTTTCTGTATCGCCTTGCTGTTCCCGATCCGGTCGTTTGGCGTGCTGATCATCTTGGTGGGCGTGCTGCTCTCCGGTTTCCAGCAATTCGTGGGGATCAACGTGGTGCTTTACTATGCCCCGGAGATCTTCAAGACGATGGGAGCGGCCACGGACGCCGCCCTTTTGCAACAGATCGTGGTAGGGGCGGTGAACCTGTCGTTTACCGTATTGGCTATTTTCACGGTGGATAAGTTCGGACGCCGTCCGTTGATGATTATCGGGGCGCTCGTCATGGCGGTATCTATGTTGATCTTGGGTACTACTTTCTATACGCGTTCGGTGGGTATGGGATCATTGGTCTGCATGCTGGTTTATACGGCGGGATTCGCTATGTCGTGGGGACCGGTCTGCTGGGTGTTACTGGCCGAGATCTTCCCGAACTCGATCCGCTCCACAGTAATGAGTATCGCCGTGGCGGGGCAGTGGATCGCCAACTTCTTGGTATCATGGACTTTCCCGATGCTGGATAAGAATCAATACTTGACCGATACGTTCAATCACGGTATGGCCTATTGGATCTATGGCGTGATGGGTATATTGGCGGCGTTGTTCATCTGGAAATTTGTCCCCGAGACGAAAGGAAAGACGCTGGAGGAGATGGAAGGTTATTGGAAACGGTAACCAAACCTGAGACAAGATAATATATGAGTAAAAAAGGACGGATCAATCTACCCGTCCTTTTTTCGTAATGAACCTTAATGCCCCAATTTAGACGCCGGATTTGCCATCGCCGCCCGATAACTCTGGAAAGTAACCGTAGATACGGTCAGTGTCATTATGATTACCAAAGCCACTAAAAATACCCATACGTAGATCGGCGTTTTATAAGCGAAGCTTCGTAACCAAATATGCACCCCGTAGTAAGCAAGCGGGATCGAGATAATAAAACAGACGAGCGTGATCCGGAGGAAAGACGAGTTCAGCATCCAAAGGATCTGCCGGACCGTGGACCCATGTACTTTCCGCACGGCTATCTCCTTTTCCCGTCCCTGTAACTCAAAGATAACCAGTCCGAATACTCCCACGAGGGATAAAAAGACGGCCATCAGGCAAAGGGCGGTAATCAGCGCTCCCTGCCGCCCACTTTTACTGTAAAGCTCCTCCAGCGCCGTATCAAAGAAATGGATATCGGCCGGATAACCCGGGATCAATTCATCCGTTACCTTCCGGATATGCTCGATAGCCGTCCGGGGATTTCCGCCGGCGATCTTGACATAAGCGTATCTTTCCGGCACCGAACGGCGGTAATGATTCTTAGCCGAGGTCCAAAGTCCCATCGGGCGTAACTCTTTATACAGGGATTCATAATGGACATCCTCAAAGATACCGACAATCCGTACCGGTATATCATTATCCGTGATGCTTGTCCCTACCAAGTCCGATAGGTCGTCCGGTTTCTCGGGGGAAACACCCGAGGCGATCTCCCTCGCTGCCGTCTCGCTAAGGAGGCAAACGACCTGCGTGTTATCCGCCGCCTCATCCGTCGGCCGGAACTTCCTTCCGGCGATCATCTTTACATCCATTAGCTCCGGGAAATTGGCGGATACTCCCAGCCAGCTCATATAATAATGTTGGCCTTTGTAATTATACCCGATGAAAGAACGTGATTCGTCCGAGACAAATTTGAACTCGCTAAAGGAAACATCACGGATAGCGGGGCTTTCCAAAAGACGTGCCTTGAACAATTCGCCCTTTTTCAAGGCCGCCCCCATGCTTAGTCTTACCTCCAGTACGTTTTCTTTGTTAAACCCCAAGTCCACGTTCCCTATATATCTGTTTTGCAAGGAGACGAACAACGCTCCGACAATCAGCGTGATCGAGATAACGAACTGGAACCCTATAAGTAACTTGCGAGTGTTCTTGGCCCGGTCGCTAAGGGTAAAAGACTTGTTCAGCGCCATGACAGGAGGAAACGAGGTGATATAGAAAGCAGGATACAAACCGGCCAGTATACCGCCGCCTGCGACAAGGAAGAATGTGTACGCCGGAATCTTCCAGTTGGCATACAGATCCAACGGATGCCCCACCATATTCGTGACCCATTGCACGTTATTCAAAAATAACAGGAAAAGCAAGGCGAGGAAGAAGGCGACAACCGAGATTCCCAAGGACTCCAAGACCAGATACTTCCGTAGCGTGGCGTCCGAGCTTCCCAGCACTTTCTGGATGGTGATCGACTTGGTGCGTATTGGCGCCAAGGCTATCGACAGGTTGATATAATTGACCAAGGCGATACCTATGATCAGGATGGCGATAAAGAATAACATATTCGTCCGTAGCTTATTACCGATGGGAGCGGCGTCCGCTCGGACCGGCTGGCCGAAATAGAGATCTGACAAGGGCCGGAGGCGCATATCCTCGATCGTGAAACTTTTCAGGAAAGCCCGGCTATCGGCCATATAGGTCTCGGTAGTGACAGAGGCGGATTCCGGCGTCGACATCAGCAGATAACAATAGTAAAGGCCGGTATGCCAGTTTTCCATCATCTCTTTCTCCATGATCGGGATATACAGGGCATTCTTCACCCGGGTGTTTTCCGGGAAATCGCGAAAGACGCCTCCCACGATATATACCGGCTCAAAACTAAGCCCATATATAATCGAGCCTTCGGCCCCGGCGAACTCCGACAGATAAACCGGCTTCCCGATAGGATTTTCCTCGCCGAAGAGTTTCCGGGCCATGCTCTCCGGGATCAGCGTCCCTTCCGGACGTTTCAGGCAATCCGTATCGCCGGCCACCAGCTCGAAGCCAAAGATCTTAGTATATCCCGGGGTGATCCGTTCCACCTGCTCCATATAGCTCCGTGCGTCGGGCCCTTCACTGGCTGATATCCCAAAACGTACGGAGGAGTAAACAAGGTTGTTTGTGATAGCGGCCGCTTCTATATAAGGGGAGGCGGCGATGAAACGCTCGAGTTGTGGACGTGCGAAATTAGCCTCCCATATCCCGTCATCCCGCTTGTTTTCTAACTGAAAAATCCTTTCCCTGTTCAAGAGGGAAGCGTCGAAGCTATATTCATGACCGACATGTATGCTTATCAGCATGAATAACAGGAAAGCGAAGCTAAGTCCTAAAAGATTAGTGACCGTCGCTAATTTATAATGTCTCAAGACATAAAGCAGGTTCTTGAATGTACTTTGCATGGTATAAGTTCTTTTAATTTTAAACCCTTTGATCTGGAAATACAAAGCAAAGCTATTCCTTTATTTACGTTCCTGTGTTATTTTTTTGACAAACGGTTACTTTCTGTTGATGAATTGTGATATTATCAATAATTTCCTTATTTTTGCCATCATACTTCAAAAAGAAACAAGCGCTATGTTACACAAAGGCTATCGGATGCTTTTCAACTGCCTGATGTTTTATCTCTAGCAGATACTCTCCCTATATAAACTCATGGGGGCGGGGATGCCCGTTCTGTGTAACAATAAAAAATAACCTTGATGAGGGCGGATAGATCCTACCTCTACGATAAAACATATAATTTTATGAATACAACCCATCACACACATTCATGCGTACATGATACCGTCTCTTCCGTGGGAGCGAACAATTTCGGGATGAACGACCGTATCAAACGTCTGCGCCGGCAGACCTTCGAGGCCCAACCTTCCCTCTCCATCGAGCGGGCCTTGATCGAGACCCGTTTCTATCAGGAGAATTACGGGAAGTATCCGATCCCTATCCTGCGTGCCCTGAACTTCTTGGAGATCTGCAAGCGGAAGACGATCTATATCGGTGAGGACGAGTTGATCGTCGGCGAGCGGGGGCCCCGCCCCAAGGCCGTGCCTACCTTCCCGGAACTTACCTGCCATAGCGTGGAGGACTTGCATATATTGAATACCCGGGAGCTGCAACGTTACACTATCTCCCAAGAAGATATCGATACCTACGAGCGGGAGGTGATCCCGTACTGGAAAGGCCGTACCCAGCGGGAACGCATCTTCAGCCACGTCCCCAAGGAATGGAAAGAGGCGTACGAGGTGGGTATGTTCACCGAGTTCATGGAGCAACGTGCCCCCGGGCATACCGCTTTGGACGGCAAGGTCTACCAATATGGCCTGCTGGACTTGAAGAAACGTATCGAGGGGGAACTAAGCGCCTTGGATTTCATGAACGACCCCGAGGCCACGGACAAGCAGGAGGAGCTGACGGCCATGTCTATCTCCTGCGACGCCGCAATCCTGCTGGCCGAGCGACACGCGGACTTGGCTGACGAGATGTCTCTCACCGAGAAAGATCCCCGCCGTGCCGCTGAGCTGAGGAAGATCGCCGAGGTATGCCGCTGGGTTCCCGCCCACGCTCCCCGTACCTATTGGGAAGCGATCCAGATGTACTGGTTTGTCCACCTCGGTACGATCACGGAGCTGAATGGTTGGGATGCCATGAACCCCGGTCATTTCGACCAGCATCTGGCGCCTTTTTACGAGAAAGAGATCGCCGCCGGAACCTTGACCCGTGACGAGGCGAAAGAGTTGATGTCTTGCTTCTTCATCAAGGTAAACAATCATACCGCCCCGCCGAAAGTGGGTATCACGGCGAAGGAGAGCGGAACCTATAACGATTTCACGAACCTGAACATCGGCGGCATCCGGGCGGACGGTAGCGATGGCGTAAGCGAGGTCTCCTATATCATGTTGGAGACGATCGAGGAGCTGCATATCCTCCAGCCCGGCAGCGCCATCCACGTCAGTGCCCGTACGCCGGAGCGTTTCCTTCGTGCCGGGTGCAAGGTGATCCGCCAAGGCCATGGCTACCCGTCGGTATTCAACCCGGATGTGTACGTGCAGGAGTTGATGCGGCAAGGCAAGTCGCTGCGTGACGCCCGCGAGGGAGGTTGCAGCGGTTGCATCGAGGTGGGCGCTTTCGGGAAGGAGGCGTACGTGCTGACCGGTTACCTGAACGTGCCGAAGATATTGGAGGTGACGCTGCATAACGGCGTAGATCCGGTAAGCGGTCGCAAGGTCGGTCTGGAGACCGGCGATCCCCGTGGTTTCCGGACGTATGAGGAGCTTTACGCGGCATTCATGCGCCAGATCCATTATTTCGTGGACATGAAGGTGCGGGTCAGCAACTATATCGACCGCATGTTCGCCAAGTACGCCCCCGCCACGTTCCTCTCCCTGTTTATCGATGATTGTATCGCGAAGGGTAAGGATTACTACAATTGCGGGCCTCGTTACAATACCACTTATATCCAGTGTACCGGATTAGGCACGATAACCGATAGCCTTTCCTCTTTGCGGAAACACGTCTTCGAGGATAAGACCTTCACGATGGAAGCCTTGTTGGATGCGATGGCGGATAATTTCGAGGGACATGAACCGATGCGCCAAATGATCCTGAACCGTACGCCTTTCTTTGGCAACGATGATCCGTACGCCGACCAGATCGCCGTCCGTGTCTTCGACGATTTATATGACGCGATCGAGGGCAAGCCGAATACGAAAGGGGAGTGTTTCCATTTGAATATGTTATCCACCACTTGCCACGTCTACTTCGGCAAGGTGATGGGAGCCACTCCGAACGGCCGCTTGGCCGGGCGTGCCATCTCCGACGGTACCTCGCCCTCGCACGGAGCCGATACCCACGGGCCGTCCGCCGTTGTCAAGTCCCTCGGCAAGCTGGATCAGGTGAAGAGCGGCGGTACGCTGCTGAACCAACGCTTCCTGCCCAGCCTGCTCCGGCGGGAGGAGGATATCTCGAAGCTGGCCTCCTTGATCCGTAGCTACTTCGCCTTGGGTGGCCATCATATCCAATTCAATATCGTGGATACGGAAACGCTTTACGCCGCCCAGAAGTGTCCGGAGGACTACCGGGATCTGCTGGTCCGTGTAGCGGGCTATAGCGACTATTTCAACGATATGAACGCCGATTTGCAAGCGGACGTGATCGCACGTACGGAGCAAGAGACTTTCTAGGCCATGCTGTTATTCGATATCAAACGATACGCCATAAACGACGGGCCGGGCATTCGTGTCACGATCTTCATGAAAGGATGCCCGCTTGCCTGCGTATGGTGCCATAACCCGGAAGGCATCTCGTCCCGGACGGAGAAGCTGTATACGAGGAAGAAGTGCATAGGTTGCGGGGCCTGCGTGGATGTATGCCCCACCGGGGCATTGACCTTGACGGAGGCGGGTATCGTCACGAATCGGTCTCTGTGCCGGACATGCGGTAGATGCGCCGAGGTTTGTCCCACCTTGGCGATGGAGATGTCCGGCCGTGAGTATTCTATCGACGAGGTCATGCGTGAGATCGAGAAAGAGACGGTCTTTATGGATCGCTCCGAGGGAGGCGTTACCTTCTGCGGGGGAGAGCCGTTGTCGCATCCATCGGATTTGGTTGCCCTGCTGGATCGTTGCGGAGCGTTGGGAATCCATCGTGCGGTGGATACGACCTTGTTCGCCTCGCCGGATACCGTCCGGAGCGTAATGGAGCGCACGGATCTTTTTCTGGTGGATTTAAAGCATATGGATTCCGGTAGCCATCGTCGTTTCACGGGTGTCCCGAACGAGCGTATCCTCTCCAATCTTCGGATGATCGCCGAGGCCGGGATGGACTTCCTCATTCGCATCCCCTTGATCGAGGGAGTCAATGCGGACGAGGAAAATATATCCCGTTCCGCCATCTTCTTGGCCTCCTTGCCGTGGGAGCGGAAAGTCGTTAATCTCCTCCCGTACCACGACATCGGAAAAGGTAAGCACGATAAGCGAGGAACCCTCTACAACCCCGGGCACCTTCCGCTATCCACCCCTTCCGAAGCAGTCCTGCAAAGGTGTATCGATCAATTCGCCTCCTGCGGGATAACTGCGTTGATCGGAGGATAATTAGAATAGGGGTGGGAACTGCTCGCCCTCATTTTACCATTTCTTCCGATACTCCGTAGGCGATATCCCGACGTGTTGCTTGAAGTATTTACCGAAGAAGGATTGGTTGGCGAAGTTTAGCCGGTCTGATATCTCTTGGATGGAAAGGGTGGAGGAGGATAATAACGCCTTCGCCTCCAAGACAACGTAATTATCGATCCATTCCCCGGCTGTACGGTTGCTGACGTTCTTTACCAAAAGGGATAAATATTTGGGAGTCACACATAATTTCCCGGCGTAGAAAGCTACCGATCGTTCCTGCTTATGATGTAAGGCGAGCGTTTGTATGAACGCTGCGAACAACTCCTCTTGCCGGCTCTTCTTCACCTCGATCGGCATATGATTCTTAAACATGCCGTAAACCTCGTGGAATACCGCCAACAATAAGCTCTGGGCAATCTCTTTCCGGTAAGGATGCCCTTTCGCTTTCACTTTCTTCCAGAGAAAAGAATGATATTCCTTGATACAACCTATCTCCTCGGCATTCAACTCAGTGACCGGATGCTCTTTGATGTAGAAGAACGCCGGCAAGGTATTCTGTATATGAGGAATGATCTCCTCCATGAAATTCTTGGAGATGACGATGAAGATCCCGGCCACGTCCTCGCTACGTTCCACGTGTTGGATGATCTGATCGGGCAGGGACAATACGAGATGGTTTTCCCCTACGACATATTCCTCCATATTGATCCGTATACGCATGAAGCCTTTCGTGCAAAGCGCGAATACGACGGCGTCTATTCGCATCGGATGGTCGAGCGAGGGAATATCGTCGATGTTATCGAATATGGCGAAATCCTCGTCGATGAAGTCTATGCCGGGTACGTTCTCGATAAGAGAGATACAAGCTTGAGGTAGATCTGTTACGTTCATAATTTATTCTTGTTTGGGCGATAAAATTAGTGAAATAATAGAATAATCCAATTGAAATGTGTCAAATGGGACAATTTGGTTGCAAAACGGAACTTCTTTGGAGTGGATAAACTCATCATCTTCGCGGTATAATAAATCATAGGATATGAAAAGGATGAAAGGCATTGTTTATGGAGGATTATTATCCGTCGTATTCGTGCTGTCCGGATGCTCGGGCAGTCAAAAAGAGGGACGGGATAGTAAAGAGATCCCGGTGGAGATCGTGAAGGTAGCGAAGACCGTTCCGGCTGATACAAGGAATTACGTGGGAACGGTAGAGGAGGTCGTATCCTCCTCGATTAGTTTTCAGGTGATGGGTAATGTAGAGCGAGTATTGGTGGGCGAGGGGCAGAAGGTCCGTGAGGGCCAACTACTAGCGGTGTTAGACAAGGCGACGCTGGAAAACGCCTATAACGCCTCGGCAGCTTCCTTGCGACAAGCCCGCATGAGAACCTTGCACGAGAATAAGAGCCTGCCGGATATGAAATGGGTTGAGGTGGAGAGCAAATTGGAACAGGCCTGTTCCATGGAGCGAATCTCGAGGAAAAACCTTGAGGACCGGAACCTGTATGCCCCGTTCGGCGGCGTTATCGGCAAGCGCATGGTTGAGGCGGGAGAGAACGTGCAGCCCGGGCAACCGGTTTTCTCCTTGTTAAGGATAGAGGCGGTAAACGTGAAGATCGCCGTCCCGGAGAATGAGGTCGCCACGCTCGGCGATCAAGCCGCTATGATAAAGGTAGCCGCTCTGGGCGGACAATGTTTTGAGGGGAAAGTGACGGAGAAAGGTATCGTGGCCAACCCTATCTCCCATACTTACGAGGCGAAGATCCGGCTGGAGAACCCGTCTGGCGCTTTGTTGCCCGGCATGGTTTGCGATGTACGCCTGTCGGGAGAGGAATCCGTGCCGGCTATCGCCTTGCCGAACAACGCCGTGCTGATAGCGAACGACGGGGGGCGTTTCGTCTGGAAGGTCGTAGACGGAAAGGCGAAAGCTACGCCCGTACGGACGGGCGACTTGACGGAGCGAGGCTTGTTTATTCTGGAAGGGTTGAACGAGGGGGATATCGTCGTGATAGGCGGTTACCAGAAAATCAGTGAGGGCATGAGAGTGCGTGCGTTATGAGAGAACGTAAAAACGGAGTGATCGAATGGACCATGCGTCATTACCAGATCACGTTGCTGGTGATTACCGTGCTGGTCGGGTTGGGTATTTTGGGTTTGGTGGACATGCCGAAACAGGAGTTTCCGGAGTTCACCATCCGCCAAGGCGTGGTAGTGGGGGTTTACCCCGGGGCGACTTCAGGAGAGGTGGAGGAGCAGTTGGCCAAGCCTTTGGAGAGATACCTGTTTACCTTCAAGGAGGTAAAGAAGAAAAAGACGTACTCCATGTCAAGGGATGGAATGGTGTACGTAATGGTGGAGCTGAACGACGACGTGAACAATAAAGACGAGGTCTGGTCGAAGATCAAGCTCGGCTTGCAGAACTTCAAGTCGCAACTGCCCTCGGGCGTACTCGCCGTCATCGCGAATGATGATTTCGGCGATACTTCCGCCTTATTGATCACCTTGGAATCGGAAGACAAGACCTACCGGGAATTGCAGCGATACATGGAGACGCTGGAAGACCGCCTGCGCCGGATCGAGTCCGTATCCAACCTGCGCCGTTACGGGGTACAAAACGAGCAGATCTCGGTCTACTTGGATCCAGACAAGCTAGCCGCTTACGGCCTAGATACCCGTATGCTGATGACAACCTTGTTCACCCAAGGCTTTACCACCGCCTCCGGCTCCTTGGAGAATGGCGGCTTGGACATTCCCATCCACCTTTCCGTGACCTATCCCTCGGAGCGGGAGGTAGGCGAGCAGATCCTGCTGGCCGATGCCGACGGGCATATGATCCGCTTGAAAGACGTGGCCCGTATCGTACGGGAATATCCCGAGCCGGATAGCTATATAACGAACAACGGCAAGAAAGCGATCATCCTTTCCATGGAGATGCGTGAGGGCCATAATATCGTACGATACGGAAAGGAGGTAGACGAGGTATTGCACGCTTTCGAGCGGGATCTTCCCGAGAGTGTCTCGATTCGCCGGATCGCCGACCAGCCGAAGGTGGTGGGAGACTCGGTAAGTTCCTTCGTGCGGGATTTGTTCGTGTCCATCGTGGTCGTGATCTTGGTGATGATGGTACTCTTCCCGTTCCGCTCGGCATTGGTGGCGGCTACCTCCATCCCGATCAGTGTCTTTATCTCGATCGGTGTCATGTACGCTTGCGGCATCCCGCTGAATACGGTGACGCTGGCCGCCTTGATCGTGGTATTGGGCATGATCGTGGATAACTCCATCATCGTGATAGACGCCTATCTGGAATATCTGGACAAGGGCTATTCCCGTTGGTACGCCGCCGTCTATAGCGCCAAGAACTATTTCAACTCGATCTTGTTGGCTACGCTGTGTATCTGCGTGATCTTTTTCCCGTTGCTTTTCACGATGACGGGGCAGATGTTGGATTTCGTGACCTTCTTCCCTTGGACACTTTCCATCTCCCTCATGGTGTCGCTGGCGGTGGCGATGGTCTTTATCCCGCTGCTGGAGCGGGTCTTGATCAAGAAGGGATTGAAGTCCGGGCGGGAGAATAAGGGAAAGAAGAGGTTCAATCTGCTGGATACCGTACAGGCCGTCTATACGAGGGCGCTGACGTGGACTTTCCGTTTCCCGAAAGCCACGATCGGTCTAGGCATCCTGACGGTTGCCTTGGCGATCCTGATGATCACTCAACTGAGCCAGCGTATGATGCCGATAGCCGACCGGGATCAGTTCGCCGTCGAGATCTATCTCCCGCAGGGAACCTCGCTGGACCGTACCGCCGCCGTGAGCGATAGTCTCTATAAGCTGTTGTCGGAAGATGAGCGCATCCTGTCCGTCACCTCCTTTATCGGAACTTCCTCGCCCCGTTTCCAAGCTACCTACGCCCCGAACTTGGCCGGGAAGAATTACGCCCAGTTCATTGTCAACACCGCCTCGGTAGAGGCCACCCGTAGCGTGTTGGATGATTATACGGACCGCTACGCCGATTATTTCCCCGACGCTTACGTGAAGTTTAAGCAACTGGATTACCAAAATGTATCCTCTCCTTTAGAGGTCCGTTTCATGGGAGACGATATCGCCCGGTTGAAGCAGGCCGGGGATTCCTTGATGGCCGTGTTGCGTGAGATGGACGGCTTGGTCTGGGTACACACCAATTACGAGGAGGCCTTGCCCGACGTACGGGTTCGATTGGACCCGGTGGAAGCCTCCCGCCTCGGGATCACGAAGGCGATGGCCTCGGCCGATCTGGCGATCCGTTACGACGGTCTCTCGGTTGGCTCCCTCTGGGAAGGCGATTACGCTTTGCCGATCCAGCTGAGATCCGATAAGAAAGGGGAGGGTGACGCGTTCGATAAGGTCGGCGACCAGTATCTTCCCACCATCGTCCCCGGCGTGAGCGTCCCGCTCCGGCAAGTCTCCACGATCGAGGGAGGCTGGAATGAGGGGCAGATCGTCCGTCGCAACGGCGTGCGTACCTTGAGCGTCTTCGCCGAGGTAACCCGGGGGACCAACCAGAACGCTATGCAGAAACGGATCGAGCGAGTCATGGAAAGCCATATTATCCCGACCTTGCCCGAGGGCGTGACGTACGAGTACGGTGGAGCCAAGGAGCTGGATTTCGAGACGATGAACCCGCTGATGCAGGGCTTGGCGATCGCCGTGATCATTGTTTTCTTCTTCCTGTTGGTCAATTTCAAGAAGATCGGCTTGGCGTTGGCGGCCCTGTCCTCGTTGCTGCTCACCTTGTT
>ENA-OPCD01002803-OPCD01002803.1-human-gut-metagenome-genome-assembly--contig:-NODE-2803-length-11795-cov-2.868910_pt1 | contig 11795 bp, 9 predicted proteins | sample MGYA00241560_ERZ501471 | MGnify/ENA primary metagenome ERZ501471 (study PRJEB25962, sample SAMEA2042578) | human gut metagenome | biome: human gut; feature: human-associated habitat; material: faeces...
CGCTCTTCGTCGTAGCGGAAGTCGGCCCCTAAATTCTGAATACCTACAAAGTGAGTGTCCAGACGGCGGCGACCGATTTTATCTCCTCCCGGCTTGGAAATCAATGCCTTGCCGAAACGTGCCACCATGGGACCTATAAGCATCACAGAGCCTCGCAGACTGGAACATTTCTTTAGGAATTCATCGCTTTCCAAATAAGCCAGGTCTACATTTTCTGCTTTAAAACTATAAGAATCAATGCCTTTCTTTGCAACCGTCACTCCCATCTCACGCAAGAGCTGAATCAAGTTGTTGACATCCAAAATGTCAGGTATATTGTTCACCGTCACTTCCTCTTCAGTCAGCAACGTAGCGCAGATGATCTGCAAAACTTCGTTTTTGGCACCTTGCGGATGAATCTCGCCGCAGAGCCGGTGTCCTCCTTCGATTACAAATGAAGCCATTGATGTTCGGGGTATTAAATTTTTTAATATCGTCTCTTGTTATTCTGACGATTGTTATTGTAGTTCATCTTCGGGCGGTAGTTCTGGCTCAAACGCTCGGCCATCAGGCGGATGATGTCATCGGTCATCTGGAGTTTGCCGTCGGACAGTTCATAAAGGTCTTCGGCTATCTTCCGGTCGTCCACCGTGTCTTTGTTCCACGCCATGTAATCCTTCTTCATGTGGTTGCAGATCAAAGCTATCAAGTTCCTCTTTTCATTTCCTTCGGGAAATTCGATGGCTTTCTTGATCAGTATCTCCAAAGTGTGACCGTAATGACGGTAACGCATACGGGCAGTAGAGTAAGGTATGTGTTCCGGACGGGTCACCAGATTGTCTTTGCGGATAATCTCGTAAGGGTAATCGATGTCCAGCTCAAAACCGGACATAATGGCCAAATGATCCCAAAGTTTATGCTTGAAATCGGGCACGTCACGCAAATGAGGGAACATATTGCCCATGATATTTATAATCGTGTTGGCACAACGCTGACGTTCCGCACGGTCTTGTATAGTCAACGCATAGTCAACCATATTTTGTATGCTGCGCCCGTATTCGGGAAGCGGCATTCTTTTCTGTTGGGTATTGTATTGCATCTCTTTACTGGATAAATCTTTAATGGATAATGTATATTTATTCATAACGGACACGGCTTATAATAGTTTCTTCGGCATGGAAGCTACGAATTCTTTCAGGTAGAAAGGTTCGAAATAAGCCACGTCTTTATAATCTTCTGTCGCCACCGCTTTCTCTGCCAACGGGAACATCATCTTCGCCAACGGGTGAATGCCGTCGATGAAATGTGCGTTGGGATGCGTGATTTTCTCACGGCATTTGGCGGCTCCGTTTCCGAAAAAGTAAACCGGGTGCTCATTCAGATATTCCAGATAGGAATTTTCGTCCACAATATCTGCGGCAATAGCCCGCTTCACGTTCAGGGCGCGGTCATAAACGGCTGCATATACTTCCATGCGGCGTGCGTCAATCATCGGGCAGAGCAATGCGTCTTCCGGCAAATCATGGTGCAACAACACAGGAACACTTAAAACCTCCGGTGTAGGGATAGCGATCAACGGGATATTCCGCCCGTAACAAACACCTTTTGCCATTGACACTCCTATCCGAAGTCCGGTGTACGAACCCGGTCCGCAGCTTACCGCAACGGCGTCCAACGGTATGGCATGACTATCAATGAACGACAACGCTTCATCTACAAAAACTCCTAACGACACGGCGTGTGAAGGGCCTTTCAAGTCTTCTTTCACAAAAATCGTCTGTCCGTCTTGACTGGCCGCTACCGAGCAAACAGAGGTAGAGGTTTCAATATTCAGTATACACGACATAAAAATCAGCTTATTAAATTGTCGCAAATTTACATGATTTGTCGGAAACTACCTAATATTTGCGTAGATATTCTCAGAAGGGGTATAAGAGCACTTCTAATCTATACAAAGTATCATATTCAGTCCAAAAGGACGGATTTTAAGAACCAAATTAAAGAACCGATTTAAAGAACAAGGTTATGACACATCAAGTCTTTATTAATGAAATTGTAAAAGCTAGTTTTAATCTATGCCAACCTAAAAGTAAGAGGCCTATTAACATTTATTTGATAGTACGCATAAATCAGAAGCAAGCTAAATTGTCGACTGGAGTAAAAGTCTATCCAGGCATTACAATTTTTCAAATTCCTCTCTGGAGAGTTTGGTAAACTGCATGATGGACTCGATGGGGATATTGACGGATTTCATGTTACAAGCGATTTCAAAAGCTACCTTCCTTTATTCTCTTTTCTCACTATATCTCTTTTATTGCATTTCTCCATTGTTTTAATATAGAAAAAGAATTAACAGAACTACTTGGGCTAATAGAATACAATTCTATTGGATGGATTTTCTGTGGTAAATTATATACCATTTTCTTATAATAGCTATATGCCTTTTGCCCATTAAAGCAAATTTTTCTAATCTTGGGGTGGTAACTTCAGATATGTTTCTAAATCATTCAATTGCTCATTCTTAATAGTCCTATCACTATTTCCATCACGTTCACAAGATTCAAGAATATCCCATAAAGAGATTTTATTATCTAACAATAACTGTTTTCTCTTTTCATAAGGAATAGCATAAACTTCTTCAAAAAAAGGCCAATTAGGATTACAAATTCTAAACATGATAAATTATCTTTATTCTGATAATATTGCTGATATTTTAAAGACTCACCTCCAGGTATGGTGCCTAAAATTAAAATCTCACTTTCGCTATTTTCTATAGTTGGCATAGAATATATTTTTCCATAGTTTATCAATATAGTTGTTCTATTTATCATTCACAAGATACATAAACTATTTTATGTTCTTTCCAAAAACATTACTGCCGTTATGAGCCGGATGCCTCAAATAAAAAGTCTCATGCTTCATTCCTTTTATTGCTTTTTCTGCTTTTCTCCCAATTGAACCAATATGTTTAATTTCAAATAAATCCAGTAATTTTATTAGAAATTCTTTACCCGCCATTATTTCCTGTACATAAGGTGTTCTGTTACTTTTATCATTATTTTCTTTATGAGGATGAAAAGGACAAATATTCCATAATAACGGTACTGTTCTATATTGATTATACCATTCTTTTAGCTTAGGCCACACCGTTAGAGCAGACAATTCACGGTCAGGCTTATCTTTTGAAAATATTCTATAACCTAAATTTATTCCCATCAAGTCAGGAAGCCACTCTTGGGTAAACATATCTTCACAAGTAAATGGAATACCGAATAATCTACACCCTCTATAACTAGAAGCCTTTCTCACTAAAATGACGTGACTATTATTTTTTAACATATAATGAAAATATAGTGACAAATTATACCTACATATTTCATTTTGTAATGAAGAACCTGCATATACATTAGTTAAAGTAGAGTTTGACTCAGCCTGAGCTAGTTCTTCTATAAAGATATCAATTTTATCCATATCACTTCTTTTTTTATAACAGGACCGTAATATAAAAAATAATTGTGTTAACAATAAAATAAATGTACATAAACCGTATTCTAAATGGGGCATTATGATATTAAAAAAAAGATAGTGTAAAAAGCCACCTTCCTTTATTTTTTTACTATTTCAAAGGAGTAAGTTCCTTATATTCCCGATGAAGGAATGATAAAAAGGTGGGATAAGATTTTATATTAAAAAAATAAATTACAAATCAACAAAGCATATCGTTCTGCACACTACGACACATCTATAGCTTCAATCTTTTATTATATCAGATAGTTTTACTTCTAACAGATCCGTTAATTTCACCGCCTGAAAAGTCATGTGTGCCACACTACTCTCATATAGAATCCCGATTGTTTCTTTATCAATCATTGTCAGACAACTATATCCCCATCCTTCTGCTTCGTTGAGTATGATTTGATGTTCGGGCAACTAGGTAAGACCTTTATCCAGACTTGCTTTTATTGTTATATGGTTACGTCCTTTAGTCGTATCTGGATTTGAAAACAGCAAGAGATCTTTATTTAGTATGTTCTATTGGTAAATAGAAACATAGCAATAAAAATATTAAATTTATAGTAGGTAATTATAACATTTAAGCAATTTCCACTATATTCTCAGAAACTAAAGTTACAAAAATTTATTGTATAACACAAGGAATTTATATTGCAACAGGAAAAATATATGATTGAAAACAAGAAAACTAAACATTGCAACAAGCAGCAGAGATGGTAAGAGATTGTTAAAAGTAAGATCTTTGAAACCGTTAATACCTGATGTCCTCCACTATGATAATTAATTTAATCGAAAAAAATGCTCAAATAACATGCACAAAAATATAGGTTGGAAATTTTCAGACAGGAACGGAGTTGTGGTTACTAGCATTAGGTTTCAAGAGTACAATTCATCAGGGTCTTATCAACCATAAACAACTTTCCGATCCTTTTTATGATATCAACAAACAAAAGATTCAGTGGGTGGAAAATGGAGTTGGAGAATACAGGACTGTTTTTACAATTACTTCCAAACAACTAAAATGAGATGACGCCCAATTAGTTTTTAAGGCTTTAACATGTATGCCGAATGCCTTAACTGAAGTATGTTATAGATCGCTGATTGCAGTTCAGATTCAATGCAATCATATACGTATTATATTATAGTTGTTTCCAATCAAGCAAATGCCGTTATAGTCTTTCTTAATTCGGTTAGCGTTAAATATATTTGTCTCTCTACGGTATGAACAGAGATTCCCATTATGACAGCTATCTCCTTATGGCTTTTTCCATGAAAACGACTGAGTTCAAATACTCTTCTTCTGCGATCGGGAATTGCAGCTAATGCAGAATAGATAATCCCAAGTATTTCTCGATAATGAAATCTTTCGAAAAAATCATAGTCTATTTGTGAGGAAACTGATTTCACCATATGATATTCCATGTATTCCTGTCTGACCTGCTCATGCTTGTATATGTTCAACGCGATATTCCTTGTCATAATCAAAAGATATGAGTCAAACTCCCTTTCATTGTCCAACCAAATATTCTGTCTTTCCCAAAGTCTGGCAAAAACCTCCTGGGCGACATCCTCTGCATCAGGTTCGGATTTCAGCAAGACATAAGCAAAATATTTTACTCTGGAATAATTGTTTTTGAATAACCTGGAAAAATGATCAACAGTCTCCACTTCTTCATTGTTAGTTATCATTACAATATAAAATTTAAGAAATAAAACTATTAAAAAATACGGAACTCTACTTTCGAATCCCGTATTTTCTTAGTTACACTCAATATACAGTGTTATTACTTAAAAAATCTATTCAAAGAGAAGCACGATGTCAATTAATAGCAACCGGTTCATCCAATTCTTTGAAACGGACATCAGTTTCTCCATTCTTTCCATTACCAGAAGCATCTTTAATGTAAGGAACACCATCTTCTTGGGTCAAATCTCTTCCATTCAGTTTGTAATAAGCAAACAAACCGTCTGATGCGGGATCTACAGAAAGCATATTTTGTTTAATCTGGTTTTCCGTACGTGCCACAGTCCACAATCTGACTTCACTCATATATCCATAGAAAGGACGTTCTCCCCACTTGAAGTCTTTTACTTTACCGACAAAACATCCGCCGTTTGACAAATCGAAACTTGGAGTATCCCAACTGCTTTCAGAGGCTTTTTCTCCATTAATATAGAGTATAGCCTTTCCCGAAGGCTGATCATAAGTAAATGCAACATGATACCATTGACCGGTTTTAAATTCCTGTTCAGAATGGAATTGTTTATTTCCGGCAATCTGCATCCAATCATTGTGTTTGCCTGGTAAAGCTTCGTCACCTATACGAAGAATCAGAATGCCTTCTGTTCCCATGATCGTATTATTAGATTCAAAGTGATCCAAATAAATCAAAGCTTCATAAGTAACCGATGTGAACGGACTAAGCGGACTTACCGGTATCTTAATATAACTACTTCTGAAATGACCTACAGTCCGTATTTCTACCGGTTTGCTAATGACGAGATAAGTGAAATCCGATCCTTCGATGACAGGCAAAGAAGATGACCGCACACATACAGGCAACAGATAAGTTTTTCCTTCAGCAATATTTGCCATACCACTGAGTTTTACAGTGGTTTGCGGAGCGTATATCTTTCCTGCTTCAATAGTGGCCGATGTAACTTCCAGACTTGCCTGCGAAGGATCGAGCAGTTCATAAGTTGTACCGTGTGCGGCATTGAAAGCTTCTACTGCACTTGCTCCTCCTATTTCATAAGTCACCTCTGCCGGTGAAGAACTTTTGAAAGAAAGTCTCGCCTGCAGATCATGGGTAATAACATCATCACCCGAGGCTTTAATAGTAACACTGCTTTCTTCAAAGTATACTTTGGTTTCCAGCAAGTCACTTTCACTGTCATTGCAACCGCAAAGCAATGCTCCAATGACAAAACCTGCTATGTATTTTAATCGAATCTTATTCATAATAATTTTTAATCTAATTTTTTACTTCAGTGATTATTCTCCTTCTGTATTCTCTCCGTTCTGCCCGGCTTTCCATTCATTGAATACCTGCTGGTTAATTTGTATTGCCTGACGCATCCACTTGTAATCCGGAGTATTGCTATAGTCATTATCAAAGCGATATGCTCCTACTCCCCCTTTACAAACAGTTTTATCTTCGGGCATCCACCGAGCTTGATCCAATAAACGACCACCGCTTGTTGCATTGGATTCAAAATTTTCTGTGATAATCAACTTTTTCAAATTACCGCTCTGTGGTCTATAATCGGGTGTCGAATGATTATACGACTGCGTAATCCAATAATCCACATATTCATCAATTTCCGCACTTAAATGTTCTATGTGTCCGTCAATCACCAGCAACTTGTGTCCTTTCCCTTCCGGGTCGCTTTTCGGGCCAATATACTTGCCCATTTCCTTGATCAGAAATTCGATGTTAGGATATCCATAATAAGAACTTCCATGTGTCAATGTTCCATCCTGGTCATTAAAACCACTTCCCGGTTCCCAGTCAATATCAAAACCGTCCCATTCACTTACAAACAAAGAATCGCAAAGCGCTTTAGCGTATTTGGCCAATGCCTCTTTCATGTCAGCACCTTCAGGATTTCCAGAGGTATACCCCCAAAAATTCCAACGTGCTTTTTTTCTTTCTTCGTTCAGTTTACTCTCATTCCACCCTTCTTCTTCGGCCTGCTTTTCCACTTCCTCATAAACCCAGTCGGGAGTCCTTCCTTTACCCAGATGAGAAAGCAGGCTTACTTCCAACAATTTAATGCCCTTTACTTTCTGAACAAATTCTTTATCCTTTTTCTGTGCTTCCGTAATTTCATATCTTCCCGGAGCACCACTCCACATGGAGATGATATCCATACTGTCGGGAACAGAAGTCAGATATCCCTTTCTTATCGCACCGGATGGTGCCCAGTTGGAGAACCATCCGAAAGCTACAGGACGGCCATAATTTCTGGCTGTTTCCTTATATGCCCGGAGTTCGGCATAATAAGCTTCACTCTCTTCATTGTCCATTGTATTGAAACCGCCAATATGTTCAATTTCCATTTTCTCTACATCCGTACAAGATGCAAATATCATTCCTGCTAAGGGAATAGCATATAATAATTTTTTCAGTACTTTCATAATACAACATTTTAATAAATTGTTTATCTGCAATCCCACCACAATCTGGAGGTTGCCTTATCTGTTTTATCTTTCAATTTACTTATAGCATCTTCATAGTTGGCTCTATCCTCTGCAGATTGAGAGAAACTTATCGGATAAACCATACGGCGAATACCTCCATCTTTGGTTATACCACTTGCAGAGCCTCTGTTCTCCTGTACCGGATTCAATTTAGGATATCCTGTCCTTCTCCACTCTGTCCATGCTTCCTGCCCGTTGGGATAAAGGGCAATCCATTTTTGAATCATGATTTTTTCCAGTTTGTCTTCCTGACTTCCTTCAAAAGCAGGAGTGGCCGTAGTGGGGGCTGAAGCCCGATAATTATTATTAGAAGACGTAACTTGTACGAATACAGGTGTACCTGCTCCTGTTATATAAGAATCTACACTTGTAGAGACCCCGTTTTCGTCAAACGACATTTGAATACCTTGTTTATACAGTGCTTCGGCATCACCAAATTCCGGCCATTCCAAAGCGGCTTCAGCGCGTAAGAAATACATTTCCGATGCGCGCATCCAATAAGTCGGTGTGCTTACCATCATACTGGGTTGAGAGCAATCGGTGTATTCTCCCTTACCCTTAGTATGTCCGGGAGGTACAGGTGCATACCAATTACCGTCAAATCCCGGCAGTGAATTATCCTGTTTGATACTTGTAAAATATTTGCTCATGCGCGGATCTCTATAGCCTTGCAGATAAGCATACATGCTTGTACCCATACGGCACTCATTATAGTTGCCCGCCAAATAAGCAATGTTATTGTCAAACGCATAAATGGCATTCGGACTGATCTTGGCCTCATCATCTTTCGCGGTCATCACTCCTACGCTATGATTCAAGGCTTCATGCGCCCATTGTTTAGCCATATCGGGAGCACAATATTTCAAACGCATAGCTAGACGCAACATCAGTGAATTGGCATACTTTACCCACTTAACCGGATCTCCTGCGTACACCAGGTCAAAATCTTCCATCACTTTGGCACCTGAATTTGCCAGTGAAGTCAACTCTGTTATAGCGCTTTTCAAATCATTGAACATGGCGGTATACACTTCCTGTTCAGTGTCATACGGCACAACAAGCAAGCCTTCGCCTGCATGTGTATAAGGGATCGGACCGAATGTCTCAAGCGCCTTGTGCCAGCAGGAAATTTTCAAAATCTGTGCTAAAGCATAATTTGCCATATTTCCCGTTTCTTCTGCATTTTCTTTTATTTTTTTCCAGGAAGCATATGCCTTGGTATAAGTACTGGTATAGGTAGACGATGTCCAAGCATCCTGCAAATAATAGGTCAGATGGTTACTTCCGCTAAACCAATTGTTATTTTGACCAAAATATCCGCTCCAGACATCTGCGGAAAGATTAAATGATGTCTGATATTCATTAATAATATCTGTTTTATTTGCAGGGGTACCCACCGGAAAAACTTGTCTGGCAAGGCTCATAATAGAACCACCTACAGCCACACCATCCCGGTTCGCCTCCTCATCAGTCACTTCATAGGGATTGGTGTTAACCTCCTCATAATCGCAAGATGCCCAACAAGGCAATATGCAAAAAGCTACCAAAAGCTTATATTGATTTATCTTTTTCATTGTTGCATTATAATTTTAATTTAATACCAAAGCCGAAACTTCTGACACTTGGTTGCATAAAGTAATCGTTACCTTGACCATAAGTTCCTATAGACGGAGTCAACTCCGGATCGAAAGGAGCTTCGCAATAAAGCATCCACGGATTGTTTGCAGTGAATGAAACTGTTACATCTTTCAACACATTCTTAAACCATGAGTTGGGGAATGTATAGCTCAACGTCAGTTCCTGCAGACGAATATTGGTTGCACTGTATACATAATAACCTGAAGTATGATAATCTCCGGTTCCAATCATTTTGTAATACTTTTCTGCATCTACACGCCCTTGTCCAGGCAATAAAGCACCACCTAAATCACGAGCTTCACCAGAAGCTTTAGAAACACCGAAGCGGTCAAGAATAGCCTCTGTAGAAGAAGTTACTACACCTCCGAAACGTCCGTTGATCAGGAAGCTCAATCCGAAACCTTTGTAAGAAAATGAGTTGTTCCATCCCATATTGAATTTGGGTGCAACCTGACCTAAATAAACAGGGTCCGTATTTTCCATTCCATAAGAACCGTCTTCCTTGATTTCAACAAACCCCTGACTGTCTTTCTTAAAGAATCGATCTGCATAAATGTCGTGTATACTGCCACCTACTTTCAATAAAGTACGTCCATTATCTTTTCTTACTTCCGGTATGTTGATTGGCTCTGAAGTAATGTCTGTATGGAAGTTTTCGACCATTTCTTTGATTTCATTAATATTACGCGAGAAAGTCAGACTGGAAGAAAGACTGAAATCACCGAATTTGTCATTATACCCCAAAGAGGCTTCCCAGCCACGGTTCTGAACATTACCTGCTTGCAGATAAATCTGTTTGTAACCGGTAGACTCGGGCAGATCACCCAAGAAAGTCTGATTGTAAGTGTTAGACTTATAATAAGTAACTTCCGCACTCAACTTATTCCATAAACGAAGACTTAAACCAAATTCGTAAGAACGGGTACGTTCTGCCTTGAAATCTGTAAAAGGATAAATCATATCTTCTTTAAGCGCTCCTCCTTCAATGGGCACGGTTACAGTACCCGGAGTCAGACCTGATCTGGAGACCGGTGAACCTACCTCTGTATAAGAACCGCGAACTTTCAAATATGAAATGAAATCGGGTAAATCAAACATTTCGGTAACAATGGCAGAAAGGCCGACTGAAGGATAGAAGAATGATTCTTCGTCTGTATTCACCAAACGGGAATTCCAGTCATTACGTCCAGTCAAAGTCAAATACAACATACTCTTGTAACCAAGTTCCAAGTTGGCGAAAAGCGCATTATTGCGGACACGGCTGTCACCTTCACCTTCAATGACACGCGCTTTGCTGGCATTGATGTTTCCTGCTGTAAATTTGTTGGGGATCAATGCCAACGGACCTCTATAACCGCTCAATTCTGCCCAGTAATTGGAATAACTGTAACCTAAATTGGCAGAAAGGCTGAAATCTTTGATTTGTTTGTTGATATTCACCATGAAATCCGCATATTCCTGGCGGTCTTTATAATGGTTGTATTCATAAAGGCCTTTTTTGGAACCTTCAGTGAATACATCATAAGAAGAGGCATATATTTTCCGCTCAAAATCAATGTATGAATCATCCATACGATAACGGGCAGCAACATTCAACCAATCGAAAATTTTATAAGTCAGACCTACATTGAACATATAACGGCTTTTTTCGCTGGGAGCAACATTACGGTAGGCTGTCCAATATGGATTCTGCGAAGCATAAGTACCTTCACTTATAGGCCAATATTGCTCTGAAATGTTACGTGCCGAATTTTCACGTTCAAAAATTCTGATAGCATCCCAACTTTCCCCACGCGGGAACAAATAGGCTGCCATAACAGGATTCCAATATTGTCCTTGTGAAACCATATTTTGGTCTGTCTGCTTCACGTAAGATGCACCTAAATCCAACTGTAATTTATCATTGAGGAATGTAGATGTATTGCGAATAGTGAAGTTTAATCTGTCATATTCATTGTTTGGCACAATGCCTTTTGAATTCGTAGAAGAAATAGAAGCAAAAGTCTGATTGTTCTTGTTACCGGTAGTCAAAGTCAATGAATTTATAAAATTGGTACCAGTATTGAAGAAATCATCCTTAGGATCATACGAAGTAGGTGTAGTCATCAGATCACCCCAACTTTCATATATTCCGCTCTTGTTCCGATAAGTTGTCTGGAACTCGGGGGTCATATAAGCTTTGCTGAACTCGGAAGAAGAGGAGAAAGATATTGAAATTTTTCCTTCTTTACCTTTTTTGGTAGTAATCAGGATAACTCCATTCGCTGCACTACTACCATACAATGCAGCAGCTGATGGACCACTCAGTACAGAAATACTCTCTATATCTTCCGGGTTAAAGTCAGCGATGCCTTCGGTAGTAGCTCTACCCTCACCCAATACATCATTGCCAGTACCCAAAGTCGTATTGAACAAAGGTATACCGTCTACTACATACAATGCACTGTTGTCACCTTCGATC
>ENA-OPCD01002804-OPCD01002804.1-human-gut-metagenome-genome-assembly--contig:-NODE-2804-length-11793-cov-3.190407_pt1 | contig 11793 bp, 8 predicted proteins | sample MGYA00241560_ERZ501471 | MGnify/ENA primary metagenome ERZ501471 (study PRJEB25962, sample SAMEA2042578) | human gut metagenome | biome: human gut; feature: human-associated habitat; material: faeces...
TCATCATCATGTTGAAGTACCCCTGAACGATGGTCTGAGAAATATCCAGAATGTTAACCTGATTCTCTGCAAGGTATGTACAAACCTTTGCGATAATTCCTACTGTGTCATTTCCTACTACTGTGATAATTGTCTTCTTCATCGTTTTTTCCTTTCTACACTGTGATTATTTCTGATATGTGATCCCTCTTCGCTACCTGGATCTTAAAATCCCTGGAACGGTACGGGTTGTCACCAAGTGTCACCTCCGAGCACACAGTCTCGTAGGCAAGTTCTTCATAGTTGTTTTCTCTGCTTAAATGGCCAAGAAAAACCGCCTTCAAATTATCATGGAGGATCCGACAGAGCAGACGTCCTGCATTCTCATTGGAGAGATGCCCACGGTCTCCCAGAATCCTCTGTTTGAGATAATAAGGGTATTTTCCAACCTGAAGCATGCGGATGTCATGATTTGCTTCCAAAAGCACCGCATCCAGATTCTCCAGATTTTTTACAATGTAATCATTATATTTTCCAAGGTCTGTGGCAATGCCCACAGAATGCTCTCCGCATTCCAGGCGGTAACCCACCGGCTGTGCAGCATCATGGGGAATGGTAAAAGGATTTACCGTCAGGTCCTTGATCCCAAAAGGCTCATCCTCCCGGATCTCGTGGATCAGTCCCTCCGGCATTTTTCCAAGGGATTTCATACGAAGCATGGCATCTGCTGTTCCACCTGTGGTATAGATGGGAATTCCGTATTTTCTGGAGATCACTCCCAGTCCCTTGATATGGTCGGAATGTTCATGTGTGATCAGGATACCGTCCACATCTTTTCCGGTAAGATCCAGGGAATTCAGGCCTTTTTCGATACTCTTCCCGCTGATCCCCACATCTACCAGAACATGTGCCTCCTCAGATCCCACATAAATACAGTTGCCGCTGCTTCCGCTGGCAATACTACAAAGTCTCATTTCTCTCTATCCCTTCTCTGATCTGTCTCCGGGTACCCTTCAGATCTCCATTATTCTCGATCACATAATCCGTATGTTCTCTGAAAACCTGGTCAGATACCTGGTTTCGGATAATGCCAAGAGATTTCTCTCTGGAATAGCCACGGCTTTCCATCAGACGACGGATCCGGATTTCCTCCTCTGTATACACATACCAGACTTCATCACAGAATTCCTGATAATTCTCTTCCAGAAAAAGAGCAGCCTCCACAACGCAGATTCCTCTTCCCGCTTCCTTCTGTTCTCCAAGAAGATCTAGGATTCTCTGCTTTACAGCCGGATGGATGATCCCGTTTAATTTCAAAAGCATATCCTTATCTGTGAATACTACATCAGAAATCCGTCTCCGGTCAATAGTTTTATCTTTTTTTATGATTTCTTTTCCAAACAATGCGATCACCGCATCGTAACATTCTTCCCCCGGTTCCATCAGAATGTGACCAAGCTGGTCTGCCTGGATCACATATGCCTGGAAATCTTCTTCCATGATTCCAAGTACTGTACTTTTTCCGGCCCCTACTCCGCCGGTTACTCCGATCACTCTCATTTATTTCGCCTCATACCAGCTATCACCCTGGTGCATATCTACGTCAAGTTCCACTGCAAGGTCTGCAGCTCCCTTCATCTCTTCTTCCAGAATACGGGAAACTTCCTCGATCTCTTCTTTCTTTGTCTCGATCAGAAGCTCATCGTGAACCTGCAGCACCAGTCTTGAACGCAGTCCCTCTTTTTTCATTCGTTCATAAACATGGTTCATGGCTATTTTGATGATATCTGCTGCAGTACCCTGGATCGGAGAGTTCATGGCTACACGTTCTCCGAAGGAACGCTGCATGAAATTACTGGATCTCAGCTCCGGCACGGGCCTTCGTCTGCCGAACATAGTTGTCACATAACCGTGTTCCTTGCCATCCTTTACCAGACCGTCCAGAAAGCCCTTGATCTTCGGATAGGTCTCGAAATATTTCTCAATATAGGCAGATGCCTCTTTTCTGGTAATACTCAGATCCTGGCTCAGTCCAAAGGAACTGATCCCATAAACGATTCCGAAATTTACCGCCTTAGCATTTCTTCGCTGAAGAGATGTCACTTCATCCAGCGGCACATGAAACACCTGGGATGCGGTGAGCCGGTGGATATCCTCCGCCTCACGATAAGCCTGGATCAGTTTTTCATCACCGGACATATGTGCCAGCACACGAAGCTCGATCTGGGAATAATCAGCATCCAGAAATACAAATCCCTCTTCCGGCACAAAAACCTTACGGATCAGCCTTCCCAGCTCCATGCGGACCGGTATGTTCTGAAGATTCGGATCTGTGCTGCTGATACGACCGGTTGCTGTGATCGTCTGATTAAAAGTAGAGTGGATCCTTCCATCTTCTCCGATCACATTTCCGAGACCATCTGCATAAGTGGATTTCAGCTTGGTCAGCTGGCGGTACTCCAGGATATCTTTTACGATGGCATGATCCGGCGCCAGCTTATCCAGGATATCCGCCGCTGTGGAATAGCCGGTCTTGGTCTTCTTTCCACCTGGAAGTCCCAGCTTTTCAAAAAGGATCACACCCAGCTGTTTCGGGGAATTGATATTAAACTCCTCCCCTGCTTCCTGCCAGATGGTTTTTTCCAGCTCCTGGATACGGACTTTAAGTTTTTCACCATAGCTCTTAAGCTCTTCACCCTTAACGGAAATCCCCCATTTTTCCATAGAATCCAGGGTAAAGACAAGAGGAAGCTCGATCTCATCATAAACCTTACGCATGCCTGTTTCATCCAGTTTTTCAAGAAGAACCTTTCGGGCCATGCAGGGCACAAACGCCTGATAGCAGGCATAATTTCCAAGGCATTCCAGTTCCTCTTCCCAGGCCTTTTTCAGAGAAGTCTTTCCAAGAAGGTCTTCCTTTGAGGGGAACATCATACCATCCAGATATTCTTTGGCGATATCATCATGGGAATAGGAAGATTTCAGCGGGTTCAGAAGATATGCAGCAACCCCCGCATCAAAAACCTTCTTCGGATCATCAAGGGAAACATGTTTGAGAACTGATTTAATATCCATAGCACAGAGCACCGTACTGTCCGCCAGAGTTTTCAGTTTTCCGCAAAGGTAATCCCCTGTGAGAAGTCCTCCCACCGGAATCTGATAGATTTCTTTTTCATCCAGGACCAATCCCACGGTATACACCTGATCCGGATCTGCAAGAACAGAAATACCCACCTGATCTTTCTGCGCTGCTTTTTCAAACAGTGCCTCCACACCGGAAAGATCATTACAGGTAAAAAATTCCAGTTCCATGGAGGAATCTGCTGTCGTAGCCGGATCAAAACGGTTCAGCATGTTCTTAAATTCCAGGCGTTTACACAATTCATATGCCTCCGGAGTATAGGGATTTTCCACTTTCGCTTTTTCGTAGGAAAATTCCAGCGGACTATCTGTGTTGATGGTTGCAAGCTCTTTGGAAAGCTGTGCCAGATCATAATGCTCACGAAGAGATTCTTTCGCCTTATTAGGCTTTACTTCTTCCAGATGCTCATGAGCATTCTCAATGGAACCGAACTGCACGATCATCTTGGTCGCGGTTTTCTCTCCAACGCCCGGGATTCCCGGAATATTATCGGAGCTGTCGCCCATCAGCGCTTTCAGTTCTATGATCTGCGGCGGCGTTACCTGATATTTCTCAAGAACTTCCGCTGTATGGTAATTTTCAATGGTTGTCTTTCCCCGGACAGTCTTCGGAAGCCGGATCAGCACCTTATCTGTGGCAAGCTGAAGAAGATCACGGTCTCCGGAAAGAATGGTAACATCCATACCCTTTGCTTCACTTCTTCTGGCGACCGTACCAAGAAGATCATCTGCTTCATAGCCTTCCAGGGACATGATGTTGATTCCCATGGCAGAAAGCATCTCCTTGATCAGCGGAACCTGTTCCCGAAGCTCCTCCGGCATGGGTTTTCGGGTACCTTTATAAGCTTCATATCTCTTATGCCGGAACGTAGGTGCACTCAGATCAAATGCAACGGTAAGATACTCCGGCTTCTCTTCCTCCATGATCCTGAACATAATATTCAGAAATCCATATACCGCTCCTGTATGGCATCCTTCTGCATTGGTAAGATCCGGCAGACCATAAAACGCACGGTTCAGGATGCTGTGACCATCGATCAGTAATATTTTTTCACTCAAAATCAAATTCCCTCCTTCAGTTCCAGGATCACAAAAACAAGAAAGACCACCAGTGCCGCGATCAGAACGCAGACTGCCACTGCAGCGATCGCTCTGTGAAATTTCTTTTTTCGGATATACCTTCTGGATTTTCGGATATCCTCTTCCAGAAGCTCCTTAAAATCCAGAACAGTATCTTCCTGTTTCTCATCCAGCTGCTGCATGGCCTTATGTACAATGAAATATGTGGCAAGCTCATCGTAGCAGGAGGAACACTTCTCAATATGCTCTAGAAAATCCTCCAGATCATTCAACGGCAACGTATGATCGATATATTTATTAACCATTCCCTCTGCAATACGACAGTTCATATTTTCCCTCTCTTTCAAAGCAGCGGATTCTCCCATATGATAAGCCTCTTCTGAGATCCCGCTTCACAATTTGCCCCAGACTGGGGAAATATTTCCCAGAATATTATATCATTATAGCGAATTAAACGTTGAATGACAAGGGCGGTTTCCTGTGGTATACTTGAGATATCCCGGTCAGAAAACAGAAAAACTGACCAAATATGAAAATCCAGGCAAGGAGGATCACCATTATGAAATCTATAGCAATCGTTACAGACAGTAACTGCGGCATGTCTCCCGCTCAGGTAAAAGACCTTGGCATCTACATGCTTCCAATGCCGTTTTTTATAGATGATAAGGAATATCTGGAAGACATTGACATGAACCAATCAGAGTTCTTTCAGCATCTTGAACAAAATCCAGGCTGCAAAGTTTCCACATCCCAGCCCACACCGGAATCCGTCACTACCCTCTGGGACAAGCTGCTCAAAGACTACGACGAGATCGTACATATCCCCATGTCCAGCGGTCTCTCCAGTTCCATGCAGACTGCCCGCATGCTTGCAGAAGACTATGATGGCCGTGTACGTGTCGTAAACAACCAGAGGATCTCCGGGACCTTACGTTACTCTGCCATCGAGGCTATCCAGCAGGCTAAAAACGGTCTCTCTGCCGATGAGATCGGAACCTGGCTGGAAAAAACCCGCTTCGACTCCAGCATCTATATCACTGTAGCTACTCTGAAGTACCTGAAACAGGGCGGCCGCATCACTCCTGCAGCTGCAGCCCTCGGAACCATGCTCCGTCTGAAACCGGTTCTGCAGATCCAGGGCGAAAAGCTGGACGCCTTCTCCAAGGCCCGCACCATGACCCAGGCAAAAAGCACTATGACTAAAGCCATCAAAGATGACATTGCAGACCGCTTTGGAGAAAAGATCAACCTGGATGTCATCCACTCCCACAACCTGGAAGCAGCCGAAGAATTCCGAAAAGAAGTCCTCACCACCTTTCCGAATATCGGTGAAGTCAACATCTTCCCTCTCTCCCTGAGCGTTTCCTGCCACATCGGCCCCGGAAGTCTGGCACTCACCTGTTCCAAGGTACACCCGGAAATATGGTAAAGACTAGTCAGAAGCAATCCACATGGCCAGAGCACAGCCGGAGGGAATACTTCTGTATGGCTCTGTCTCTGGATGAGGGCTGCTAGTCCTTAGGTTCTAAAAATCTGCGTTAAATCTGCGTTATTAAAAAAAGTTCGGCTGTCTGAGCGGCAACAAGCCGCGAGTTCCGAACTTTTTTTAATGGTTTTAGCAGATTTTCAGGGTCTTAGAACTAACGCCCAACGGAAGCCGAAGACCATACAGAAGTATTCCCTTCGGCGTCCCTCCCGCCAACATATTTAATTTTCCTGTGTATTCTCAATCTCCACCGGCGCTTCATTCAAGATCTTCATAAACTCCTCACCGGTGATCGTCTCATGCTCATACAGATACTTGGCAATCTCATGGAGCTTTCCGATATTATCTGTCAGGATCTTCGTAGCCTTTTCATGCTCCCGTCTTACAAGCTCCACAACCTTCTTGTCCAAAAGCGTCTGCGTCTCAAAGGAACAGGTTAGACTTGCATCTCCGCCAAGATACTGATTGCTTACATTTTCCATGGCAACCATGTCAAAATCATCACTCATACCATACCTGCTGATCATCGCTCTGGCAATCTTGGTCGCCTGCTCAATATCATTGGAGGCACCGGTAGTAATGGAATGGAAGATCAGCTCTTCCGCTGCACGGCCGCCTGTAAATGTAGCGATCTTATTCTCCAGTTCTTCCTTAGTCATCAGGAAATGTTCCTGCTCATCTACCTGCATGGTATATCCCAGTGCACCGGAGGTACGTGGAATGATCGTGATCTTATGGACCGGTGCAGAATCTGTCTGCTTGGCAGCAACCAGTGCATGACCAACCTCATGATAGGAAACGATCAGCTTTTCCTTATTGGAAAGTACACGGTTCTTTTTCTGATATCCGGCAATAACAACTTCGATGCTTTCTTCAAAATCCGCCTGTGTGGCAAATTTCCGTCCGTCGCGGACTGCACGGAGAGCTGCCTCGTTGACAATATTGGCAAGCTCCGCACCGGAGGCACCGACTGCCGCCTTGGCAATTTCATCAAACCGGACTGTATCCGCAATTTTGATCTTCTTGGCATGAACCTTCAGGATTTCCTCACGCCCCTGAAGATCCGGAAGCTCAACCGGGATCCTTCTGTCAAAACGTCCCGGACGAAGAAGTGCAGGGTCAAGGGAATCCGGTCGGTTGGTAGCTGCCAGGATCACAACACCCTTGGAACCGTCAAAACCGTCCATCTCTGTCAAAAGCTGGTTCAGTGTCTGCTCACGCTCATCGTTTCCGCCGCCCATTCCGGAGCCGTCACGTTTCTTACCGATCGTATCGATCTCATCAATAAATACGATACATGGTGCCTTCTCATTGGCCTGTTTAAAAAGATCACGGACCTTGGCAGCACCCATACCCACAAACATCTCCACAAATTCCGAACCGGAAATTGAGAAAAACGGAACCTCCGCCTCACCGGCAACTGCCTTGGCAAGAAGAGTTTTACCGGTTCCGGGAGGGCCTACAAGAAGGGCACCCTTCGGCATGGAGGCACCGATCTCTCTGTATTTCTCCGGATTATGAAGGAAATCTACAATTTCCGTCAAAAGCTCCTTGGCTTCATCCTCACCGGCAACATCTGAAAATTTGATTCCCGTAGAGGATTTCACATAAACCTTGGCATTGCTTTTGCCAAAGGACATCATTCCTCCCGGTCCTCCGTTTCCCATGGAACTCATCATCTTCTTGCTGAGCCAGCGTCCCAGGAGAATAAAGATTGCGATCGGGAGTACATATCCCAGGATCAGAGATAAAAGCAGGGACTGTCTCTGCGGTGCAGTACCCTCTATACTTACGCCCGCATCGTAAAGATGGGATACAAGATCCTGATCCTCTACAGATACCGTCTTACAATAGACATCATTTCCATCTACCTTCATCGTATAATAGATATAATCAGAATTAATAGTTGCTTCATATACTTTTCCTCTGTCTACAGCTTTCAGGAAGGTGGTGTAATCGGTCTCTTTTACACTTCTCTCAGAAAGAGCAGGAAGAGCAAAAACATTCAGCAAAACAATAATTACGACCGCAATAATGTAATATACATACAGCGGCCGCTTCTCTGGTTTTTTTGAATTCAGATTCATGCAGTCTCCTCCGTTATCTTATAGTATATTGCTATATCCACAGTGCTATATCAAGTGGTACAGCCTTGTAGTACACTCTACCACTTTTTTCAGTCAATTTCAAGGATGCCTCATCCGATTTCATAAACTTTTTAGAATTAAAAATATTTCCAAATAATACCTTTATTCTGAAAAAATCCTTGCAAGCCACCTGATACTGTGCTATTATAATAAATGGTTATGCCGCTGTGGCGGAATTGGCAGACGCACTTGACTCAAAATCAAGCGGAGCGATCCGTGCCGGTTCGAGTCCGGCCAGCGGCATTCGCATAAAAGACCTGACGGAGAAATCTGTCAGGTCTTTATTATATACTATCAAAAAACACGAAAGGAATAAAAAAATGGAAAAAGACAAAAGCTTTTTAGGAACCGAGTCTGTCGGAAAGCTTCTTCTGCAGCTTGCACTTCCTACCGTTGCCGCACAGCTCATCAATATGCTCTACAATATCGTCGATCGTATCTATATTGGTCATATTCCCGGAGAGGGTGCTCTTGCCCTTACCGGTGTAGGTGTATGTATGCCGCTTATTATGGTCGTATCTGCCTTCGCTGCTCTTGTCGGAAACGGAGGCGCTCCCAGAGCCAGCATCTTTATGGGTAAAAATGACACGTCGAAAGCCGAACAGACTCTCGGAAACTGCTTCACCATGCAGATCATCATCTCCCTGATCCTGACTGTTATCCTGTTTCTCGGAAACCGCAGCCTTCTCCTTGCATTCGGCGCCAGTGCAAACACCATCGACTATGCGGTGGGTTACATGAATATCTATGCAGTAGGAACTATCTTTGTACAGCTGACTCTTGGCATGAATAATTTCATCACAGCCCAGGGATTCGCAAAAACCGGAATGCTCTCCGTATTGATCGGTGCGATCTCCAACATTATTCTGGATCCGGTTTTTATTTTCGGATTCCACATGGGTGTCCGGGGCGCTGCTCTGGCAACAGTGATCTCCCAGGCATTTTCCTGCATCTGGGTCCTCTCCTTCCTCTTTGGAAAAAAGACCTTCCTGAAGCTTCGGAAAAGCACCATGAAACTGAAAGCCGATATCATTCTGCCCTGTATGGCTCTTGGCTCTTCTCTCTTTGTCATGCAGCTCAGTGAAAGCGTTATCTCTGTCTGCTACAACTCCTCACTCTTAAAATACGGCGGGGATGTTGTAGGAGCCATGACTATCCTTACCAGCGTCATGCAGTTTGCCATGCTTCCTCTTCAGGGACTTGGTCAGGGTGCACAGCCTATCATCAGCTACAACTATGGTGCACGTAACGAAAAACGTGTACGTTCTACATTTAAGCTTCTTATAAAAACAAGTGTTTCTTATTCCGTGATCCTGTGGCTGATCATTATGATCTTCCCGCAGATCTTTGCCGGAATGTTTACTTCGGACAGTACATTACTTGCTTTCACAAAAACAGCGCTCCGGATCTATATGGCAGTTGTGTTTATCTTTGGTATCCAGATTGCCTGCCAGATGACCTTTATCTCCCTTGGCAGAGCCAAAGATTCCATCATTGTGGCTATTGTCCGGAAATTTATTCTGGTCATCCCGCTGATCTATATCCTGCCCAATATTTTCCGTGCTGACCGGACAAATGCAGTTTATATGGCCGAGCCGGTTGCGGATATCTTGGCCGTTACATTTACTGCCATCCTGTTTTTCTTTGAGTTTAGAAAAGCCCTGGCAGAAATCTCCGGCAGCCGGAAGCTGTAACCCTGCATTTGACCACCTTCCGCCCTGCTCGCGATCTTATGCCTACCAGATACTTAAACATAAAACAGCCCTCTATGCATCATTACCAAGATGCATAGAGGGCTGTTTTTATATATTTCCGCTATTTTATTTCAGTTCGTCTTCATCCTGAAGAAGTTTCTCAAAAACAGGGAAGCAGTCAAAGGTTGCAAAATAATCTCTCGGTGTCTCGGCACGACGGATCATCTCAAAGCTGCCGTCCTCATGAAGAAGGATCTCTGCAGATTTCAGTTTACCATTGTAGTTATAACCCATTGCAAAACCATGAGCACCTGTATCATGGATCACAAGAAGATCTCCCTTGTCGATTTTCGGAAGCATACGGTCAATGGCAAATTTATCATTATTCTCACAGAGGGAACCTGTCACATCATATTTATGATCGCACGGCTCGTTCTCCTTACCCATAACCGTAATGTGATGATAAGCACCATACATAGCCGGACGCATCAGATTTACTGCACAGGCATCTACGCCGATATACTCTTTATGTGTATGCTTCTCATGGATTGCTTTTGTGACAAGGCAGCCATACGGTCCCATCATGAAACGGCCAAGCTCTGTATAGATCGCAACATCACCCATTCCTTCCGGAACAAGTACTTCTTCATAAACCTTGCGGACACCCTCACCGATCACACGGATATCATTTGGCTCCTGATCCGGTTTGTAAGGAATTCCGATACCGCCTGAAAGGTTGATAAATTTAATATGTGCGCCAGTCTCCTTCTGAAGCTTCACTGCAAGTTCAAACATTACCTTTGCAAGCATTGGGTAATATTCGTTCGTTACAGTATTGCTGGCAAGAAATGAATGGATACCAAACTCCTTTGCACCCTTGCTTTTAAGAATACGGAAAGCATCAAAAATCTGTTCCGTTGTCATACCGTATTTGGCATCTCCCGGATTGTCCATAATACCGTTTGACAGTGTGAACACTCCACCCGGATTATATCTGCAGCTTATTGTCTCCGGAATATGTCCGATTGTTTCCTCCAAAAAATCAATATGTGTGAAATCATCGAGATTGATGATAGCACCAAGCTTGTCTGCATATGCAAATTCCTCTGCCGGTGTATCATTTGATGAAAACATGATATGCTCTCCGTCGAAGCCGCATGACTTTGCAAGCATAAGCTCTGTGTATGATGAGCAGTCACAGCCCATGTCATAATCCTTTAAAATCTTGAGCAGATATGGGTTTGGGGTAGCCTTTACAGCAAAATACTCTCTAAAACCCGGATTCCATGCAAATGCATCCTTTACAGCCTGCGCGTTGGCACGGATGCCAGCCTCGTCATATAAATGAAATGGTGTAGGAAATTGTTTAACAATCTCCTCTACCTGTTGTTTTGTCACAAATGGTGTCTTTTTCATGTTTATCTCCTAACTTTTACATAGTAAAGTGTACTAAAACATATGCTACAACAAAATGGGTATATTTTCAAGAATTTTTATGGTATAATTTCTCATTAGGTAAATGTCTTTACTTTTTTAAGTATAGTTGATATAACTATTCAAAACTGATATAACTATTTAAATTAAGATATAAAGGGAAACAGGAAAATGAACATTAAAGTACTTCAGTATATTGATAATACACCAAAAAATAATATAACTACCGGTCAGGTTGCTGTAACCGGTGATAACATTCCTTCCAATAGCAGCTCCGCTGTCAATAGCACCGGTGCTGATTTTGATCAGGTGCTTGACGATGCAAAAATGGCTGAAGCTGCTGTTGCCATTGACAGACTGATTGCCCAAAGTAACGGTGGCTCAGTTGATATATCGCTTGTACAGAGGTTCTTTGATCAAAATGGTATAAATATCGAGCTTTGCCGTAATACAGTTTCTCCTTCTGCCGCAGTTAATAATACAGCTGCTTATTCTGGTTCTCCAGCCGGCATCAGCTCAGATACAAATACATATAATGCAGCAGCTTCCGGAGCCTCAGGAATTAGCAGCAGCTCCGTAAAACTCGAAGCTTCCGGTTTGCTCTGCCGATCTTGATGCAATTTTTAATGAGGCTGCCTCAAAATACGGTGTGGATGCCAAATTCCTTAAGGCTATCGCCAAGTGCGAGTCTGACTTCTCCACAGAGTGCACCAGCCGTTCAGGTGCCATGGGTATCATGCAGCTCATGCCACAGACCGCTGCCTCACTTGGTGTCACAAACGCCTACGACCCATACCAGAATATCATGGGTGGCGCCAGGTACATAAGTGAA
>ENA-OPCD01002807-OPCD01002807.1-human-gut-metagenome-genome-assembly--contig:-NODE-2807-length-11780-cov-3.370832_pt1 | contig 11780 bp, 8 predicted proteins | sample MGYA00241560_ERZ501471 | MGnify/ENA primary metagenome ERZ501471 (study PRJEB25962, sample SAMEA2042578) | human gut metagenome | biome: human gut; feature: human-associated habitat; material: faeces...
TTTATATTTGGTATTTGGTTTTACTTTTTGCTCAGCTCCACGGTGGCCCGGTAAGTGCCGTAGGCCCAGGTGCCGTCCGCCTTTGCAATGCTGACGGTCACCGGCAGTTGGCGGGTGCCGGTCTTAATGCTCTCGCCCTTCTTGGCGGTCAGATCGCAAGAGAGCATCACATTCTTGGCCTTTAGTCCGCGAATGGCGCTTTTGGGTCCGATAATGGTCACCGAGTCGCTGTTCAGCGCTGTTACCTTGGCAGTGTAGCCCGCCGGCACATTGTTCAGCTTAACCCCGGCGGCAGACACATCAATGTCCTTGCTGGTGTAATCCGATGGCACCACCACCCGTACAGTGACTTTCTCTGTATCGTCCAATACGGTGATTCCCTCCAGCTGGGTGGCGTTAAAGGTAAAGGTGTTTTCCCCTACCCGCAGGTCGGTAAAGTGCACCTCGCCCAGCTCGGCCGCCTTAATATCCGTTCCGGCCAGTACGCCGGCGCGAATGCTGTCTGTACTATAATAAATCTTGATCTTAGACAGATCTACCGACTCCGGCGCGTCTGTTAAGGTCACATGGGTACTCAACTGCTTCACCTTGAGTACCGGTATGGTCAAGGTCAACTTCTCTGCGCCGTAATTCAGGGAAATGTAGTCCACCTTGTTACCGTACACATCCACAGCCTTTGGCTCAATATTGATGGTGGCAGTCTCCGACAGCTTGTCGTTTAAATTCACATCGGCCACTACCTTGCTGACCCGTGCAACATAGGTCTTGGGGCCGCTAACCACCACATTCGGCTCGTTGAGCAGGCTCTCCCCTGCCACAAAGCCGTCTGCCACATAGTCCTTCGTGTTGTAATTCAGCTTAATTTCCATCTCCTGCTCCTCCGGTACATCAAAGTATCCGGTATACACAGTAGGATAATAGCTCTCAACGGTAAAATCGCCGCTGTCCCCGGCGCTGACACTGATGGGAACCTCGTGGATGCCGGTGGTGGTCACTGAACTGGTTTGCAGCTTCACATCCAAATCGTCGGCAGAAATATCCTTAGCCAGGTACTTCTTGGCTCGTACGGTCACATTCACCGTCATACTGCTCTCGCCGTAGCACTTAAATCCCAACTCCTCCGTCACCGTGTCAGAAAAGTCGATCTTCAGCGGAACAGAAATATTCTTGGTGGTCTCCGGTGACAAATTCATTGAGGTGGCAATCCAAATGCACACCGCCGCCAGCAGAGAAATAATAATTAAGTTCTTGTCATTATAGATCAGCTTGCGCAAAGAAAAGCGCTTTTTTGGCTTTTGCTGTTCGCTCATTTTTTCATCCTCCTTACCAGACGGGAGATAATTTTATCGTCTGAGGAGGAACCGCTGGGCAGAAATTCCGTTTTCAAAATATCGCGCAGATCGCCGTCAGACACATCGTGGTTCAGCACACCGCCTATAGCAACGGAAATGGCACCGGTTTCCTCGCTGACAATCACCACCACAGCGTCGGACTGCTCCGTCAGACCGATACCCGCACGGTGGCGGGTGCCCAGGGCAGAGGACACACTCTTTTTGGTCAAAGGCAGAATACAACCGGCTGCGTACAGCCGCCCGTCCCGAATCACAAGCGCGCCGTCATGGAGCGGTGATTTGGGGAAAAACACATTCTCAATCAACTGGCGAGAGGCCTTGGCGTGCAGTTCCGTGCCGCTGGCAATAATATCGCCCAGCATCGTCTCGTTCTCAAACACGATGAGGGCGCCCACATGCTGGTCGCTCATATCCGAGCAGGCCTTACAAGTGGCCTCAATACAGTCGCCGATCTCCGCCACATCAATGGCAACTCCCGGGTGAATAATCGTCTTTAGGCTCTTACCGGTGGCGCCTTTACCCACCTGCTCCAAAATATTCCGCAGCTCCGGACTGAATAAAATAGCCGCCAGCAGCAAAATATTGGAAAAAATGCTCTTAAAGATAAAGCTGGAAGCCTCCATGTGCAGCAAATTAACAATGCCATACATCACCAGCAGTAGCAAGATGCCCTTAGCCAACTGCATTGCCCGCGTTTCACGAATAATGCGAATGCAGCCATAAATGATTACGGCCACAAACAGAATATCCAGTGCGTCGCTAATGCCAAAGGTGGAAAACACGCTGAGTATCTTATTAAAGAAGTCGCCGATGGCACTCATACATTCACATCCTCACTTATACAATTCCTTATACTGATTGTAACATACTTTGAAAGTCAAATAAAGGGTTATTCCCGGAATTTTACAGAATTCAGGAAATATTCACATTCGTTCATCCCGGTAAACACGCCGGGACTGATCCGCACAGTGCCCCGCTTATCCGTACCAAAAAACCGATGGGCGCAAGGGGCGCAGTGATACCCGCCACGCACAGCGATCTGCCGGGCAGCCAAATAAGCTGCTGTCTCCTCCGAGGTGCGGTCGTCCACATTAAAGCTGAGCACCGGCACGCCAATATGCTCCGGGGGCGTGTACAGCTTTATCCCCGGACAGGCGGCCAACTCCTCATACAACCATCGGGTCAAGCGCATTTCGTACTCGTGTATTTCTGCCCGACCGGTCTTTTCAATAAACCGCACACCGGCACCCAGAGAGAGAATACCCGGGTTGTTCAGCGTCCTGCCTCCAGCCGATCTGGCAGATCTGGCGGCATTTGCGGGTCAAAGGAGTGGCTGCCGGTCCCCCCTTCGGTCAGGCTGTCCGGTGAAATGCCGTCAGCCAGCGCCAGCACGCCGGTGCCCATGGTGCCGAACAGACTTTTATGTCCCGGGGCGCACAGTGCGGAAATATGCATTGCCTGCATGTCAATAGGCAAAATGCCCGCGCTTTGGGCGGCGTCTACCACAAAGAGCCAGCCCTTTCGGCGACAGTAGTCGCCAACAAGCCCCAGCGGGTGTACCACCCCAAACACATTGGAAGCATGGAGCATGGCCACCATCGCCGTATTGGGCTGCTCCAGTGCCCGGATATTCTGTAAAAAGCGGTCCGGGTCCGGGTGATACGGCACCAGGTCGTAGGTGATACGCCCCTCCCGGGCCAGCTTGTAGATGGGTCGAAACACCGCATTATGCTCCAAGGCGGAGATCAGCACATGATCCCCGGGCTTCAGCAGTCCTTTCAGTGCCGTATTCACTGCAGTCGTGCAATTGTTGGTAAACACAATATTCTGCTCCGGGCAATGAAAAAAGCGGCCCAGGCAGTCCCGCACAGCAAAAATCTTTTCTGCCGTCTGCACAGACTCCCGATAGCCGCCACGCCCACTGTTATACGCATACTTACGATTGGCCCGGTACACCGTCTCCAGCACGGAAAACGGCTTGGGATAGGTGGTGGCCGCATTGTCTAAATAAATCATAGCTGCTCCACCCCGGTGATCCGCACCCCATGCTGCCGTAGCAGTTCCAGCGCCTCCCCATCGCCGTCCTCCAGCCGTAACAGATACCCGCATCCGTCCGCCGGGCTGGGGCGCAGCTGCTTGTGTACAAACACACGGTAACCCGCATTTTTCAGCAGCTTGGCCCCCCTTTGTGCGTTGGTCACAGAACCAACCTTGATCTCATATATCATCATAAAAACCCCATTTCCTGTCATAGTTTATCCTATGCGGAAATGGGGTTTTCGTTATGTAGGGTTTACTTTTTGATTACTTACGCTTCTTGGCAGCCTTCTCAGCCTTGCGGCGAGCCAGTTCTGCCTCTTCCTCTGCACGCTTCTCAGCTAAGCGAGCTTCCTTCTGCTTGTCTTCCTCAGCAGCGGCAGCCTTTGCTTCATCATACAAAGCGGCAATTTCGTCAAAGTGCTTGTAATTCTCTTCCTGTACCAGCAGCTTCTGTGCGTCATTGTAGGGCTTCGCCGCACGGTTAAAGCGTGCAAACTCGTCCTGCAAAGCCTTAGATTTTGCCAATACAGACTTACGCTGTGCCTGTACATTCTTAATTTCAGCACGCAACTCACGAACCTTATCCAAGTCCCTCGCCTTGCGGGCAACTTCCTTGGCCTCAACCAATTCAGCAATACGCGCGTCCAGGTCGTCCTCACGATTGAACAGCTCGGTCAGTGCCTCCATATCCGGAGAAACGAATTCTTTTACGGTGCCGTAATACTTATCGTGTGCCTTCTTGGCAGAAATCTTTTTCTTAGCAATTTCAATAGAGAAACTACGGATTTCTTTCTCATCTTCCGTATCCTTCGGCATAGCCTTCGCAGCAGCCAGCTCCCGACGCAGCTCTGCCAAATCAGCAGACTTAATGCCGTCCAGACCCAGCGCATATACCTTAGAATACTCCGCAACCTGATGCTGCGTTACAGGCAGGCCGAACTTATCCAGCTCTTTGCAGACGAACTGAGAAATCTCAATTTCCTCATTGTATTCCAAATCAGCACGATACTGCTTTTTGGCAGCCTTACGCTCTGCCTTATCGCTGATATTGCGATAGCTGCTCTTATCTACGGTCTTAGGTGTAGCAACAGCCATTTCACGGGCGTTGTTTACCATATCAATGGCTTCAACAATCTGGTGATTATTCAGCGCCTTGTTGCCAAAGTCCTCAAACAGAGAACGCACCTGCAACACGCGGATTACGCTCTTTTGCTTCTTCTCATTAAAATCATAGAAGAAATAAGGCGCCATATTCAGGAATGCACCCACGGCAGCCATAATAATCAGCACGCTCATCAGCTTGTACAGCAAGTCCGGGTCGCCGTTGTTTACATCCAAAATATCAAAGGAGTTTTTGTAGCCGTTGCCCTCATACACGCCGTATCTCTGATACACAGCAGGCAGAACGGCAGAGGTCAGCAACGTTACGATATTACCAATGGTCAGCACGGTTGCAAACATACCGTCAATACGCTCACCGGAACGATACTGCTGATAGTCACGAATATCTGCCTGAATGGCAGGTGTGGTAATCTGTTCAAATGCACCAACTAACCAGTTAAAGTACACGCAGATAAACAGCCACCAAATGCTGCGCATATTGATAATCATAGAAAGAATACAAACAATGTTTGCAAAGTTTACGGCAATCAGTACCTTCTTCTTGCCCCACTTGCGAATACAAATGGGGGCCAATAACATACCCCACAAAGAAGCGTTACCGGTCAAGGTTTGAATCAAGGCGAATGTACCGCCACTGCAGGTATGACCATAGTTATAAGACCAGGTCAAAATATTGCCGTATGCACTCTCCAGGAAGCCAATCCATCCGGCCAAAGCAATAATCCAGAAATACTTATTCTTGGCAACTGCCTTGAAGGAGTCAATAAAGCTAATCTGAATGGTATGGGTCTTAGCCTGCACGATTTTTTCCTGTGTGTTGGCATAAACCATAATGGTCAGCACCATACCGAGAACGGCAAACACCGGGTAAGAAATCCGATACACACGAATATCATACAGGTCGTTGTTGGTGGCAAACTGCGCAACCAACGGCAGCACGATATTGATGATAGACGGTGCTAAGGAATACACAACGCTCTTGATTGCCAAAACATCCGTTCTCTCCTGCGTATTGGGAGAAAGCACGTGAATCAAGTTGGTATATGCATCCTGGAAGAAGTTAAAGAAAAACTGCAGCAACAAGTTAAAGATCAATACCATGACGCACTTAGCTATGTAGCCGCCCTCGTACCCCATAATCTTACCGGAGAATAAGGAATACATAGAATCATACGGGAACCACACATACGCCAAAGAAATCACGGCGGTAGGAATACCCATAGAAATCAGGTAGGGACGATATTTACCGCCCTTACCGCGTGTATTATCTACCATGTTGGCACGCACCGCCGTCAGCGGAATGTTTGCCAAGGTAGAAATCAGGTAAAGCACATACATATCCATAGGTGCAACGCCGATTGCGCCGCCTACGATCATATTTGTGGTAGAGACGACTAGCGCAGCGCCCATAGAAATCAAGAAGTATGCGCCGATACCGCCTACGGAATAAGCAGCCACCTCTTTGAAAGACATATACTTGCCTTTCGGCGGTTCTGTCCAGTAGTACTTAATGTTGTCGATGAGGCCTGTGGCTTTTGCTTTCAGGCCGGTTTGTTCTGCCATTGGATCTCCCCCTGTGTCATATTTCTGCAATATTATAACAAATCGGTTTATCAATTACAACCAAAAAAGAAATTTGTCCGCAGAAATTTTCTGTGCAACTTGTAATGCCCAAAATATTTATAGACAGTATTCTATGTTTTTGTCTATTATTTTCTAAAATGTGCAGAATTCATAGACAAATGATACAAAAAAACCGCCGAAAGTTTTTCGGCGGCTCCAAAGCGGCGGTGTCGGGTTACGCATCACTTTCACTTGGTTGTTATTTGTTCCTTTACAGAGTAAAGGCGGCGGTCTTACCGCTGTACAAGACGGCAGTTAGGGTGTTGCCCTCCAGCGTAAAGTACGCACAGGAGCGCAGAGCGGCATAGGGGTTCTTTTTCATCTTCACTACCGGCGCCTTTTCATTATCCGAGTAGGTAAAACCCTTTTGCAGTCCGCCGGTTTGCAGTTCCTTGTCCGTCATGGCAAAGCAGGTCAGCCCCTCCCCTTTGCGCACAGACAGCTCCGTTGCCACATCAAAATTATACACCGTGTCGCCCAGGGTACAACGGGTAAAGTACCAGGGGTTACCGGCGGCGTCCTTGCCGACGATATGCCCGGCGTCCACCCCACCCTGTTGCAGCAGGAACTCAAACATACCGCTGATGGCAGCACTCATGCCCTTGCCTTGCAAAATGGCAGTGTAAGTGTCGGTCACACTGTCGTCATAAGTCGTGTGGGTTGCCACATAGTGGTACACATTGAGGAGATACACATGATTGCTCACCGTGCCCTTGCCGCAGGCTTTCAGAATGGTATGGACCTTTTGGGAAAAGGCGCCCACCAGCCGGCGGTGCGTATCCGCATCGTTTTTATATTTGATGGTCACGCCGGAATTGTCGCTGTTCACCGAAACAGTATCTACCAGTGCCATCAACGGAAAGCCGGTGTACAGCAGCCGGTTCACATCGTCCATCATATCCGTATTCACCCGCACGGCCACACCGCCCTCTGCAATGGCTTTGGCGATCTTCTCATACGCCCGCACGGCACTGGGGTCCGTCTGCGCATAATGGCTGTCATACGTATAGGCCAGGGTGTAGGCGGCAGGCGCAGCCGTGGTCGTCTCCTCCTTGCCATCCTTTGAGCAGGCAGAGAACAGTCCCAGCGTCAGTACCAGTGCCAGCAGTACAGAAATCGTCTTTTTCATAAAACACCTCAACGCAGTTGAGCAAACAAATGCTCCGTATTTGCAAAAAAAGTTTGGTAAGCCCGGCAATAATCCGTGCCCACTCGGTTGCGCTTGCAGCCGCCGCCCCGACAAAGCGTGAACCAGCGGCAGGTCTTGCACGCCGGGGGCAACTGAAAAGAATTCTTTAAGAATTCCACCATCTTTTCACTATGGAAAAAGCTGTCAAAATCCCCGGCACAGATATTGCCCAGGTACCAATCATCGGTACAGTAAAAGTCACAGGGGTAGGTACTGCCGTCCGCCTCCACCACAAACTGGGTAGCGCAGGTGCCGTTCATACCGCACTGCTCTGCATTCTGCCCCCGAGCCAGCAGCAAGTAATTGTCAAACATACGCACGGACACCGGGTTACCCCGCAGGGCATCGTTGGCATACAGTTTGAACCCCTGCTGCAAAAAGGCGGCGTAGTCGTCATCGGTCATAAACAGATCCTCCGGCGCATCCATGGCAAAGGGGCGCAGGCAGGGTATGTACTGCAAGTGGCGCAGCCCCTGTTGCTTAAAGAAGCGATAGGACGATCGCACATGGGTAGCGCCGTAAGCGGTGAGCACCGAGAGAATATTAAAAGGCACCCTGCGCCGGGTCAGCAGCTGCACACCGTGAAACACATCATCAAAGGAGCTGCGTCCGTCCGGGTACACCCGGTAACGGTTGCCCTCCCGGTCGCCGTCCAGAGACACGCCCACCACACAGCCGTATTCCAAAAACAGTTCGCACCATTCGTCGTCCAGCAAAGTACCGTTGGTCTGCACGCAGAACTGGACGGTCACGCCGGGGCGCTGCCGTTCCTTGCAAGAGGAGAAGAAAAAGCGAAAAAAGTCTTTCCCCGCCAGCAGCGGTTCTCCGCCCTGAAAGGTAAAATATACCGGTCCGTCCCCGGCAAAAGCCAGGGCCTCGTCCATCACCTGCAAGGCGGTATCCCGGGTCATATAGCCCTTGTTCTCCGTCTGCCGGGTAGCGGCCAGGTCGTGGTAAAAGCAGTATTCACACCGCAGATTGCAGTTGCCGGAAGCCGGCTTGAGCATCACTGAAATGGGCATAAGCGCCTCCGTTAGCGTACTTGAATTTGGGACAGCACCTGCCCCACCTTTTGGTGCAGCACCAGGTCTGCCAGCTTGTCCGCTGGGGTAGGATCCCGGTTAATGAGCACAAAATGATCCCCCTGAAAGTAGCGGATAAAGCCCGCCGCCGGGTACACAGAAAGAGATGTACCCGCCACGATCAGGCAGTCCGCCCGGGCAATGGCATGTACAGCGCCCTCTACGGTCTGTTGGTCAAGTCCTTCCTCATACAGCACCACATCCGGCTTGATGATCCCACCGCAAGCGCACCGGGGTATACCGGCAGCCTCTGCCACCGCCTCCACATCGTAGGCTCTGCCACAGCGCATACAGTGATTACGCAGCACGGAGCCGTGGAGCTCATATACCGTGCGGCTGCCCGCTGCCTGGTGCAGGCCGTCAATATTTTGGGTCACCACAGCGGTGCACTTGCCTGCTTGCTCCAGCTCTGCCAATTTGTAATGGGCAGCGTTGGGCCTGGCATTCGGGCACAGCATTTTGCTGCGGTAAAAGCGGTAGAACTCCGCCGGGTTCTCGTCAAAAAAGCTGCGAGAAAGGATCTGCTCCGGCGGATAGTCGTATTGCTGATGATACAAGCCGTCCACACTGCGAAAGTCCGGAATACCGCTCTCGGTAGACACCCCGGCGCCGCCAAAAAAGACGATACGCCGAGAACGATCTACAATTTCCTGTAAAGTCATCCTTTAATCCTCACTGCGGCGCGCGCCACGGGACTTTCCGCAGTCACGCCGTTTGTTTTGGTTTGCGCCACCAGGCGATAGGCGGCGGTTTTGCCCCGCTTGGGGGCTGTGTCGATATAGCGCGTTACCAGCCGGCGGTATTTACCGCGGATGCTGCCGTCTCTACGGTACAACACATATTGCTTGGCGCCGGGTACCGCTTTCCATTGCAGGGCGATCTTGCCCTTATTTTTGCCGCGGCGGATCCGGCCGCCTACCAAGCGGGTACTGCCTATGGTTGAGAACTTCATATTCTTGCTGCCCTGAGCGATTCCCTGCCCCTTGGTGTTGCCGGTAAGCCGATCGCCCACGGTGGTTAGGGCAGTTCCCGGCTGGGAACTCATCCCATAGCGACGGCAGCCGCTGATCCGATTGCTGGCGGTGGCGGCAGTGCTCTTCTCCGCCAGGCAAATGCCGTTATGACCCATTGCCTGAATGGTATTGCGCAACAGGCGCGCCTTTTTGCTCCGCTGCACAAAAATGCCGTTGGTGGCCCCGGTGCGAATGGTGTTTTCCGTCACCTCTACCCCGTTGCTGTCCACAATGCAAACGGCGCTGGAGCGGCTGTTCGTTACCGTGTTGCTCCGCAGCTCGTTGCTGTGGGAGGCATCCATACACTTCAGCCCGTTGTGTAGGGCGGTGCAAGTATTTTTCTCGATCAAATTACCACTGCTGCCGTGAAGGAGAATTCCCACAGTGGTCTCCGCCGCCGCACCGGTATGGGTAATGCGGTTGTCTGCAAGCGTGCAGTTTTGCAGATCGGTGCCGGTGATCCCGCCGCCGGTGGTGGTAATGGTGTTACCGCTGACCGTCAGGTTATAGACCGCATAATTTCCGGCAGGCATTTTGCCGGTGGCCTTGCCGCCGTACAGGAACATGCCCCTGGGCTTGTCCATCTCCGCTGTTTGACAAACGGAGATGGTATTGTGGGTAATGCGGCTGCCGCAGTCCGTATTGCGCTTACCCAGCACCTTGCCGCTGCCGTCGGTGAACACATCGGTCACGCCGCTGTTTTTGCACATATAATATGCCACGCCCCGACCGCAGTCGGTGATGGTGTTCTTCTGGATCACTGTGTCCACATAATTGGTGCACACAATGGCCGTGCCTTGCAGGCGCCGAAAGGTGTTGCCACGAATGGTAACGCCCTTCTGATACCGCCCGGCAAAGGCGTTGCGGGTGCCTACCCCGCAGATCAGGTCCTGAAACGTGCAGTCCTCTACGGTGATCTTTTGGTTCATCGTGCCGTCATAGGCCGGAAAGTTGGCGAAGTGCCGATTTTTCTCTAAAATATCAATTTGCAGCGCCTCCGCACTGCTCTCCGTTTGATTGGTCTGACCGAAGAACAGGCAGTTTACGAACCGTACATTGTACCCGGCGGCCAATTCTGCGTGGTGGGAGTCTGTGTTGTTGAGAAATGCCGTGCCGTCCACAGTCACATTCTTGCAATGCGCCAGGCGCAGCAGGCAGGAGCCGTTGGTATTGCCCGGCGCATAATCCAGCGTACCGCCCCGCAGCGTGCAGTTCTCCAACGCAGAATATCCGGTATAGTCCTTGCCGGTACGGTCCCGATTGGGTGAGATAAAGATGTTGCCCTTGCCTGCATTGGCATTGAGCAGGGTCACCCCTGTCAGGTTCAGGGTCATATCAGACGCCAGCACAGCGCTCTTTGTCATTCGATATTTCCCGGGGGTCACGGTAACCGTGCAGGTGCCGTAGGCGCCGCTGCGCACCGTGTCCAGCGCCGATTGCAGCGCCGGGCAAGCGTTCTCCGGATCAATAGGCGCAGCGTAGCGCACCTGCCCGCTGCTGTCCCGCACAGTCACGCTCTCCCCTGCATAAGCAGCAAAGGGCGCGCCCGCCACTGCCAGTAGCAGCCAAAAGGCCAAAAGCAGCGGAAGACACCGGCGAAAAAAACGCATTTTTTGCATAAAAACTAAAAACTCCCTCTTTACTTCTATTCCTGTATATATTAGTATAGTAGACTGAAAGTGTCAAGAAAGCAGGTGCGTTTTTTTGAAAAAAGCATTGATCGCCATGAGCGGCGGCGTGGACAGCTCCGTGGCCGCCAAGCTGATGTTGGACGCCGGGTACGACTGTATGGGCGCCACCATGAAGCTGTTTGACAGCGACGATATTTTAATGGTCCAGCGGGAAAAGACCTGCTGCTCCCTGTCCGATGTGGAGGACGCCCGCAGCGTGGCCCGCCGACTGGGTATGCCCTATCAAGTGTTCAATTTTAAAGGTGACTTTAAGGAAAAGGTCATTGATAAATTTATTGCCACCTATGAGGCAGGCGGCACCCCCAACCCCTGCATTGACTGCAACAAGTGCTTAAAATTTGACACCCTGTGTCGCCGTGCCATCACCCTGGGCTACGACTATGTGGTCACCGGCCACTACGCCCGCATTGACTGCGTGGACGGCCGCTATCGGCTGCGCAAGGCGCTGGACGACAAAAAGGATCAAAGCTATGTGCTCTATAATCTATCCCAGGAGCAGCTGGCCCACACCCTGTTTCCCCTAGGTGAGCTGCATAAGGACCAGGTGCGCGCCATTGCAGAGGAAAACGGCTTTATCAACGCCCACAAAAGAGAAAGCCAGGACATTTGCTTTGTGCCGGACGGGGACTACGCCGCCTTTATTGAAAGCTATACCGGCCGTCACTATC
>ENA-OPCD01002809-OPCD01002809.1-human-gut-metagenome-genome-assembly--contig:-NODE-2809-length-11772-cov-2.265256_pt1 | contig 11772 bp, 9 predicted proteins | sample MGYA00241560_ERZ501471 | MGnify/ENA primary metagenome ERZ501471 (study PRJEB25962, sample SAMEA2042578) | human gut metagenome | biome: human gut; feature: human-associated habitat; material: faeces...
CAACAAGTTCCAGACCTACGTTCTGAACCTTGCCGTATCTCTGTTCCATTACTACGAAAATACCTTTACTCATTGTAGGGTTTCCTCCTTATATTTCTAAATTTAGTATCCGATTCTTCGTCTAAATAAATTAGATGATGAACTTAGCTTCCAGTTTGTCCATGATAGCTTTAACAGCTTCGTCTGCAGACAGACCTTCCAGAATTGTACCAGCGCCTTTAACTTCTTTAGTGAAGGACTGATATACGTTTGTGGGGGAACCCTTCAGACCGATCATATCCAGTTCCAGACCATCTTTCAGATCTTCGAAGCCCAGTACTTTGATTTCTTTTTCATAAGCTTCAACGATACCTCTTACGGACATGTATCTGGGTGTAGCCAGTTCAGCGATTGCTGTCAGCAGGCAAGGAGTTTTGATTTTGATGATGTGGTAACCATCTTCGAACTGTCTCTTAACTACTACGTGGTCAGCTGCTGCTTCAACAACTTCTTCAACGTAGGAAACCTGAGGCAGGTGCAGTTTTTCAGCAATCTGGGGACCAACCTGAGCTGTGTCACCGTCGATAGCCTGACGACCTGTGATGATCAGATCATAGCCGATTTTCTTCAGAGCTGCTGCGATGATGCCGGATGTAGCATATGTATCGGAACCACCAAATTCTCTAGCAGATACCAGATATGCTTCGTCACAACCCATAGCCAGTGCTTCTCTCAGAGCAACGTCTGCCTGAGGGGGGCCCATGGAAACAACTGTTACTGTGCCGCCCAGCTGTTCTTTGATTCTCAGTGCAGCTTCGATACCTGTCTTGTCGTCATGGTTGATGATAGAGGGTACACCGTCACGAATCAGTGTGCCTGTTTTGGGGTCAATCTTTACTTCAACTGTATCGGGAACCTGTTTGATACAAACTAAAATCTTCATGGATTTTTTTCTCCTTCCGTTCTCTTATGTCAAATTATTTCAGTTTCATCCAGCTGGAGATAACCATCTTCTGAACTTCAGATGTACCTTCGTAGATTTCTGTGATCTTCGCGTCACGCATCATTCTTTCTACGGGGTAGTCTCTTGTATAACCATAGCCACCGAACAGCTGCAGGCATCTTCTTGTGATATCGCTTGCTGTAGAGCCGGCAAAGTATTTGCACATTGCAGACAGATGGCTGTAAGGCTTGCCTGCATCCTTTGTTGCCGCTGCTTCATAAACCAGCAGCTTTGCAGCCTCTGCTTTTGTAGCCATATCTGCCAGCTCGAACTGTGTATTCTGGAACTGACCGATCTTCTTGCCGAACTGTCTTCTTTCCATTACATATTTCACACATTCATCGATTGCACCCTGCATGATACCCAGAGCCTGAGAAGCGATACCGATACGGCCGCCATCCAGTGTCTGCATTGCAATCTTGAAGCCCTGACCTTCTTTGCCCAGGATGTTTTCCTTGGGGATTCTGCAGTTTTCAAAAATCAGATCGCAGGTTGCAGAACCGCGAATACCCATTTTTCTTTCCTTCTTACCAACGGAGAAGCCGGGTGTGCCTTTTTCTACGATGAAAGCAGAAATGCCCTTATTGCCTTTAGATTTATCTGTCATAGCGATAACTACATAAATATCAGCGTAGCCTGCGTTTGTGATAAATACCTTTGTACCGTTCAGAACATATTCGTCACCATCCAGAACAGCTGTTGTCTGCTGCATGGAGGAGTCTGTACCTGCACTGGGCTCTGTCAGGCCGAATGCACCGATTTTTTCGCCCTTTGCCAGGGGTACCAGATATTTCTGTTTCTGTTCTTCTGTACCGAAGTAATAGATAGGACCTGCACACAGAGATGTGTGAGCGGAAACGATAACTGCTGTAGTCGCGCATACCTTACCCAGTTCTTCAACTGCCATTGCGTATGTCAGATAGTTGCCGCCTGCGCCGCCGTATTCCTTAGGGAAGGGAATGCCCATAAAACCGTATCTAGCAAGTTTGGGAATGCTTTCTACGGGGAATCTTTCTTCTTCGTCAAGTTCTTCTGCCAGAGGTTTGATTTCCGTTTCAGCGAATTTCTTGTACATTTCTCTCAGCAGTACCTGCTCCTTAGAATATCCGAATTCCATAAATTTGTTTCCTCCTTTAAACATTTGCTTGTGTCTTTAGACGCATCGTCTTTTGCTCTTGTGAGACAAGTCTCACGGTTTATATAGATGAAATCCTCGATTTTTTCGATTTTTTCACACTATCCTAGTATAATGTACTTTTTTCTGTTTTACCAGAGTGTTTTTTTAAAAAAACTAAACAATTTTCAGGGGGCTCTGCATATCAACAAAATTGACAATAAAGACCCCCCTGAATTCCCCTAATTATGCTCTTTTTTTGTTATATTCTTCTAATTCCAGAATTGCATCCTTAATCATAGCAGGTGTGATTTCGTAAGGAACCACATCCAGGTCATATCTCTGTACTGCCAGCTCCAGTACGGGATCCAGCTCGTCAACCTCGATTTCCAGGTCAGCCAGCTTTGTAGGCAGTTCCATGCCTTTGTAGAAGTCGAAGAATCTTTCCAGCTTGTCATACTGCTTATCCAGTGTCAGCAGCAGCAGTGTGCCGTAGGAAACAACCTCGCCGTGTTTGTGTCTTGCTTCAATCTGAGGCAGTGTTGTGCTTGCGTTGAAGAAAGCGTGTGCCAAGGATGTGTTGTATTTTGCAGAGTCAACCATGTTGGAAACCATACCTGTGTTGATGAAGATGTTCAGTGCAACCTCTTCGATTGCCTTGGATGCACGGTTGTTTCTGCAGTCCTCCATTGCCTGTACGCCGTATTTCAGCAGAGGCTCTGTGCAGCATGCTGCCAGTGCAACGCCTGCCTGTTCCTCCAGTGTCAGCTCGTGCTCTCTGCCTCTTGCGGAGAATCTTACCTCTGTTTCCTTACTCATGCCATCGCCGATGCCTGCCCACAGGAATGCAGCGGGTGCTTCTGCGATAACCTTTGTAGAGATGAAGATATGTACGGGGGGTCTGTCCACGCGGAAGAATGTGCGGAACTCATGGTTGGGGTAGTAGTAAATCCCCAGCGCGGAGTTACAAGCGCATGTAGATGCAATGGTGGGGAATGTGAAGTAAGGCTTATTCATTCTGTGTGCCAGCAGCTTGCCTGTGTCGATTGCCTTGCCGCCGCCCAGACAGAAAATCATATCTGCATTTTTCACGATTTCATTCTGTTCCAGTTCATCTACAGCCTCGAAGGATGCTTCACCGGGGAACAGGATATAATCAATCTTTACAATACCGTCCTGTGTTGCTTCATCCAGATATTTCTTTGTTGCGTTGATAGAAATTTCATCACTGATGACAACAGCCTTTGTACCATAGGGAGAGCATACCTTGTCGATTTCCTTGTAAGCATTTTCACCTGCGGAATAGCCGGGGAAAAATACAGTATTGTTTGCCATAATTACATTCCTCCTAAAAAATTTAAATTCTCAAAAACTTCCTCATTATTTTGAACAAAAACTTTTCATACCTGTCAAGCAGGCTCCTCTTTGTACACAGCGGAAATACATTCCGTTGTTATACAAATAAAGTATATGTAAAAACCCTTTATTTTTCAATCAATTTCGCAAACAACAAATCATCTTTGGAACAATGAACAAGAAAATATGCCTTTTTCTTCCTTTTTTTGCTGAAAATTTGTTCATTTTTGTTGCTAATTTCACAAAATCAAACCTTATGTTTAATTTTTTTAAATTACTTCTATACGAAGGATTCCCCTCTGTCTCCCACACTTTGCACAAATAAAAAATACCAATCCCATGAAAAGACTGGTATTTTTTTTATTACATCCTGCAAAATGAGATTTTTCTGTCTCATTTTCCGATTAAATTCTGTCTGAAAACAGGAACATACATCAACCTTGCACCCCTTCTGACACTTTCCATCAGCGAAATGCTTCTCACAGAAACACGCATCGGCTCCACCCGAACACCCCTCTGCACGTCAGTAAAATTCCGCTGTGGCTCCACCTCTCTGCCAAGGGTGATATGCGGGCTGAGTCCCTTTCTCTCCCTCGCAAAGCCCTGCTGCTCCAGAGATTTTTCCAGCGTGCTGAACAATCTTTGCAGATGATTGCTTCTTTCAATCCCTGCCCATAAAATCCCCTTGTTCCCTCTCGGAAAAAAGCCGATTTTATCTATCGTCATCGTGAAAGGACGATTGCGGCGTGCCGTTTCGTAAATTGCCTCCTGCAGATAATCCAGATCCTCCTCCTGCACCTCTCCCAGAAAATGCAGCGTCAGATGAAAGTTCTCCTTCGGTGTATAATTCCCCCTGCGGCAAAGCTTCTCTGCTTCTGCCTGCACCTCTGCCAGCTGTGCTTTGGTTTCCTCCTCCAGTTCAATCGCAATAAATGTACGCAAGCGTATCCACCTCCTTTTCTCAAGAAAAGCTCTGCACAGCCTTATCTCGCAGGACTGCACAGAGCCTTTTCCTTCCTTAAAATACTATTATTTTACCAGTGCCAACGCCTTCTCTACTACGTTTTCTACCGTAAAGCCAAAGTCCTTGAACAATAAGCCTGCGGGTGCAGATGCACCGAAGCCGTTCATGCAAATCATGTCGCCATCCAGACCGGTATATCTCTGCCAGCCGAAGTCAGCCGCCGCTTCCACAGCCAGTCTTGCGCGCACATTCTTGGGCAGTACGCTTTCCTTATACGCCGCATCCTGTGCTTCAAATACCTCCCAGCAGGGCATGGAGATGACTCTTGCCTTTACGCCCTTTGCCGCCAGCTCGTCTGCCGCCTTGTAAATCAGCTCCACCTCGGAACCGGATGCCATCAGCAGAACATCAGGTGTACCCGCGCAATCCTTCAGCACATACGCACCCTTCAGTGCGTCCTTGCCTGTGCCCTCCAGTGCAGGCAAATTCTGTCTGGAAAGAATCAGTGCGGTAGGTGTTGCCTTGCTGTGCAGTGCAGTATACCAAGCCGCCGCGGTTTCTCTTGTATCACAGGGACGGAATACATTGTAGTTGGGCAGGCTGCGCAGCATTGCCAGATGCTCAATGGGCTGATGGGTAGGGCCATCCTCGCCAACGCCGATGCTGTCATGTGTCAGAATACTGATTACGGGCAGACCCATCAGTGCTTCCATTCTCAGCCCTGCCTTCATGTAGTCTGCGAATACAAAGAAGCCTGCAATATAAGGTCTTACGCCCCCATGCACAGACATACCGTTTGCGATTGCTGTCATCGCAAATTCGCGGATACCGAAATGCACATTAGAGCCTGCGGGGTTTTCCTTGCTGTAATATTCTCTGTCCTTCATCTGAGATTTATTGGAGGGTGCGAGGTCAGCAGAGCCGCCAAACAGGTTCGGCACTACCTTTGCCACCTTCTGCAATACCTTCTCGGATGCTGCTCTGGTTGCAAGGTCGCCCTCGTTCTTCCAGAAGTCCTCGTCATTGAGTAAATCAGCCGCCGGCTCGTCGCTGTGCCACTGTGCATATTCCTTCGCCAGTTCGGGATATTTTTCTGCATACGCGCGGAACATTTCATTCCATTCTGCCTCTGCCTTTGCACCCTCTGCCGTGATTGCCGCAACGTGCGCCTTCACCTCTTCGGGAACAAAGAATTCCTTGTCGGCATAAGGCCAGCCCAGGTTTTCCTTTGTCAGCTTGATTTCCTCCTCGCCCAGAGGCTCGCCGTGTGCAGAAGCCTTGCCCTGCTTATTGGGTGCGCCGTAGCCGATTTTTGTTTCAATCTTGATAATGGAGGGCTTGTCGGATTTCTTCGCTGCCGCAATCGCTGCCTGAATTGCGTCAACATCATTGCCGTCCGCAACCTCCTGTGTGTCCCAGCCGTAAGCCTCAAAGCGCTTCAGCACATCCTCGGCAAATGCGGTTGCTGTATCGCCTTCAATCGTAATATGGTTGCTGTCATACAGTACGATAATCTTATTCAGACCCATTGTCCCTGCCAGAGAAGCCGCCTCGGAGGCAACGCCCTCCTGTAAGCAGCCATCACCGCAGAGTGCGTATGTGTAATGGTCTACCACCTTGAATTCGGGTGTGTTGAATTTTGCAGCCAGATGGCTTTCTGCCAGTGCCATACCAACCGCATTGGCAATGCCCTGTCCCAGAGGGCCTGTTGTCACCTCAACCCCTGTTGTATGCTTATATTCGGGGTGACCGGGTGTCAGGGAATTTCTCTGACGGAAGTTTTTCAGATCCTCAATCGTCAGCCCATAGCCAAACACATGCAGCAGGGAATACAGCAGTGCAGAGCCGTGTCCTGCGGAAAGAATAAATCTGTCTCTGTCATCCCAGTTGGGGTTTGCAGGGTTTGCTTTCAGCTCCTTTGCCCACAGGGTATATGCCGCAGGTGCCGCGCCAAGGGGCAGACCGGGATGACCGCTTTTTGCCTTCTGGATAGCCTCTGCCGCCAGGAAACGCAGGGTGTTAATTGTCAGGTTGTCCATATTATTCATTTGGTTTTCCTCCAAAAGCTTCAATTTTTCTTCGCCGTTTCAAAACTGTCTTATTTCTTGGGTACGGATTCCCAGTCCTTCAAAAATCTTTCGATACCGATATCTGTCAGAGGGTGCTTTGCCATCTGAATCAGCACGTTATAAGGGATGGTTGCGATATGGCAGCCTGCTCTTGCCGCATCGATTACATGCAGAGGGTTACGGATGGATGCCGCGATAATTTCTGTTTCAATGCCGTGGATATCAAAAATATCAACGATTTCTTCGATCAGTGTCATCCCGACAGAGCCGATATCATCTACTCTGCCCAGGAAGGGGCTAACGTAGGTAGCACCTGCTCTTGCCGCCATCAATGCCTGTGTAGCGGAGAAAATCAGTGTTACGTTTGTCTTTACGCCCTCTGCCGCCAGAATTTTAACTGCCTTCAAGCCCTCCAGTGTCATAGGGATTTTGATAACGATATTCTTATGGATTTTCACCAGCTCTCTTGCTTCCTTTACCATACCCTCGTGGTCAAGGCTGATCACCTCTGCGCTGATGGGACCGTCTACGATGGTTGTAATTTCCTTTACCACCTCAACGAAATCTCTGCCCTCCTTCGCAATCAGGGAAGGGTTTGTGGTAACGCCGCAGATTACGCCCAGATCGTTTGCCTCTCTGATGTGGTCAACATTGGCTGTGTCAATGAACATTTTCATGATGCTTGTCTCCTTTTTTATCTTATCTTTTTTATCAGTATCCATTTCATCCGGCACCCTGCCGAACGCACATAATATGCTGATTTTATTTTACGTCATGCACGCAATAAAATCAATGCTTTTCCGTTTTTCTGCCAAAGAAACGAAAAAACCGTAGGTTTCAAGGCATTCGCCGCCGGAACCTACGGTTTTTTCTTCTGTCTCAGCAAGTTGAAAACCCCGTTTTCAACTTAAAAAGTTATTCTACCTTCAATCTGCCCTCCTGCACCGAATCAGCCGCCGGAACCGCCGACTCCGCCGTCTCTACATCGCCGTTTGTCACATGAGAGCGGTCTACCAAATAGGTATATTTCAAGCCGTTTTCATCCTCCGCCTTGAAGTAAACCTCAATGTACTGTCCTTCTTTTACCTTAAACGCCTTTTCAATCGTGTAGGTGTAGCGTGTAAAAGTCGTATCTGCCACTTCTGCCTGCATCTTATGCTTCTGTACGCGTTTTCCGTCCACATAAATCTCAACCGTGGGATTTTTCAGCGTCAGGCCCTTGTCCTTCTGCATCATCCAGTCGCTCGGCTGCACCTCAACCTCAACATTCCCCGAAACGCTTGCCTCACTGCCGCCGCCTGTCCATGTAAATGTGCTGTAAAAGTCTCCGCTAAAGAAAGGATATACCGCACCCGATACGCCCGTTTCGCCTAAATCAGAAGGATATTCCATGTCCCCTCTTTGCAGGATTGCCGTAACTGCCGCAACCTCGCAGAAGGGTATTTCCTTTTCCGCCGTAAAGCTATGGTCTGCACCTGCCGCCGCATCAACGGCAATCTTTTCGCCGCCATCGCAGGAAAGATAGAACTGCAAGGAGGTATCCCCCGTTTTCCATTCCTTCGGCATTGCCGTCATGCGAAGCGTCACCTTTTTCTCCTTCAGATTTGCCGCTACAATCTCCACACTGCTCTCCTGCAAGGGGTTATCCGCTTCCGCCAAGCTGCTCGCAATGCCGTCTTGGATATTGCTGATGCTGTTCCACATCTGCGATTCTATATTCTGGCATCTGTTGTTCATGTTTTGCGCTTCCCTGCGGATGAGCGCTCTTGTCTGCATCCCCTGTAAGAAAACCGCAATCAGCAGAATGATCACACAGCCGTAAAAATCCCTGCGCGTCACAGGATACTGCTTCTTTTTCTCCTGCTTTTCGTCCTGTCTTTCCTCCGGATGTTCAAGCCTTTTTTCTTCCATACGCGCCTCCTTTTTTATTTCAGCCAGTTTTTCACAACGTCCTTAATTTCATTTTTCTCGCAGACGTTCTTATGCAGAATCGGTCTATGCTCCAGTCCCACAATGGGCGCAGGCACCGCAACGCCGCTGATTCTTTCCAGATCTGCCTGCAATGCAAAGGCATCCCCATCCGCATATTTCGCATCCAGTGCTGTCATTACGTCCTTTGTGAATTTATACGGGCTTGCGGTGGAAACAATCACCATCGGCGTATTGTCGCCGCTCTCCGCCTTATATTTCTGATATGCCGCATAAGCAACTGCTGTGTGCGTATCCATCACATAGCCTGTTTTTTCGTAGAAATCCTTGATTGCCGCAAAGGTTTCCGCCTCTGTTGCATATTCGCCGCTGATTTTCTTTTCTGTTATCTCCGCATGGTAAACGCCGTCCCTGTTCAGGCTTTCCATTTCCGACTTTGTCGCAGCCTGTCCGCCCATGTGTGCCAGCAGACGTTCCAGATTGCTGGAAATCAGAATATCCATCGACGGGGAAGAGGTCAGGATGAATGGACGGTTCTTGTCATATACGCCTGTCTTAAAGAAGTCGTACAGAACTTTATTGTCATTGGACGCGCAGATCAGCTTTCCAAACGGAACGCCCATCTGCTTTGCGAAATATGCTGCCAAAATATTTCCAAAGTTTCCGGTCGGAACTACCACATTGATTGGCTCCCCTGCTGCGATTCTGCCGTTCGCATACATTTTTGCATATGCATATACATAGTAAACAATCTGTGGAACGAGACGTCCGATGTTGATGGAGTTTGCAGAAGAAAAACGATAGCCTGCCTGAAACAGTTCCGCTTTCATCTCCGGATCAGAAAACATCTGTTTTACACCGGTCTGTGCCTGGTCAAAGTTTCCATGAATTCCTACAACGAATGTATTGTCACCCTTCTGGGTCACCATCTGTTTTTCCTGGATTGGGCTGACACCGTTCTTCGGGTAAAATACAATAATCTTGGTTCCTTCTACATCTGCAAAGCCTGCCAGTGCTGCTTTTCCGGTATCTCCGGAAGTTGCAGTCAGGATAACGATATCCTCTTTCACTTCATTTTTGCGGGCTGCTGTGATCAGCAAATGCGGAAGAATGGATAATGCCATATCTTTGAATGCAATGGTTGCACCATGGAACAGCTCCAGATAATAAGCACCATCTGCTTCTACTAACGGTGCGATCTCCGGTGTGTCAAATTTGGAATCATAAGCACGATCGATACAGTTTTTCAGTTCTTCCTCTGTAAAATCTGTCAGGAATCTGCTCATAACTGCGTATGCAGTCTCCTGATAACTCATTTTTGCCAGTTCCTCTACCGGAATATCCAGTTTCGGGATTTCTGTCGGCACATACAATCCTCCATGCTTTGCCAGTCCGTTTAAAATTGCCTGGGAGGCAGTTACTTTCTCTGATGCATCTCTGGTATTTGCATATAAAATTGCCATAATTTCTTCCTTTCTCTGCTGTCGCATTTTCACTTTTTTTACAATTCATAACACAATAATTTGTATTTCATCACTTTAATGTAATAATTTAAATTATTGAACAGTATTTTATCATACACATTTTTAAAATACAAGTAGAAAGAGTCTGAACTTTAGCGGATATTCGCAATTCGCTCGCTGCTTGCTCATGAACGCAGTCGCTTTGCGGCCTGCGTTCAAAAAAAATCAGAGAAAACTGTGTATACACAATTCTCTCTGATTCTCCTTTTGCTTCTGATCCAGTTTCTGTCAGTCAGCCATTTTTATTTTCGTTTGCTGTTAATGTAGTTTACCAGGCCCTCACTGTCAATGATTTTCTGCATAAACGGTGGAAAAGCCTGTCCCTGGTATTCCGTTCCTTTTGTACGGTCATAGATTTTACCGCTGTCGAAATCGATTTCTACCTCATCACCTTCTTCAATCTCACGGGATGCTTCCGGACACTCAATGATCGGAAGTCCAATATTGATGGCATTACGATAAAAAATACGTGCAAATGTCTCTGCGATGATGCAGCTGACACCTGCGGTCTTTAAGCATAACGGTGCATGTTCTCTGGAAGAACCGCATCCGAAGTTCTTTCTTGCCACGATGATGTCACCCGGCTGTACACGCTGTGTAAAAGTCGGATCGATGTCAACCATTGCGTGAGTTGCCAGCTCCTGAGCGTCAAATGAATTCAGATATCTTGCCGGAATGATTACGTCGGTATCTACGTTGTCACCATATTTAAATACATGTCCTTTTGCTGCTTTCATTATTTGTCACCTACTTTCTCAGGATTTGCAATATAACCTGCAATCGCACTAGCTGCTGCCACTTCCGGGGATGCCAGATAGATCAGAGACTCTACATCTCCCATTCTTCCGACAAAGTTACGGTTTGTGGTAGATACACATTTCTCACCCGGAGCCATAACACCCATATGACCACCCATACATGGGCCACAGCTCGGTGTATTGAATGCACAGCCTGCATCGATAAAGATATCAACGAGACCTTCTTTGATACATTCTTTGTATACTTCCTGAGTAGCCGGAACAACCATAACACGTACATCCGGATGAACCGTATGTCCTTTTAAGATGGCTGCTGCTTTTCTCATATCGGAGATACGTCCGTTTGTACAGGATCCGATGACTACCTGATCAATCTTGATCGGCTCCATAGCCTCTACTTCATCGATTGTTTTTGCATTACCCGGAAGATGCGGGAATGCAACCGTCGGACGAACTTCAGACAAGTCGATCTCAACAATCTGATCGTACTGGGCATCTTCATCCGGCTCGTAAGCAGTGTACTGTTTGTCAGAATGAGCGTCCATGTAAGCTCTTGTCTGATCATCTACGATAAAAATACCATTTTTTGCACCTGCTTCGATGGCCATGTTTGCCATAGTGAAACGATCATCCATGCTCAGGTTTGCGATACCATCACCGACAAACTCCATGGATTTGTATAATGCACCATCTACACCGATTTTGCCAATGATGTGGATGATCACGTCTTTTCCGCTGACATACGGCCCCGGTTTTCCGGTCAGTACGAACTTGATCGCGGACGGAACTTTGAACCAGAGTTCTCCGGTCGCCATACCGGTTGCGATATCTGTGGTACCTACACCGGTTGAAAAAGCACCAAGTGCGCCGTATGTACAAGTATGAGAATCCGCACCGATGATACATTCACCGGCTACTACAATACCGTACTCCGGTAAGATTGCATGCTCTACACCACATTTTCCCTGTACCAGATACCATTTCAGTCCCTGCTCTTTTGCAAAATCCTGAATGGATCTGGAGTTGATCGCAGATTTGATATCCTTATTCGGTGTAAAATGATCCGGTACAAACACA
>ENA-OPCD01002812-OPCD01002812.1-human-gut-metagenome-genome-assembly--contig:-NODE-2812-length-11760-cov-2.557369_pt1 | contig 11760 bp, 11 predicted proteins | sample MGYA00241560_ERZ501471 | MGnify/ENA primary metagenome ERZ501471 (study PRJEB25962, sample SAMEA2042578) | human gut metagenome | biome: human gut; feature: human-associated habitat; material: faeces...
GCGGCGGTGGTCGCACAGCCTGTGAGCCAGAGTGCCGCAGCGGCGGAAGCGGAACCAATCAGCGCGCGGCGCGTGATGTGAACAGACATTGGGGGAGTCCTCACAGAGTTTGCAGTGTTTGTGCGCAGGCGTGCGAAATGCATCTTCTGTTGCCTATGGGCGACGGAAGGCGAAGGCCTGTCGGATGAGGATAGCAGATCGGGTGACGGGCGGACGCCGTTCTCAGGTAAGGAGGCGTTTCAGGGCCATCGGGCGGACTGAAGTTGTCTCGCCGCCAGGTCGGCGGTTTCCAGAAGTGCGTCGAAAAGCGGGGTTTCCCAATGCAGTTTGGGAAGCGGCGTTCGGGTGAGCGCTATTTCAGCTTCACTGGCGAAGCGGGTGGGAGCGAGCGAGGAGAGCAGGGCCCAGTTCGAGAATATTCTGTCGCGCGAGTCATGCAAAATGTCGGCGGACGGAATGGCGTCCGACTTTCTTCCGTTTTCCACGCGGTCGGCGGGCATGAGGTTCCAGAGGTCGTTGCAGTGAAAGCAGGCCCAGGGCAGCATGTGGTCGACGGCCAGCGTCTGCGCCTTGAGCGGCGTTCCGCTCCAGATGCTCCGAAGGGAGCCTCGGCTGATTGCAGCCTTGTAGGCGCTTGCGGCAAAGTCCGTGTCGCGGGCGGACTCCGGCGGCAGAAGGCGCACGATGATGTTGGCCTGCGTAAGGGCGTGCTCAGCGCTGCACAGGGATTCAAAGCGTGCGGAGAGTCTGGCCCACTCGGGAATCAAGCTGTCCTCGAGCCAGGGGGCGATGCGGTTGAGTTCGAGCCAGAGTTCGGCGGGAAAGGCGAGGAGACCGTAGCGTTCGATGATTGATCCGCGTCCTGTAAAAGGAGGCCTGCGACCGGCGTGCGTGGCGACGTAGGTGAAAACGGGGTTCCTGCCGTCATCCTGAATGTAATGGATGGGCCCCTTGAGAGCGGTCGTGACGACATCGTCGAAGAGCAGTTGAAGCAGTGAGGTCTGATCCTTTGAACGTGCCTCGTTTCGCATCAGGGATTCAAAGACGCCGTATTGGCTATGACATTTTGTCATGGTCCGTTCGAGCGCAGTGCCGAAGCCGAGCTCTCTGTTCTGATGGATCTGTCTGGGCATGCGGGGGCCGCTGGCGAGCTGCCAGTAGTCCCTGATCCATCGTTCGGCGATGAGGCCGAGCGGCACCAGAGCTTTGCCATTGTCGAAGCGGACGCTGCGCGGCATGGTGCGGTTGATGTCGCAGAGTGCGCGTAGGAGCGCGAGCTTGTAGGTCGAGGTTTTGACATCCTGTTCGAGAATGTGCCTGAATCGTCTGTTGCTCAGCTCGCTTTGCGAGTCGCGAAGAAAAACGCAGGACGCTCATCTGCACTCGTGACCGGGAGAGCCGACGCCGTCCCGGATTTCCTGCGAGGCCAGCCGAAAGCCCATGCGCTCGAAGAGCGTGGCATAGTCGAGCGAATCGCGCAAGAAGGTCTTGCGATCTGGATCCCCCTTGTGGTCAAGAGGCACGACGACGATCAGCGTGCCCTTGTCCGTGACAGCACGCTCCATGAAGCATGCGCCTTCATAGAGTTCATGGTCGGACAGATGCTGAAGAACTCCGCAGGTGTAGACGGCGTCAAAGCGGGGGAGACGGGCGAATAGTGCGTCTTCGGAACCCTTGTCGGGAGGAAGGCAAAGCAGGGAGAAGGAGGGCGACTCGGCGCCGAGGAGGGCCTGAGCTCTGGCCTCGGCGAGCTTCAGCAGCGGCCCGCTCCCGTCCGTGGCTTCGACGATGGCGCCGAGGCCCGACATGAAGCGGGCATCTCGGCTCGATCCGCAAGCGAGCTCTAGAACGCGGCTTCCCTTGGGTATCCATCGGGTGAGGAGCGTTTGAATCTCTTGGGGCGTTTCACCCTCATAGAGCCTGAAAAAAGGCCTCGGAACGTGTTTCGTAAGCGGACGGCATCGGCATGGCGCACTCCTCAGATCTCGACGATGCGGCCCGGATTGAGACGGTTGTCGGGGTCGAAGGCGAGTTTCAGGGCACGCATGGCGGCCAGCTCCTCCGGTGTCTTGGTGCGCTTGAGCTCCTGCGTCTTGAGACTTCCGACGCCGTGCTCTGCGGCGATGGAGCCGCCTTCGGCAAGGACTCGGTCGTGCACGAGCCTGTGAACGGCTTCTTCATGCGGGAAGGCGATGCCGGCGGGACCGACGTTGAAGTGCAGGTTCCCGTCGCCGTAGTGGCCGAAGACGGAGGGCTTTACGCCCGGGAAGGTCTCCTCAAGGGCGGCGCTTGTTTCCCTGATGAAGCGGACGAGGCTTGAGCGCGGGACGCTGATGTCGTGCTTGACGTTTCCGCCCTCACGCTTGACGGCGGAGGGAATGGTCTCACGGCAGCGCCAGAAGGCCTCGCGGTCCGATTCGCTGCGGCTAACGGCACCGTCGAGAATCAGTCCGTTCTCGAGATGCGGTGCCAGAACGCCCTCGAGTTCTTCTGAGGATTCATCGGAATCCCGTCGCCAGTCGGAGACGTCTAGAAGCACCTGCCAGTCGGAAAGAGGGACGGGGGGCGTCATGCCCGTGACGGCCGAGAGCGATTCGAGCGGCGTGCGACCGATGAGTTCGAAAGCGGTGAGACCGGGGCCGAAGGCCGCCTCAAGTGTTTCAAAGAGCGTTTCAACGTCTTCAAGGCGACGAGGCGTGATCCAGGCCGAGACGATAGAGCGGGGCATGGGCTCGAGCGCGAGGACGGCTTCGGTGATGACGCCGAGCGTGCCTTCGGATCCGATGAAGACGTCCCGCAGGCTGTAGCCTGAATTGTCCTTTCGAAGCCCCTTCATGAGGTCGAGCACTTCGCCTGAGGCGAGCACGACCTTGAGGCCGAGCACCTGACGCCGCGCCATGCCGTACCGCAACACGTGCACGCCGCCCGCATTGGCGGCGATGACGCCTCCTGTCTGGCATGAGCCTTCGGCGGCGAGCGACAGGGGAAGAAGGCGCCCTGCATCCGAGGCGGCCTTCTGTGCATCCTGTAGAACGACGCCGGCCTCAAGCGTGATCGTGTTGTTGACGGTGTCGACATTCAGGATGCGCTTCATGTGGCCGAGCTGAAGGATGAGAGTTCGTCGTGCTGTCTCTGCGGAGGCGCTGGGTTCAGGCGTGGCGCCTCCGACATTGCTAGTATTGCCGCCCTGCGGGATGACGGAGAGTCCGTATGCGGCGGCAGTCTTCATGACGAGAGAAACCTCTTCGGTCGAGGCGGGTCGCACGACGGCAAGCGCTTCGCCTTGTCTGCGTCCTCTGCCGTCCAGAGCGGCGGCGGAGATGTCGGCGGGATCGGTTATGAGCCCCGTGTCGCTCACGGCGGAGCGGAGTACATCGATGATTTCTTGATAGGCAGGCATGGCGGAGAACGGTTTCATTGGAGGAATGCCTCAATCATACCTTCGGGGAGGGGATGAAGAGCGGGGCCCTCCAAAAAGGAAAAGCCCGAAGCGGGTGCTTCGGGCTTGAGCGTTGTCGGCGAAGGTGCGGAATTACTTCAGCGCTTCGAAGACGCGGGCCGTGATGGCGTCAATGGCACCGAGACCGGAGATGGCGCGGTACTGCGGAGCGGTCTTGTCACCGGACTTGGCGAGGTCGCTGTAGAAGCCGACGAGGGCTTCCGTCTGGCTGTGGTAGACGTCGAGACGCTTGCGAACGACTTCCTCGCGGTCGTCGTCACGCTGGATGAGCGGATCACCCGTCACGTCGTCCTTGCCTTCAACCTTCGGCGGGTTGTACTTGATGTGGTACGTGCGGCCGGAGACGGGGTCGACGCGGCGACCGGACATGCGTTCAACGATTTCGGCGTCAGGCACCTGGATTTCGAGAACGAAGTCGATCGGGATGCCTGCGGCCTGAAGGGCTTCAGCCTGCGGAATCGTACGAGGGAAGCCGTCGAAGAGGGCGCCGTTCACGGCGTCGGGCTGCGTGAGGCGGTCCTTGACGAGACCGATGATGATGTCGTCGGAGACGAGCTGACCCTTGTCCATCACGGCCTTGGCAGCCAGACCGAGCGGGGTGCCCGCCTTGACGGCGGCACGAAGCATGTCGCCCGTGGAGATCTGGGGAATACCGAACTTTTCGCAGATGAACTTGGCCTGCGTGCCCTTGCCGGCACCGGGAGGCCCAATCAGAATCAGACGCATTGGAATGCTCCTTCGATTATGTAATGAACGACGCCGGAGACTTCCGGCGGCCTGCCGTCCGGGGGAACGGCGGAGAATAAGCAAATTTTATCCCGAATCCGCATGAAGTCAAAGACCGTGCACGTATTCGCAACGGGAATCAGACGGGCGCGCCCTTTTCGAAGATCGCGCGCACACGGTCAAGATCCTCCTGAGTGTCGACGCCCGCAGGAAGGGCGGCGTCAAGCACCATGACCGCAATGCGCTCGCCGTAGTAGAGGGCGCGAAGCTGCTCCAGACTCTCGAGCTTTTCCAAAGGAGCCTGAGGCAGGGTGGGAAAGCGGCGCAGGAAGCCTGCACGGTAGGCATAGAGACCGAGATGGTGAAGCGGCGCGAAGCCTTCGGGGAGACTTTCCTTTGTTTCTCGGAAGTGGTCTCTGGGCCAGGGAATCGGAGCGCGGGAGAAGGTGAGGGCGGTGCCGCGGTCATCGAGCACGACCTTGACGACGTTGGGATTGAAGAAGCTCTCGACGTTGTGGATGGTGTGTGCGGCAGTCGCCATGGCGCAGTCGGGCCTGGAGGCGAGCAGGTCGGCCACGTCTCGGATGACGTTAAGCGGCATCAGAGGCTCATCACCCTGAAGGTTGACGACGATCTCGTCATCGGCAAGGCCGATCTTGGCGACGGCTTCGGCAAGTCGGTCGGTGCCCGTCGGGTGATGGGGATCCGTCATGATCACGTCAAGGCCTCGTAGACGGACGCATCGTCCACCGCCACGACGACCCTGTCCGCGCCGCAGGAGAGGGCGCGCTCGGCGACTCGGACGATCATTGGCCTGCCGCAGATGTCGGCGAGTGGCTTGTCGGGAAGGCGCGAGGACTTGAGGCGCGCAGGAATGATCACGGTAAAGGACATGAGAACCTCACTTGGGATCGAGTGCGGCCGCGCGCTCGGAGTAGTGGCGCGCCTCGTTGTCGCTCAGGCTGCGGGCGGCGTTGCGAAGCATCACGGGAATGTCGTGGCGGACTTCAAAGGCGAGGCGGCAGCGCGGGCAGACGAGCTCGCGGCGCTCGCCGTCGCCCTGCAGAAGCCTGCCCTTGCAGACAGGACAGACGATCATGTCGTTGAGTTTGGCGGACATTGTTCTCAGTATCCCTTTCGGAAAGGATTAAAACCAACATTTTACCGCTCGTGGTGGGGCGGAAACCATAATAAAAACGCCTCGAACCGCATCAGGGGATGCGGGAGGCGCTTTTCATGGCTTGCTGAAGCGAGGTCAGTGCCTGCCTGCGGCGTCGCGGGCGCGCTTGTCGATCAGGTCGATCAGGTAGGAGTCGAGCTTGACTTCAAGACCGACGACCCAGATGCGCTTGTCGCCTGCGAGCGCCGGATCGTGGCGGCACTTGACGGCGTCCTTGCCCGTGATGAAGATGATGTCCTCGGTGCGGTTCGCAAAGGGATTCTCGGCGAAGTCGAAATGGTCGCCAAGCTCGAGCTCGGCTCCCTCAATGTCATGGGCGCGGATCATCGCGAAGAAGCGTCCCGGAGCGGCGATGCCGGCAGCGGAGAGCGGCTTGAGTTTTTCGGCGTGAATCCTGTCGGCAAGCTCGTCGATGAGGGCGGTTCTGCCGGTCGCAAGCTGCGTGCAGGCGCCGAAGCAGCTCGAGGCGGCGAAGCGCGGCGTCCTGCTTTCGACGACGGCTTCGTTCGACGTATTGAGAACGATGGCGTCCACGGTGTCGAGACGGGAGGGAGGCTCGCGCAACGGGCCCGCGGGAAGCACCCAGCCGTTGCCGAGGCCGCGCGCGCCGACGACCGCGATTTCGACGTCGCGGGCGAGAGCCGCATGCTGCAGACCGTCGTCGCTCACAATCAGATCCACTTCGGGATGCGCCTCGAGAAGCGCTCTGCCCGCTTCAAATCGGGCTCGACCGACGGCAACGGGGACTCCAGTTTCCCTTGCAATGAGAAGAGGCTCGTCGCCGGCTTCGGCGGCAGGAGTCTCCTCGTTGATCAGTCGAATGCCGTCTTCGCGGCGTCCGAAGCCGCGGGAGATGACGCCCGGGCGCCAACCGCGTGCCTGAAGCTCGCGGACAAGGGCGATCGTCACGGGCGTCTTGCCCGTGCCGCCGACATAAATGTTGCCGACCACGACGACGGGGACAGGCAGACGGTTGGGCACGGTACGCTCGCGGCGCGAACGACTGACGGCGAGGAAGACGAGGGAGAGCGGAGAAAGAAGCCAGGCCACGGGGCCGCGGGAGGCCCACTGGCGGTGAGCCCAGGCTTCAAGACCGGCGCGCCATGTCATGAGAGCACCTCCGCATGGATGTGCGAACAAACGGACGCTGCGGCGTATGCCGGCGGGATGGTCGAGGAAAAGGGTGTAGGGGGTGGCTTGTCGGACATGACGTTGATGGAAGAGCGCATGCAGTTGCGCGGGAGCGGTAATGATAAACGGTTTTCACCCCCCGGTGCGCGCCGCAAGGGCGCTTTTTGACGACAGGGACGGGGCTTTCGGCATCGGAAGTTATCCACGATGTTGTGGATAACTGTGTGGACAAGTCGCTGGCTTTTCCACGCTCGCTCTCTACCAGAGCTTGCAAAAGACGGGCGAAGAGGGCGAAGACTTCTCCCCTCGTTTGAAAAACATTTGAAAATCAAGCGATTGCGTATTTTGTCAGTGTTCGGGGCCTTCCTACTCAGATGCGACTTCGTGACTCGCCTACTGTTGCAGGGATGTGGACAACCCTGCCGATTTTCTTTCTGTCCCTATTGACTTTTTTATGAAAATCTGCATGTCCGTCGGTACCGTCGACGTGAGCATTATGGTGTTTTCCCCAGAGGCTGTGAGTAGCTCTGTGGATAAGTCTGTTTTTTGACAGTTAACGTCATGAAATAAAAGGTAAAAGTGCCAACTGCCTAATTTTTGTGCAAAGTGTGGAAATTTCAGGCTTTGGGACTCGGATTGGCCTGCGGGGCGGATGCGCCGGAGCGCCTGACGAGCACGGGCAAAGGGTAGAATGGACGTTCGCAGACTCCGACAATTATCCACAGGCTTGTACACAGGGACCTTATGCCCGATTATCCCTTTCTTTTTGATGACGAATGCTTTAGTCGTCCCGCCTCCGCTCGTCCGTCCGTACCGCTTCGCAGGGAGCCGGCCCGATCTGAAAACGTTCTGGGGGTCGGGGCTGCGGTGGCTCGAATCCGCAGTGCGCTCGGCGGCATGCTGGGCGGTGTCTGGGTGTCGGGGGAGGTGAGCAACCTTTCGATGCCTGCGTCGGGGCACGTATATCTGACGCTCAAGGACAGGGACGCCTCCATCAGATGCGCGTATTTTGCCGGCAGCGCCAGACGTCATCCCGCAACGTTTAGAACGGGCGACAGGATCGAGGTGACCGGGGCTGTGGACGTCTATGCCAAAAGCGGTGATCTGCAGATCAAGGTGACGGACTGGCGCCATGCTGGTGCGGGGGCGCTTTATGAAGCCTATCTGAGGCTGAAGGCCCGGCTTTCCGCGGAGGGACTCTTTTTCGAAGGTCTAAAGAAGCCGCTTCCCTTTTTCGTGAGGCGGGTCGTCGTGGTGACGAGCGCTCAGGCGGCGGCGCTGCAGGACGTCCGAAGGACGATCGACAGGCGGACGCCGTGGGTGAGGCTCATGCTTTCGCCCGCCTATGTGCAGGGGGAGTCGGCTCCTCTGTCGCTTATGGCTGCAATCGATCGTGCGGATGCGGCCGGGGCCGACGTCATCCTGCTCGTTCGCGGCGGCGGCTCCTTCGAGGACCTCATGACCTTTAACGACGAGAAGCTTGCCCGCGCGGTGGCAGCCTGTCCCGTGCCCGTGGTGACGGGCATTGGGCATGAGCCCGATACCTCGATTTGCGACATGGTGAGCGACCGCCGCGCCTCCACGCCCACGGCGGCGGCAGAATCGGTGGCGCCGGCTATGACGGAGGTGGCCGATGTGCTCGAGGCGCGCCATCAGCGTCTGGGTGCCGCGATGGCATCGATGATTGGGTCGAATCAGGTTGATCTGGAGATGCTCGACCAGCGCGGTCGCCGCGCCTGGGATACCTATACGGCCCGCTTGGGCGATGCGCTCGATGCGGCTGCGTGCCGCCCGTGCCTCAACGACCCAACGTTTATGGTCGAGCGTCGCGAGTCTGAGCTTGCCCTGACTGCCGATCGTCTGTCCGGCGCCATAGCGCGTTCGGTTGGGGCCTTCCGTTCCAACTTCGAGTGTCTGCCCGAGCGCTTGATCGCAAGCACCTCAGGACTCGATGGCAAGCGCCATTCGCTCACGCTCGCAAGCTCCCGCCTGGAGCATCAGGGGCGCACGATGCTCAACAAGCCCGCGTCCGACCTGGGCCGTGCGGCAGCCTCGCTAGATGCCCTGTCGCCGCTCAAGGTGCTTGCCCGTGGTTATTCCATCGCGTACAGCGATGATGGGGTGGCCACGAGCGCCAAGACCTTTAAGGCCGGTGACGCCATCCGCGTGCGCATGGCAGACGGCAACGTGACGGCAACGGTCGATACGGTCGAGTAGGCCGCGTTTCATAGCGATAAACCTTTAGGAAAGGAAACAGATATGGCAGAGAAAACCCCGGTCGAGCAGCTTACGTACAAGCAGGCTTCGCAGGAGTTGGAGCTCATCATCCGCAGCTTGGAGTCGGGCGATATGGAGCTCGAGGAGTCGCTCGAGAGCTATACCCGCGGCGTCGAGCTCCTCAAGAGCCTGCGCACCCGCCTGTCCGATGCCGAGCAGAAGGTCTCGGTGCTTCTTAAGGACGTCGACGGCAACGACGTGCTCGCCGACGGCGAAGCCGCCAACACCGACGACAACCTCTCGTTCTAACCATCCCGACCAAATATAATTACCTTGGTCTGTGAGAAAGGAACCAACCATGTGCGATTGCATCTTCTGCAAAATTGCCAACCACGAGATCCCCTCGACCGTTGTCTATGAGGACGACCAGGTCATCGCCTTCGACGACCTCAATCCCCAGGCGCCGGTCCATACGCTCGTGATCCCCAAAAAGCACTACAGCGATATCGCCGATAACGTGCCGGCCGAGACCATGGGTGCAATGGCTCACGCCATCCAGGAGGTCGCTAAGGCCAAGGGCTTGGCGGACGGTTTCCGCGTCATCTCCAACAAGGGCGTCAACGCCGGCCAGACCGTCATGCACTTCCATATGCACGTCCTCGGCGGCAAAAACCTGGGCGAGAACCTCATCTGAGGGCGCTTCTTCCTTGCAATGAAACGGGAGCTCAAGCACCGATAACTTATATATCAACGCAATAAACCCGAGCGCGAGGGCGTTTGGGTTTATTATTGAAGCGTATGTAACCTGGCGGCGCCACACCGCCTGTTAGTAGGGAGACACATGAACGTTCTGGTCGTCAACGCAGGATCTTCGACCCTTAAGTATCAGGTCATCGATACCAAGTCCCACAAGGTGTCCGCAAAGGGCTCCTGCGAGCGCGTCTGCTTTACCGGCGGTACCTTCACCCACGCTGCCAACGGGTCCAAGAAGGTGACCGAGAACATCGAGTTCCCCGACCACAAGGTCGCCATCGAGGTCGTCCTGAAGGACCTCGAGGCCAACGGCGTCAAGATCGAGGGCATTGGTCACCGTATCGTTCAGGGTGGCTGGTACTTTGGTGATTCCTCCCTCGTCGACGAGGACGTCCTCGCCAAGATCCGCGAGGTCGCCCCGCTGGCGCCGCTGCACAACAACCCCGAGGCCAACGTTATCGAGTACTGCCTGGAGCAGTATCCCGATCTGCCCAACGTCACGGTCTACGACACCGCTTTCCACTTCAATATGCCCGAGGTCGCCAAGACCTACGCCCTGCCCAAGGACGTCTGCGACAAGCTGCACATCCGTAAGTACGGCGCCCACGGCACCAGCTACCGCTACATCTCCAAGAAGGTCGCCGAGATGACCAACGGCGAGGCCCGCAAGGTCGTCGTGTGCCATATCGGCTCCGGCGCTTCCCTGTGCGCCATCGAGGACGGCAAGTGCATGGACACCACCATGGGCTTGACGCCGCTCGACGGCGTCATGATGGGCACCCGCTGTGGCTCCATCGACCCGGCTACCGTGTGCTACCTGCAGCGCGAGGGCGGCTACACCTTCGATGAGGTCGATGAGATGATGAACAAGAAGTCCGGCCTTTTGGCCGTGACCGGCGGCAAGACCAACGACTGCCGTAACGTCGAGGAGCTCGCCGCTGCTGGTGACCCCGAGGCTCAGCTCGCCTTCGATATGTTCGTCTACAAGATTGCCGCCAAGGCTGCCGAGATGGCTACTTCTATGTGTGGTATGGACACCTTGGTCTTTACCGCCGGCATCGGCGAGCACGCTCCGGCTGTCCGCGCTGGCGTGGCCGACCGTCTGGCCTTTATGGGCGTCAAGATGGACCATGCCCGTAACGCCCTGCGTGGCGATGGCGCTTGGTGCCTGTCTGCCAAGGATTCCAAGGTCAAGATTTTCGTCATCCCCACGGACGAGGAGTTCATGATCGCTTCCGACGTCGAGCGCATCGTCAACGGCAAGTAATTGCAAGAGGGGAGGGGCTGGACGACCAAGTGCCGTTCAGCCCCTCTTTTGCGCTCGTTGGGCGATATGCCTGATAGCTATTTATTAAGATGTGATAACTTCTTATTAAAATGCGGTCGCCTTAAGAGGTCTGCGTCGACCGTATTGCACTGCAAAGGAGTCTCATGAACGTACTTGTTGTCAACGCCGGCAGCTCAAGCCTTAAATATCAGCTTTTGGATACCGATACCCGCGAGGTTTTCGCCAAGGGCAACTGCGAACGTATCGGTTCGGACATGGGCATCTTTGGCCACTCCGAGAACGGTGGCGCCAAGCAGACCGAGGAGGTTCCCTTCCCCGATCATCGCTCTGCTATCGCTTGCGTGCTCGAGGAGCTCGAGAAGACCGACTTTACGATCGATGGCATTGGGCATCGTATCGTTCAGGGCGGCTGGCACTTCGATGATTCCGCGGTCGTCGACGATGAGGTCATGGCTAAGATCCTTGAGGTGGCCCCGCTCGCTCCGCTGCACAATTACGGCGAGGCCGCGGCAATCGAATATTGCCGCGAGAAGTATCCGGAGCTGCCCAACGTGGCGGTCTTCGACACCTCGTTCCACCAGACCATCCCGGCCGTAAACTACATGTACGCCTTGCCCCACGCCTATTACGACAAGTACCGCGTGCGCAAATACGGTTTCCACGGCACGAGCCACCGCTACGCGGCCCAGCAGGCGGCGAACCTGCTCGGTCGCCCGCTGCGCGATCTGGGGCTCATCACGTGCCATTTGGGCAACGGCGGCTCCATCACGGCGGTCAACCACGGGAAGTCCATCGACACCACCATGGGCTTCACGCCGCTGGAGGGCCTCATGATGGGCACGCGCTCCGGCTCCATCGATCCGGCCATCCTCACCTACATCATGCGCCGCGAGGGCATCTCCTTCGACGAGATGGATGCCGTGCTGAACCGCGAGAGCGGCGTGCTCGGCGTGTCGGGGCTGTCGGCCGACATGCGCGACGTGCTGGCGGCGGCCGATGCGGGCA
>ENA-OPCD01002817-OPCD01002817.1-human-gut-metagenome-genome-assembly--contig:-NODE-2817-length-11744-cov-6.414920_pt1 | contig 11744 bp, 15 predicted proteins | sample MGYA00241560_ERZ501471 | MGnify/ENA primary metagenome ERZ501471 (study PRJEB25962, sample SAMEA2042578) | human gut metagenome | biome: human gut; feature: human-associated habitat; material: faeces...
CATTTTCATTACTCTAATCTTATGGGCATCTACTTGAAATAATGCCATAACTGCCTCTACAATATTCCGGGAAACAACAGAATTGTCGGCTCCCTGGGCTGCGATCAGCACCCCTGTGACAGTTTCCTTTCCCGAGCTGTAAAAGCTCTGGCTGTCCGGATTCTCCCCTGTCATCAGTACTACGCGCACTTCCCCCACACCCTCAACCTTTGACAAAAGGTCCTCCAGCTTTTCTTCCAGTGCAGTTCTTTGTACCTCTGCATCGTCAGAAGCAGTATCTGTAAAAATCCCGGTGCTTTGGCCTTTCCCCGAACTTTTTTCCCCTTTTTTATCGGACACCGGAAGTGCGATCACTGTCAGAAGCAATCCCAGAAGAAGAAGGATCACCCACTGTCTGGTTCCCATCTTCCCCAGAAAGGATCTCACAGTTTTCAGCCCGGATTCCCCATTCTTTTCCAAGTTCATCCTTTATCCTCCCCTCAAGATCCTCATCCGGCACCTCTTTGGTCCATACAGAGGCTTTTAAAAGCTCCCCTTCTATATGTACTTCGCAATACAGGACTTCTATGCCATTCTTTTGCAAACTTTCCAGAATATTTTCTCCAATGGTATAACCGGGATCAAATACCCCGCTGCTGCTTTGAAAGACCATCTGAAGATTCTTGCGATATGGACGAAACTGCTTTTCAGACAAATCCTGCATTTCCTGTCCCTGAAACCAGAATTTTCCATCTGTAGGTTTCTCCAGGCCGGCGATCAGCTTTCCGAATGTAGTTTTACCACTTCCACTTTCACCGATCAGGGCCATGGATGATCCTGCATGGATTTCCAGACTTACATCATCCACTGCCTTCACAATTTTTTTCTTGCCATAATATTTTTTTAAATGTTCTGTCTTTAGTAACGTACTCATACTTTTCCCCTATAAAACTGCATCCAACAGTTTTTTTGTATATGAATGCTGCGGATGATAAAAGATCTCTTCAACCGTTCCGTTTTCCACTATTTCGCCGTCTTTCATGATCGAAACATCATCTGCGATCTCTGCCACCACACCCAGATCATGCGTAATAAATAACACGCCCAGATTTTCTTTCCTGGATAGCTGATAGATTTCTTCCAGGATCTGCTTCTGTACGGTTACATCCAAGGCTGTCGTCGGCTCATCTGCGATCAGATAATCCGGTTTCATGGACATGGCAATGGCGATCATAACACGTTGGCACATACCACCAGACAATTCGTAAGGTTTTTTCTTCATCAGTTCTTCCGGATCACGCAGATTCATCATCCGCAGACTTTCCAACGCTGCTTCCCTTGCCTGTTTTTTGCTCATTCTGCGATGTTTTCTCAGTCCTTCCAGAAGCAGTTGTTCAACTGTAAAGAGCGGATCGAGAGCAGCGGTCGGATCCTGAAAGATCATTCCGATCCTGTCTCCGTATAACTGTCGTTTTTCTTTTCCTGATAACTTCAGAAGACTCTTTTCGTTCAGTGTCACATCTCCGGATATCACCTTTCCATTTCCTGCAAGCAGATTCATGATCGTCAGAGAGGTAACTGACTTGCCGCTTCCGCTTTCTCCCACCAGAGCATGGATCCTTCCGCGTTTTACTTCCAGGCTGACATCTTTTACTGCATGAACCATTCCGTGAGAAGTCTGAAACTCCACATGTAGTCTTTTTACCTTTAGAACATCATTTTTGGGCTGTTCCATTCTGTATTCCCTCCCCCAGATAATTAAATGCCAGAACAATGATCATGATCAGTATGCCCGGATAAAACATCAGTCTTGGATAAGTCTGAATATAACTTCTACTGTCACTGAGCATGATCCCCCATTCCGGTGTCGGTGCCTGCACACCAAGGCCGATAAAGGAAAAACCGGCAATTGACAGAATGATCGAACCGATTTCCATTGTTGCCAGTGCGATTACAGATGGCAAGATATTTCTCAATACATGCCTAAATATGATCCTTGCGTGGCCGCAGCCGCCGGCTTTTAGTGCGGTCATATAATTTTTATTTTTTTCCTGAAGTGTCAATGCTCGGGCAAGCCTTGCATATTCTGCCCAGGATACGACCGATAAGGACAGGATCAGATGAGCGCCGCTGGCTCCTACGGTTCCTGCAATGGCAAGTGCCACAATAAAGACCGGCATAGCCATAAATACATCAATGATCCTCATAATTATGGAATCGATTTTTCCACCTACATATCCGGCAAACAGTCCGATCGGCACCCCGACACATACAGTAATCAGAAGCACCGTAAAGCTATAGCTCAGTGAATACCGGCTGCCCCAGAGAAGTCTTGATAAAATACATCGTCCCAGCTGATCAGTACCTAAAGGATATGCCGCCGACGGATTCTTTAATTTTATCGAAACATCCACAAGCAGTGGATCATGCGGCGCCAGTACAGGTGCAAAAATAGCTGCCAATGCAAAAATTATGACCACCATCAATCCTATTTTTGTTTTCGGTGACCGGAATACCTGTTTCCAGTACAGATTCTGGATCATGCTTTTTTCTGTTTTCTGCTTTCTTCTGCTTCCCATTCTATGATCTCTCCTTTACTTTAACTGGATTCGCCGGTCAATCGCAGAATAGGCGATATCCACAAGAAAATTTAATACTACAATGCCAACAGCCAGAATAAAGATAAAACATTGTAGCACCGGAGTGTCTTTTGAGATCACGGATTTCAATGCCAGATTTCCGATTCCCTGAATTGAAAAAATACTTTCTATCACAGCTGAGCCACAGAAAAAACCGATCACAATTGATACCAGACGTGTAAGCACAGGAATCAGAATATTTTTCAGACCATGACGCAAAATTACATTTACAGATGACAATCCCTTAGCTCTGCTGGCACGTATGTAATCCTGCTTCAGCACCTGTATCATATTGGTACGGATCAATCTCGTCATAATTCCAAAGAAACTGATATCCATGGCAAATGCCGCAAGAATCGGGATGCCTCCGGCATCTCCTCCGATCACGGAAATCACTTTTAGCTTTACTCCAAATATATAGAGCAGCATCAGACCGATCCAGAAAGATGGCATAGATACACTGAGGGACGACAAAATGCGAATGACTTTATCCAGAACTCTGTTTTCATAAATTGCCGACAAAATTCCAAGAGGGACTGATACGATCATCAACAATAAAAACGAAGTAACTGCCAGTTTAAATGTCTGTGGAAAATATCTTTTTAATTCCTCAAAAGCCGGTTTTCTGGTAGAATATGATTTTCCAAAATCGCCATGAAGTGCCTGATCCAGCCATTTCCCGTATTGTACCAGCACCGGCTGATCCAGTCCTTCCTCATGCCGTACTTCTTCTACCTGCTCCGGTGACGGATGCTCATATTTTTTCTCCGCCAGCACTCTGGCAGCATCACCTGCCGATATAAAACTCAGCATAAAAATAATAAATGTAACCGCCAGCACTACCGGAATCATAAATATAAAACGCTTTGCAATTACTTTTCCCATTTTCATTTCTCCTCATTTTTCATCTGTTTATTCGGTTAAAATAAAAAAAGCTGATATGATCCAGCATCATATCAGCACAAAAAACAAACCTCCACCTCAGGCAGAGCTTATTCCTTCTGTATCCCATCCGAATCAGAATTCTTCTGTCAAAAAGGCAAGTCTCCTGACTCCAGTTCTTCCTACTTACCATCTTCCCGGATCTCTCCAGTGATATTTTGGTTTTCGTCCCTGTCACAGTAGCGGTGGCTGTTCTGGCATTTCACCAGATTCCTTATTAAGTACTTTGTACACCCTTCTGACTATTCAATTTTCATAGTTGCAATGAATAAATATTATAATATCATACTTTTCTTTTTATATAAATAGTTTTTTGTCAAATATAAAATATCTGAACATTTCATAGTGAAACCCGGATATTTTCTGCCTGTATTATTATAGATCCCTTAAGTAAATAACATTATGTATGAACGGTGACTTCTTTATATTTCCGTATAATGATCATATAACTTACGAATAATAAAACAGCTGCACTGCTCCATGCACAGATCTCTGCATAGTATATTCCATCTTCACCGATCAGTTTTGGCAGCAGCAGCGCAACACTGACACGCATTATAAATTCTGCAATGCCGCTGGCAAGCGGAATCAAAGTATTACCCAGGCCCTGGATAGCGGAACGATACACATACAGCAGATACAGCACCCACAAAAAGACAGCCATAATAAACAAATACTTATATGCTATATCCAATACCTGTCGGGTCTGATCCGGTTCACCGGATACAAACAGGGACAGTACATTACGTCCAAACAGTACCATCATGCCGGAAATGAAAGCCGAAGTGAGCACTGCCATATAAGTACCGCTGCGCACGCCTTTTCGAATCCTCTGGTATTTTTTTGCACCAAGATTCTGGCCCACATAGGTTGTAATAGCATATCCATATGAAACGGCAGCCATCTCCAAAACCCCATACAGCTTGTTCGATGCCGTAAATCCCGCCACAAACAGAAAACCAAATCCATTGATCACATACTGTACCACAAGTCCTCCCACGGAGATGATCACATTCTGTATTGCAAGAGGAACCGCCAGTTCCAAAAGCCGCAAACTCATAGAGGGCAACCTGTAAAAGTCCTTCTTTTCCAGGCGGATATCCGGGATTTTACGTAATACGATCAAACAGTACAAGGCAGAAAATCCCTGTGCGATAACGGTCGCCACTGCTGCTCCGGCTACACCCCAGCCAAAAACCGCCACAAACAACAGATCCAGTCCCACATTGATCACTGCTGCCACTGTCATTGCGATCAACGGTGATCTGCTGTTTCCAAGTGCCCGAAGGATCGCTGCAAATATATTATAAGCAGCTATGATCGGGATTCCTGCAAAGATCAGCCGCAAATATAGCATTGTCAGATCAATGACATTATCCGGTGTCTGTAAAAATAAAAGAACATGATAAACTGTACCTTCACTTACTGCGAGTACGACCACAGACAGTAATGCTGTCATGATATAGCTTTTCGCTACTGCACATTTCAGATTTTCCTTTTCCCTTGCTCCATAATACTGAGATACAAGAATAGAAAAACCCTGTGTGATACCTGTCATAATCCCCAACACCAGCCATACCAGCCAATCTCCGGCACCTACTGCCGCCAGTGCTTTAACTCCTACCACTTGTCCGACGATCATGGTGTCTGCCATTGTATAAAACTGCTGAAAAATATTTCCAAGCATCATTGGTATGGCAAAAGTTATGATCAGTTTTCCGGGAGATCCGGCAGTCATATCTTTTTCATTAGTTCCCATAAGAATCTCCTTTTCTTTTCATCCTTGACCGCTATTTTACAAGGGACTCTTACGAAACACAAGCCTATTTTTTCACAAAGTTTTTCTCATATTTTTGGTAGCTATTACATCTTTATAATCATTATTTTTAATGGATCATCTTTGCCACGCCTATCTTAAAACTCTTTCTTCTTCATGGCGCTCATACTATACTTATACGAAGCAAACCATATAAGCAGACTTAGCACAATAAGGGCAATCGCAATTTCAAGATCCCCTATTCCACCTATCACATGCAGAATAATTTCTTTTAATCCCAAGTTAGCCTTCACAAAAAATCCAATTGTATAACAAATTGCAAAAATAATTAAAATTGCAATTGGCAGCACAATTCGCCCTTTCTCTCCTTCGAACCTTATCCTGATCGCGATCATAATTCCCGCAATTGCCTGAAACACAAAAAATGTGATCAACTCCATTGCCAGCATTTCCAGATCAAACACCTCTTCAGGATTTATGAGTACCATAATTCCTGCACAGATCATTCCAATGCACCATCCACATGCTGTCATGATAAAGGAAAAAATATATTTTTCTCTGACATATATTTTTTTATTTACAGGTAAAGAAAATAAATATGTGTAACCATGGCCATTTTCATCATAACTGATCGTATTACCTGAATATATCGCCAGAACAGATGGGATATACATTGCAATGAAAGCAGCTGCCGTTTTTCCTGTAAGTATAAAAAACAATGCTACAAACACTAACACCAAAAAAAGATTACCACCCTGTCGAAAAAACAATCGAAAATCCTTTTCCAAAAGCCCTCTGATTCCTTTCATCATCTTTCGCCCCCTGTCAACATCAGGATCACCTGATCGAGTGATCCGCTCTCTACTACGATTTCCGGATAATTTTCTATATAATACTGCTTCTCGTTCGTCAGACAGGCAACTCCAAAAAACTCTTTTTTCTCTTTCAAAAGATACCTTTTATCCACTGCCTGATATTGTTCCTCACTGACCTTCAACACTGCATATTTTTCAATAATCGTATCCATCGCTTCATGAAGTATGATCTTTCCTTTATGTATCACATAAATGTCATCACACAGATGTTCTAAGTCCGAAGAAATATGTGAACTAATCAGGATACTTCTCTCCGGCTCTTCTTCCATATACTCTCTTAAAATATCCAGCATCCTTTCTCTCGCTCCGACATCAAGCCCTGCTGTCGGCTCATCCAGCATCAGGAATTCTGCCTGATGTGTCAATGCAATGATCAGATTCAGCTTTGCTTTCATTCCTGTTGAGTACTCTTTTATAAATTTATCCAACGGAATCTGATATTCTTCACACATCTGATGAAATTTTTCTGCTTCAAACTTTGGATACAATTTGGCAAGGACTGCCTCAACATCTTTCCCTTTCAAGTATCCACTGAATCCGGTTTCTGCCAGGACAACTCCCAGCTCTTCTTTCTCTTTTTCACTTAACTCTTCCGGTATTTTTCCCAGGATCTTTATCTCACCGGCATCATAAGAAATGAGTCCGAGCACTGCCTTGAACAAAGTACTCTTACCGGCTCCGTTCTCTCCAACCAGACCGGTGATTCTTCCTTTTTCTACATTTAACGAACAGTCTAACTGAAATTCACCGTAGCTTTTCTTTACTCCTTTAATCTCCAACATAATCATTCATCCTCCATGATGAGTTCAAACAAGGAACGGATCTCTTCCTCTTTCATTCCGCAGCGCCTTCCCTTCTGAATCGCCGCTTCCAGATCCGCCTCAACTTCTTTCCTGCGCTCTTCTTCCATCAGCTGTGTATTCGAAGCCGCTACATACGTTCCTTTCCCATGAACTGTGACTGTCATGCCCTCTGCTTCCAGATTGTCATATGCTTTCTTCACAGTAAGTGCACTGATCTTCAGTTCCTTTGCCATTGTTCTCACGGACGGCAATATATCATTTTCTTTTAACTCTCCGGAGATGATCTGCGCCTTGATCTGCTCCATGATCTGCTCATAAATTGGTACCATCGATGTATTATTGATTATAATCCTCATATGTTCCCTCCTGTTGCAAACAGTATATAACAGTATAATACTGTTGTCAACTGTTATATACTGTTTTGCAGTAGTTGACTGCCGGGATTCTGTCATCTGCCATCAGAAGGTATGGGAAGTCTTAGTCATTTACTTTTCATGATCATTAATTTTTATTTGTTACGCAAAATGTATTGACTTTATAGACCGATTAGTCTATTTTGTAAATAACTACAACAAAAATATTCTTGGAGAAATATATGACGAAAGCTATCAATAATTATGATAAAACAAAAATTTCAATGGCACATGTTTTCCTGCAATATGATCAGGCTACAATGATACATAAATATTCATTAGATTACAATTCTGACTGGTTATATATTACTTTTATTAACCGTACCTATCGTATTAACCGAAAAACGGGAAGTGTTCAGTGGTCAGATAATGATTTTGAAACAGTTCATGAAGCCAATCATAATGAAGCAATGACCATTTATGATGTTTTATGTTATTCAAAGGATAGATGCCATCTGTCACATGAATTTGTAAATATAAACAGCCTTTCCTCTGTCCGAACAGGAAATCTCTCACCGAACAGAGGATTTTTTCAGAATACCGCTGACTTTTTTAACGGAAAAACCGTTGAATTGCGTAATGCCTGTATATCACTTTCCGGAAAGGAACTGGAAAAAGGAGATGTTGCTTTTAAATTAAATCTTTTTCCTTTTTTGCCGATTATCATCCGTTTCTGGGAAGCTGATGACGAGTTCCCGGCAAGTCTTCAAATTCTTGCAGATAGGAATACTTTAGATTACATGCATTATGAAACGCTTATGTTTACACTTACACATCTGTTTTCCAGACTGAAGGAGGAAATGCGAATTGAAAAAGGGTGAAGAATCCAGACAACGCCTGATCGAGTGTGCTGCTGAATTATTTTGGAAAAATGGGTATTCTGCTACTGGAATCAGCGAAATCCTCAAACAAACAGACCTTCCAAAAGGATCTTTTTATTTTTATTTCAAAAGCAAGGATGACCTGGCAACAGCGGTAACGGAATACTATCAAAAAATCTTACTGGAACAATTTCAAAATAGTTCTCAGGGAAATGACTGGGAAAGTTTTATTGAAGAAATCTTTGATTTTTTATCTGAAAGGACAAATGGACAAACATTTGCAGGCTGCCCGTATGCGGTGATGGGCATGGAAACAGCACTTAGCAAGCCTGCAGTTGCATCTGTATTTATGGAAGGACTGAAAAAATTTGAGCAGATTTTTCAGGAAGTATTGTTATGCTCCGGATTGTCTCCAGATCATGCAAAAATTCTTTCGCAGCGCATGCTTTCTATCTATCAGGGATATTTTCTTCTTGGACGAATCAGCGATGATACTTCTTATTTGAAAAATGCAAAAAAAAATATGATTGAAATGTACCGGGAATACCGGGCATTTCATGGAATCTGAGAGGAACTTCAGTCCAATGCTGTAAAGCTCTGCCCCTTCCTGATAGCGTACAAATTTCTTTGCCATTTTCTTTGTTTTCTCTACATCTTTACGTGCATATCCCATACTTCATATTTTTGCTCTACTTTGAGTCACTTTGCGGGCAAATGATGTAAAATTTGATGTAAATGATGTGGGTGGTAATTTGAATAGAAAACTTACATTTTTATTTCATATTCAGTTGTATTTTTAATTATATCCAATTTCTTATACTAAGTCAATCCGCAGCAAATGCCTTATCTCACGTAGTCTATCGTATATTGTTCCGGGTGGATTCTGCTCGTATAAACATTTCCTAAACCTAACGAGTTTGAAATTTCATTCAACTTCTTCTTATTATCTTCTGAGCAATTTATGCCCGCAACAATTCGGCTCGTTCTCATTCCTAATCTATGTATTGGCACATTCATTCCCTTACTATTCTCATCAAGTGGATAAACTATTCGATATTCTTTTTCGTGTTCCCACGATTTAGCCTTAATAAATAAGTTCTGCAAAAATAAATTGCTATAAAAATTAGCTTTTTCTACTTGTCCAGAAATAATAGCATCTCCACTTTGCAAAATTAGAGATCCCATTCAAGCATTTCTCTTTTTATCCAACGAAAAAAAGAACACACAACACTCTGTATGTTCTCTTTCTGTATGTGAAGTCCAATATTATACTTTGAAGTAGCTATCCAATCCTTTGAACTCTTCCGCTTTCATTTCTTTTGTAACATCAGCATAGATGTTCAGTGTAGTTGAAATATCTGAATGTCCGAGTGCGTCTTGAATGACCTTTATATTTACTCCAGCTTCACACATTCTTGTTGTAAATGTATGTCTAAGCGAGTGGCAGCTAAAATGAGGAAGTAACACATCAGGTTCATCACTGTGCAAAAACTGCTCATCATTGCAATCACGGATAATTCTTCGGATTGCTTTGTTGAGTGTGGCTTGGTGCTGTGCCTGACCAAAACGATTGATGAAAATAAAATCTGTATATCCGTCAATCGTGACCTCGCAATGAAGTCCTAAATCTTCCTGCTTCTGTTTCTCATGTTCAAATGCTTCTTTCACAAAACCGAGCATTGGAACCTGCCTCATACTCGCCGGAGTCTTCGTTGTATTTACATTGAAATAACAGCCACTTTTACTTTCCTCGGTTCTGTGGTCATAATATACAAGAGTATGATTAACATCAATCATTCCACTTTCCATATCAATATCACACCATCTCAATCCAGTTACTTCCCCCACACGAAGTCCAGTTCCTATCATTACTGCAAAGACCGGATACCAGTGTTCATATACAGGGTGGGTTTTCAGGAAATTCAGAAATAGCTCCTGCTCCGGTTTCGTCAACGCTCTACGCTTTTCCGACTGAAAACAATGTGCTTTTTTCAATTCTCTCAACACATTATCTGACGGGTTATTTCTGATAAAATCATCATCGACAGCAATCTGTAAAACCTGATGAAGAACCGTATGTATATTATCAATCGTTGAAGGCTTCAAATTTCTTTCATCAACAAGATAATTGTAGTATTTCTTAATATCCGATTTCTTCAGCGTTGATATTCTTTTACTTCCAATCACTGGTCGCACAAAAGTATTGTACATATATTTGTAATTTTCAAAGGTATTATTCTTCAGCCCTCTTTTCATATTTGCCCAAAGGTCAAATAATTCATCAATGGTTGTGTATCGTGCTTCAGTCTTAATACCATCACATTTATCTTTCTGAATACGCTTCTCTTTTTCTCTCAAATCATCTAAAGTTCTTGCGTAAACAAATCTTCTTTTCATCTGGCTGTCCTGCCAGCTAAATTGATAAGTACCGTCTTTTCTCTGAACCTCTCCGGTTTTCAGAACAACCCTTGATTTATCTTTTCTTTTTGTCGCCATTGTATCCTCCTAAATTCTAAACTGCTTATCTATATATTTGTCCAGTCGTTCCCTCACAATATGGATTTTATTGCCTATCCATATTGCAAAGGGACAACCTGCTTGATTAGACAACTCACGCAACTTCGTTCTTCCTATACCGGAATATGCTGCGGCTTCTTCGATTGTCAGCCACTTTCTTTCCCATATCGGTTCTTCAGCATTGCTTATGAGTTTTTCCTGATATGTTCTTACTTCGGCAAGTAAGCGTTCATCATCATTCAAGGAAAGTAAGTTTTTCAATGTATTCATCAAAAATCCTCCTCTTAATCATTCGACGATTTCCTATATGAAGAACAAATGGGCATTCTTCTTGGCTTGTTAGTTTTCTCAGTCTTTCTCTACCTATGCCAGAATATTCAACTGCTTCATCAATCGTCAAATTAGACTTATGCCATATCGGCACATCATATTTTTTTCGGATAATCTTTTCTGTATCTGCCATTACGGAAGCACCTCCTTGTTTTTTTCTACCCTTATGATAATTAAAAAATGGCGATGAGCCTATCATGCGAACCGACCCATCGCACATTTTACAAACCAGCTATATCGAATACGCATTATCAAGATATTCGTCCAGTTTTCTTCTTTTAATCAGTCGCTTACTTCCATTCCAAAGAACAAAAGGGCAAAACTCCGAGTCGGACATTTCTCTTAATTTTCTTGAGCCAATACCACAATAAGCTGCGGCTTCTTCTACTGTAAGATTGGACTTCTTCCAGATAGGAATAATGATTTTATTTTCTGTCATTGCTTCCCCTCTTTTCTTTCTTGGATGAATATCTGTCGGTAACAACATAATCCCAACCATCTCCATCACACTTATCACATCTGTCTTTTCGCTTTGCAAATGGGTCAAGTCGCCTTACAATATAGTCCGGATTATGGATGTAATCATTCAGGCACTTCCACATTCGTGATATAGGACATCTGGAGGTCAGAAATATTCAGAAGTTTTGC
>ENA-OPCD01002819-OPCD01002819.1-human-gut-metagenome-genome-assembly--contig:-NODE-2819-length-11743-cov-2.720910_pt1 | contig 11743 bp, 6 predicted proteins | sample MGYA00241560_ERZ501471 | MGnify/ENA primary metagenome ERZ501471 (study PRJEB25962, sample SAMEA2042578) | human gut metagenome | biome: human gut; feature: human-associated habitat; material: faeces...
CAGTTCCCCGTCTACCGCGCCTCAAAAAATGTGGACAAATGTGGATAAATGTGCGCAACGCGGTGGATAACTCACCTCGGCTTGGCGGAGACCGCGCATGAGGAAATCGCCGGCCGCCTTCTTTCGCACGACTGTACACACCGGCGGGTTCTGTTCACAGAAGACTTGCATGTACACTGGAAAGACGATTTGAACGTGACGCCGAAGGTGACGCCACACAATTAGGGGGGTACGGTGAAGGGGATTGGTGTAACTGGCCAAGCAACCGAGGCGCGAACGGATATGTACGATGTTTCTGCCACATGCGCCCATGACCTTCTGATCTGATGCAGGATGGCAGGTACAGGCAATTATGACGATAATCACCAATGCGCGGTTCCCGGGCAGCGCCCGCCGCGTAGACATCGCGATCAAGGGCGGCGCGATTGCGGCAATCACGCCCGCCGGCTCCCGGATCTCGGCGACGGCAACCGGCGGCGCGGCGACTGGGCCTGACCGTGAGGGAGTCCGGTCTTGTGGGCGAGCTCGAATGGTTCGACGCCTACTGCAAGCTCGACAATGCGCCCGGAGCGGCGGAGGAGACGCTCGAACTGATTCGCAAGGCCGAGTCGGATGCCGCCCGCAAAGGCGTGGTCGGCATCCGCGACTATGAGATGGCGGAAAACGTCGACACGTGGACCCGCCGGTTCTCCGCGGCGTCTCCCCGCCCGCGCGACGCTAACGATTCCGCTTGGACAGGCATCGATTGGGATGGCTCATTCACCCACGGCATCCGAGGATTGCGCGTGGAGGCGGGCGTGTATCCCGAACGGCTGGAGGATGCGATTGAAGCCGGTTGGAAGACGGGCGTCGAGCTGCCCGGCAGCGATGGACTGAGCCATGTCGGCACGATGAAGATGATCTCGGACGGCTCGCTGAACACCCGTTCGGCGTTCTGCTCGATGCCGTATTCCGATATATTCCCCGACTTTTACGGCACGCTCAGTTACGCACCCGACCAGATCGAGACGTATTTCCACGTGGCGACATGCCATGGGTTCGCCATCGCGTGCCATGCCATCGGCGATGAGGCGAACACCATCGTGCCCAACGCGGCGGCAAGCACACACGCCCACGGTTCCATCGAGCACGCCCAGATGCTGAAGCCGGCGGATATTCCCCGATTCGCGAAGCTCGGGCTGACCGCCAGCATCCAGCCACAGCACGCCATGGACGATCGCGATGTCATCACGAGGTTCTGGGCGAATCCGGGTGGAATCCCTTACGCATTCAAGGCACTGCACGATGCCGGAGTCAGGCTGCGCATGGGGTCGGATGCGCCGGTTGCGCCGCTCGACCCGTGGATGGCGATATCGGCCGCTGTGTTCGGCACGGAAAGCTCAGACCGCGAACCGTTCCAGCCGGAGCAATGCTTGGATGCGCGCACCGCGCTGGCGGCTTCCACAGCAGTCGGCCGCGACCGCCCTGAGCCCGGAGATCCAGCCGACCTGGTGCTCTTGGACCGCGACCCGTATGCTGTCTCCACGCCGGAGGAGATGCGGGCGATGCCGGTGGCGGCGACCATGCTCGCAGGCCGTTGGACGTACTCCTCTTTGCACGGCGAATGATTCCCGACAAGGAACGCATGAGGATTCCTCACACGAATCCCATCGGGAACCGTCCGCTGCGCAGGCAAGGCGTCAGACGTCATACCGCCATGACTTATCGGTGATCACGCGGGCCATCGCCAAACCTATCGGCAGGCAGATAATCACCATGAACGCTCGGAACGCCCAGTCCAGCGCGTGCAGCGTATCGAACTGTCCGAGGTAGAACATCGCCCGGTACATATACAGACCGGGCACCATGATGACGATGGACGGCACGGTCAGGCAGATGCGCGGATAGCCCAGATGCGGCGGCAGCAGGCCGTTGTGCACGGCGGTGCGCCATCCGGCAGCGAGCAGACCGGCCAGCAGCGCGCCGATGAACGCCCCGGCCTCGGCCGGCACCCCGAAATCGACCAGCGTCAGTCGCAGCGTGTCGGTGATCATGCCGATGGTGGCGGCGACCAGGCACATGCGCTGCGGCGAATTGAACATGATCGAGAAGCCCCACACGCCGAGGAAGGCGGTGACGGCCCGCAGCCCCGTGTTCACCCACGGATTGAGACCCAGCGGCTCGAACCCGGTCGGGTTCAGATGCACGATCATGGCCACTCCCCAGCCTGCCAGCGTGGCCATCAGGATGATGCACAGCACGTATGCCACTCGTTGGATGCCGGACGGGAAGTCGATCTTCGCCATATCGAGGCCGCCCGTTATCAGCGGGAAGCCAGGGATGACGAACAGCATCGCGCCGATGTACGCGGTGTCATGCGTCAGCGCGATCGGGTCGAGCAGGCCGATCAGGCGCAGAGTGCCCGTGCAGGCGAGCGCAGCCAGGGCCACGCACACGAACGTCACGAAGAACTGGTTGAGATGGCGGGCGAACAGTTTGCGGCGCAGCCAGTGGCCCAGTCCGGCGCCGACGAACGCGCCGATCATGTCGTAGGGGCCGCCGCCGAGCAGGAACACGAAGGATGCGCAGGCGACTGCGGAGGCGAAGCCGGCGAACGCCGGGGAATAGAGCGGCTTACGGCTCTCGATCAGGTCGAGCCGCTCATGCGCCTGCCGCACGGTGATGGTCTTGCGCCCTTCGCCCGCGGAACGGCCCACGTGGTCGAAATGCTCGGCGTACTCGCCGGTCAGCGGCTTGTGGGCGCGGGTTTTCCGGCGTTTCGCGCCCAGCAGCGCCTCCGCCGACATCGATGTCCCGAATTCGTTCAGGTTCTGGTCTTCCGCACTGCTTGCGCCCGCGCCTGCGCCACCCGCCGCCGCGGCGGCCGCGTCAAGATCCGGCGTCTCCACGAAATCATGCTTTCCGGAGCGCTGCTGCATCAACCGGTCATGCAGCAGCTTGGCCTCGCGATCCTCTTTCAGGGCGGCCTCGGATTCGGAGCGCAGCTCGTCGTCCGTCGAACCTTCCGCGGTGATGTCGGCCGCGGCCGCGCGGACCATGGAGACGGGCACGGTGCCCTCGGCCGCCTCCAGGGCGTCGAGCACCGGGTCGTCGGAGGCCTCGCCGCTGAGCTCCTTCTGTGCCTTCTTCTCGGCGCGCAGTTTCTTGGCCAGCTGCGCGGAGACCTCGGACATGTCGCTTTGCTCAAGGTTCTGCACCACACCTTCGGACACGTCGCCCGCGCGATGGTACATGGAATCGAGCCCGAGGTTCACGCTGAACCAGTCGGTGTAATGCTCCAGCAGCCAGATGCGCTCGGTGTTGACGCCGGTGGTGGGCAGGTCGATGACCTCGGTGATGCGGTTGGCGTCATCGGTGCAGGTGGCCTCGATGTCCGTCAGGTTCACGTCGGCGCGCACGTGCACGCCCAGGGGGTACGCGATGCGGTGCATCATCTCGCGCACGCGGAAGCTTCCGGTTCCAGCACCCAGGTCCAGTGCGCCGACGCGCACGACAACGCTGGTCTTGGCGGCGAGGCCGGCCTCGGAGATCGGCTTGTCCCAGTCGCGTCGAATGTCTTCCATGTCAAGGGGAACGGAGTGGGTGTGGAAATGACTCACCGCCGTCGCCGCGTCCTGATGGGGCGCGTCGCCGTTCTTGTGCTGCTGCATGTTCTTCTCTATCCGTATCATGCCGTTGTTTTTGCCGCCCTATGGGTGTGCTCGGGCGTGTTTTCGAGATGGTTACAGTAGTCATTCTTACTCCGCGCCGTGAACTCATGGGGTATGACCGAAACCGGCGTTCGCATGATGGACTACCTTCGACAAGATTATGGACGATTCGGCGACGAGGATATTCAGGACGACATTCCCGGGCCATCCAACAGCGTGAAGATATAGTGAAGGTTGCATGTTTACCAGTAATCCTTCAGAGAAAAATTGGACTTCGTAATACAACTTGCGATTTCAGGGCAATAGAATGGGCACACAGCTTTTGGCGCAACCGGCTGTGGGCTCGCAACTGACGGCCAACACAACCGCGGAGGAGCCGCGGAGGACCGACTGACCGAGCAACCGGACCCAAAAGACAAAGGAGGTTATGAATGACCGATACCGATCAACAGATCACGCCCGCCGACGCGACCATCGTGTCGACCGGCACCGGGACCAAGGGCCCCGAAGAGCGGGAGCTGCCTGAGTCGCTCAGCAACGACATGAGCCTGTGCCTGCGCATTCTGCGCGACGTACTGGGCGAATATGACCCGCAGCTGCTGGCGACGTTCGACACCGTGCGCAACTACGCGGTGAAGGCAAGCGCCGAGCATTTCGCCGGAGCGACGGCGGATCCGCACCCCGATGAGGATGGTCTGGCAAAGGCCGTCGCCACCATCGATGCGATGAATCTGCACGACGCCCAGCTGCTCGCCCGCGCATTCGCCACATATTTCCACCTCGCCAACCTGAGTGAGGAGAACTACCGCGTTTCCGTGCTGCACCAGCGCGAGAACCAGGTGGAAGACGACGAAGCCGTTGACCCGGTGAACGAACTGACCACCGCCTACCATCAGCTGCTGACCGAAATGGGGCCGGCCAAAGCCAAGGCGTTGCTGGAGAAGCTCGAATTCCACCCGGTGTTCACGGCGCATCCGACCGAAGCGCGCCGCAAGGCAGTCGAAGGCAAGATCCGCCGCATCGCGGAGCTGCTGGAAGAGAACAAGCGCCTCGGCGGCTCCGACAAGAAGGAGAACGTCCGCCGCCTCTACAACGAGATCGACGCGCTGTTCCGCACGTCCCCGATCGCGCTGAAGAAGCCGACGCCGGTCGAGGAGGCCGATACCATCCTCGACATCTTCGACAACACGCTGTTCACCACGATTCCCAAGGTCTACCACCGTTTCAACGACTGGCTGCTGGGCGACAAGGCCGGTCTCGAACAGCCGCAGTGCCCGGCGTTCTTCCATCCGGGAAGCTGGATCGGCTCCGACCGCGACGGCAACCCGAACGTCACCGCCAAGGTCAGCCGTCAGGTCGCCCGCAAGTTCAGCGACCATGTGATCGGCGCCCTTGAGGAGGCCACCCGCACGGTCGGCCGCAACCTGACCATGGAGTCCGAGACGACCCCGGCCAGCGCCGAGCTGAAGAGCCTGTGGAGCCACCAGAAGGAGATGAGCGAGCGCCTGACCGACAAGGCCGCACTGATCTCCACCAAAGAGCTGCACCGCGCCGTCATGCTGGTGATGGCCGATCGCCTGCGCTACACCATCGAGCGCGACGCCGACCTCATGTACCACAGCTGCGACGATTTCATCGCCGACCTGCAGGTCGTGCAGCGTTCCCTGGCCGAAGCCGGCGCCAAGCGTTCGGCGTATGGCCCGCTGCAGGATCTGATCTGGCAGGCGCAGACCTTCGGCTTCCACATGGTCGAGATGGAGTTCCGTCAGCACTCCGTGGTGCACGCCCGCGCGCTGGAGGACATCCGCGAGCACGGCCTGCACGGCGAGCGTGGCGAACTGCAGCCGATGACGCACGAGGTGCTCGACACCTTCCGCGCCCTCGGTGCCATCCAGAAGCGCAACGGCATCAAGGCCGCCCGCCGCTACATCATCTCGTTCACGAAGAGCGCCCAGAACGTGCGCGACGTGTACGAGCTGAACCGTCTGGCGTTTTCGCACCCGGAGGATGTGCCGGTCATCGACGTCATCCCGCTGTTCGAGCAGCTTGAGGACTTGCAGAACTGCGTGAACGTGCTGGAAGAGATCGTCAAGATCCCCGAGGTGCAGGCTCGTCTGAAGGCCACCGGCAACAAGATGGAGGTCATGCTCGGCTACTCGGATTCGTCCAAGGACGCCGGCCCGACCACCGCTACGCTGGCGCTGCATTCCGCCGAATCGCGCATCGTCGCTTGGGCCGCGAAGCATGACATCGACCTGACGCTGTTCCACGGCCGTGGTGGAGCCGCCGGTCGAGGCGGTGGCCCCGCCAACCGCGCGGTGCTCGCCCAGCCGAAGGGCTCCGTCAACTGCCGCTTCAAACTCACCGAGCAGGGCGAGGTCATTTTCGCCCGCTACGGCAACCCGGTGCTGGCCATCCGCCATCTGGAATCCGTCGCCGCCGCGACGCTGCTGCAGTCCGCTCCGAGCGTCGAGAAGACGAACACGGAGATGACCGAGAAGTACGCCCATATGACCGAGGTTCTGGACAACGCCTCGCATGAGCGCTTCCTCGACCTGCTGAACACGCCGGACTTCGCCCCGTGGTTCTCGATCGTCACGCCGCTTACCGAGGTCGGCCTGCTGCCAATCGGCTCCCGCCCGGCCAAGCGTGGTTTGGGCGCGAAGTCGCTCGACGACCTGCGCACGATTCCGTGGGTGTTCTCCTGGGCTCAGGCGCGCATCAACCTCGCTGCATGGTATGGCCTTGGTTCGGCCTGCGAGAAGTTCGGCGACCTTGACACGCTGCGCGAGGCGTACGAGGAGTGGCCGCTGTTCTCCACGTTCATCGACAACATCGAGATGTCGCTGGCCAAGACCGATGAGCGCATCGCCAAGATGTACTTGGCGCTCGGCGATGACGAGAACCTGTCGAAGAAGGTGCTCGACGAGATGAAGCTCACCACCAAGTGGGTGCTCAAGATCGTCAACGACGAATGGCCGCTGCAGCACCGTCACGTGCTCGGCCAGGCCATCCGCATCCGCTCCCCTTACGTGGACGCGCTGTCCGTCACTCAGGTGCTTGCGTTGCGTTCGCTGCGCAAGAAGGTGGACAAGGAAGAGCTCAGCAAGAGCCAGCAGGCGGGATTCATCTATCTGATCCTGTGCACCGTCTCCGGTGTCGCCGCCGGCCTGCAGAACACGGGCTGACGTTTTGGCCGGTGTTGGGCCGCATGCGCGGCCAACACCGCTTGGAAAGCCCGGTGGGCTTTCCAAGGCCAAAACGTAGCGGTGGGCTTTGCGCAATAGCTTTGCGCACGCAAAGTTCACCGCAGCACAGCGCCTCCGCGACGAGCGGAGGCTCCGTTTTATATCAGCACATATCGCGAAAGCCCTGCCCTACACGGGTGGGGCTTTCACGTTCCCCCCCCCCTATCAATCACATTGATACGATTTCATAATCATTTCCGATGTGAATAAGTTCACGGATCAAGACCGCAATCATCGGCAATCCCACCAGCGAAGTGGCGTTATAGTAGCGCTGTCGGCGTCGACAAGAGCTGGAACGCTGATAGAATGCACACCAATGATGTTCAGTGATTGTTCGCATGTTCACGAACAGTCCTGCATGATGTGCCTTGAGTGAGCGATGCGGTTCTTGTTCAGGCCGGCAGGTCATCGTACAGCCAGTTACGAAAGGATCCTACCGAATGGCAAGGTTTACCGAGAATCGTTGGACCAGCGCAATCATCCCCGCATTGCTGATTCATATCCCAATCGGTACCGTCTACTGTTGGAGCGTGTTCAAGCAGCTCATCGCCGACAGGCTCAACGCCAGCCCGGCCTCCGTGGAATGGGGCTTCTCGCTCGCCATCTTCTTCCTCGGCATGTCAGCCGCATTCGCCGGCCCCATGGTGGAGAAGAACATCAAGAAATCCGCACTCGTCTCCATGGTCTGCTTCGTGGTCGGCTTCGCCGGCACGGGCGTGAGCATCGCTCTGGGATTCCTGCCGGGTGTGTTCATCTGCTACGGCGCGATCATGGGCATCGGCCTGGGCGTCGGCTACCTGACCCCGGTCAAGAACCTGATGCTCTGGTTCTCCGATAACAAGGGCCTCGCCACCGGCATCGCCGTCGCCGGCTTCGGCCTGGCCAAGGCCATCGCCAGCCCGTTGATGGAGTACCTGATCGGCACGGTGGGGCTGGTCAACATGTTCTTCATCCTCGCCGTGATTTATGCGGTGATGATGTTCTTCGGTTTCCTGCTCATCAAGCGTCCGGCTGACTGGGTCTACGATCCCGTGACCTCGCATGTAAGCCGCGCGGAGATTCTCAGGAAGCCCGTGTTTTGGGGCATCTGGATCGCCTTCTACATCAATATCACCTGCGGCCTGGCGCTTATCAGCCAGGAGAAGGACATCCTGCACGATGTGCTCAAGGCCTTCCCGCAGTATGCCGGCTTGAGCCCCGCCAAGTTCGCCGCCGCCATCGCCGGCATCATCGGCCTGGTGCTCGCCGTGGACTCCGTGTTCAACACGGCCGGCCGCGTGGGCTTCTCCACGCTCTCCGACCACCTGAAGCGCCGCGAAACCGTTTATCAGGTGATCTTCATCATGTCGATCGCGGTATGCCTGCTGCAGATCTTCACCAACAGCATCAACAATGCGCTGTTGTGGGCCGTGCTGGCCATGCTGTTCCTCATCAACGCTGGCTACGGCGGCGGTTTCTCGACGCTGCCGGTGCTGCTCGACCAGCACTTCGGCACCAAGACCGTCTCCACCACACACGGTCTCGCGCTGAGCGCCTGGGCGTTCGCCGGCCTGTCCGGCAACCAGCTGGCCTCGTTCGTGGTCACGCACACGCCCGATCAGGCCCATCGCTACGCCGCGCTGATTCCGGTGCTCACCGGCCTGTTCGCCCTGGCTCTGATCAGCATCAGCCTGGTCAAGTATCTCGGTGGCAGGAACGGCGAGGGCAAGAGATCCATCGGGGCCTGAACCGTAACGCAAGGCGGAGGGCTTCAGATACTGAAAGTAAATCACTTTCCTGAATCGCCCCGGACAGTATTCGGCCAAGAACGAGACAACTGCCCACATCCGCGACAATAGACTCTCATAGTTGACTGATCCGGGGGCCTGCGCCTAGCGGGCCCCCTTATTGATGCCGTGTGGCGCGTCGAAAGCACCATGTCCACCGGCCACGGTCAACGGAGTTCTAACATGTTAACGGAGTATTCTAACATGTAAGAATTATTGAAAGGGGATGAAAGGACAGCGCCAGTCACCTTACACCAACGCGTAGCGGGATGAGGGACCACTCCCCTCATGCCGGAATACGCCCTCCCCCTCAAGTCTCTTCATGAGCCTGTACGCGCTGATATAAGACAAATCCAGCAGCTTCATCACGTCAGACGTGGTCGCCGCGCCCCCATTGTTCAGCGCGAATTCCGTCACCAGGTTCTCCCGCCGACCGTCGAGGCCCTTTTGCCTCGCATAAGCCGGCAACTTATCATCCCTCTTATATACACGCGCGCTCAGCATATAATCTCGTGCGACACCGCTGCCGCAGGCTTCCACCAGCCCGCTCTCCACTAGGCTTTCGACCGCGCCGACCAATCGCCGAGACTCCACTCGCGAGAATTCGCGCATTTGCGCCACGCTGAGTCTGCGATGCTCCCGCAGCAACGACAGCACGATTAGAGACCACACCGACAACGGAGCGCCACGGCGAGCCTCTTCATTGGCAATCATCACAACGAATGCCTCATCCGGCACCACGCGACGCAGGAACAGCACCACCTCCGACGCCGTGGACTGCGAATAATCGGGAAATGCCCCGCCGGAAGCCAAGGAGCCGGCATATATCTTATCGACACCACGACCGGTGCGTTCCGCATATCCCGCCGTCTTGAGGATGGAGGCGAGCTGAGGGTTGCGGGAACGCGGCTGCGCGGTCAACAGGTTGTTTTCGCTCAATCCCTCGATGAAACCTCCCGGGTTGGATATGGTCAGGCCATCGTCGTCCACGAGGAACCGCACCGATCCCATCCTCGCATAATCCCTGTGGCAGAACGCGTTGACTGCCGTCTCGCGGAACGCCTGATGATCGAAGTCCGGCAGATTGACATGGACCAGACCGCTCATAACCTCATGATCTGGATTCCATGGTTCCATCAGTGCGCCGATACGAGGGAGCATATCGACCAGCGGCAGGAAGAACGGATCCGTGTTTACCTTGGGAGACGTGCCTTTCATGACCTGGAATACGGCGGAGGCCGACGGTACGGAACGCTTCAGCGCCCGCTCCGTACCGATGACCAGCAGACCGGCCACGGAAGGCTGCGGGCCGCCAGGGCCGTCGACTACCAGTTCTAGGGCCCGATCGAAGTCCTCATCATCAAACGCCAACAATGAGCTGCCGGCATTGGCCGTGCGTATGCTCTCCCTGAGCCGGTCGCGCGCAGACGGATCAAGATCGGACAGCGTCGACCCCGGAGCAGGCTGCGCGCTGTAGTCGTAACTACGCTGCTGTGACAAACGACTGATGAATTGCGCAGGGAACATCGGAACGACTTCTGGCGCGCCATCGGCTTTCAGCCGGCGCTGCAGCGTCTTCCCCTGACTGGTGGACACGATCTGCTGACTGCTGTCAACCTCAATGCCGACGACCGGCTTGCCGCTCTCGCTCAGCAACGTCACCCGCACGGAAAGCTGAGGAACCGTTTTGTTGAAAATGAATGCCGCCAGACCATTGACATTGCGATGCCGGTCACAGACCCCAGTCACCATGCCATCGTCTTCGACACCAAGGTACAGCGTACCGCCTTCGGTATTGGCCATCGCCACCACATTGTCGACGATTTCGTCATCGGTTTGCGGGCGTTGGCGTCCGCTTTTGAACTCCACCGTCAGGCTTTCCTTGGTCGGCAGCATCGGCTCTTCCTTTCACGGCTTTCAATAATTCTAACATGTTAACGGAGAATTCTAACATGTAAGAATTATTGAAAGGGGATGAAAGGACAGCGCCGGGCACAGCGCCCACTATGCGCCGAGCAATGTCAACATCTGCGGGACACTCTTCTTGCCGAATTCGACCTTCTGCTCGCCGCCGGGATGGTTGATGACGATGCAGGGAACGCTCATCGCGCCATACTGGTCCTTGAGCTCGGGGAAGTGCGCGACGTCGTAGGCTTCGGCACGCACGTTCGGGTTCAGCGACGCGATGCGCTGCGCGGCCAGTACGGTTTCCGGACACATCGTGCAGGTGAGCGAGACGAGGATCATCACGTCGATCGGCGTGTCAATGGCCTCGGCGCGAGCCTTGAGGTCATCGTCCAGAGGCTGGCCCGGACCCGCGGCGTTGTACAGGCCGAGCACGAACGAATTGAACTCGTGACCGGACGGTACACCGTGGAAGGCCAAGCCGGTGAACAGCAACGTACCGGCGTCGGAATTCTCGGCCGGCACGCACATGCGCACGACCGGCCGCGCAGACGGCAGCACCCCTGCTACGTCGAACTGCGCGCGACCGGAATCATCCAGCGAACCATATACCGGCAGTTCGGCGCCATCCGGCAAGGTGACGGCCAACGGCTCGCCGACCGTCAACGACGTTGGCGCGCTGGAACCGTCCTCAGCGGTGATCACGCCCGCCGCTATATAGCTTCCCAAAGCTGCATCCACTTGACGAACGCCCTCGAGTTCCAAAGTGTTGAGATTCGTTGTCACCGTCGAAAGAATGTCCCCTGTTGAAGTATGTTGGTAATAGCCCAAGGGAAGCCTTTTGAGAATATCGCCGACCTCCTGCCGCGTCTCTGCAGCACGCTCGTATCCGATGCTTTCTTGAATACGAGCCTTCGCATAAGAAAGCACAAAGCGCACAGCAACGCATCCGGCAATTGCCGCAAGACAAACCCATGCGAGATTGCCGTCAATGCGAGTTCCATTTCTTGCGCTGTCGATGAGCTGACCCAGTATCCAGGCAGAAATAAAAGTAGGCAATGCCGTTGCCATGGCGGTGAATATCGAAAGGACGAAACCTCCGTACAAACGACCCTTGAGGCTCCCTATCCAAGTGACAATCTTATTATATGCGCGCATCATCGGGCATCGACCT
>ENA-OPCD01002832-OPCD01002832.1-human-gut-metagenome-genome-assembly--contig:-NODE-2832-length-11702-cov-3.919293_pt1 | contig 11702 bp, 10 predicted proteins | sample MGYA00241560_ERZ501471 | MGnify/ENA primary metagenome ERZ501471 (study PRJEB25962, sample SAMEA2042578) | human gut metagenome | biome: human gut; feature: human-associated habitat; material: faeces...
CCTGACCGGCCAGTGCAATGCAGGCCAGGAAGCCGGGCAGACGATACAGCAGAGTCATCAGTACCACGATGAGGGCATAGGCAATGAGTCCGGCCAGCACCATGGCGCTCAGGCTGTTCTCGCCCAGGCTGGGGCTGACGGTGGAATAGCTGTCCACAGTCAGGGCAAAAGGCAGTGCACCGGAATTGATCTGGCGGGCCATCTTGACCACGTCCTCCTGCGTGAAGGGATTGGACGCGGAACTGGTGATGATGGCGGCACCATCGGTGATGGCCGCATTGACCGTTGCCGTGCTCACGTTCTGATCATCCAGCCAGATGCTGATGGTTCCACTGCTCTGGTAGAGCTCCGTGGTGGCATCCCCGAAGGCCTTGGCACCCTCGTCGTTGAACTTGAGGGCCACATAATATTCGGATGTACTGCCGCTCACCGGGCCGTACTGAGCAGCGGCGCTCTCGACCATGGAACCGTCCAGGATCAGTTCGCCGTCTGCACTGCTCCCCTTGCGGAAGGTCAGGTAGGCGGTGGTGCCGATCTCCTGAATGGCGGACTCGGGGTCAAAGTCCGTCTCGCCGGACTGCCACGGAAACTCCAGGATCAGGCGGTCGGAGTCATAATCCACATACAGCTCGTAGTCGGTCACGTTCAGGCCGACCAGACGATTCTCAATGACCAGCTGGGCAGCGTCCAGCTGATCATCGGTGGCGTCGTAGTTGTCCGATGGGGCAAACGTTACGTTGACACCGCCCTTGATATCCACGCCAAAGCGGATATCCTGCGCTCCCTTGATGTAGGTCTTGGTCACATCACCGTACTTGACTGCCACACCAAAGAATGCCGTGTAGACAAACGCGGCGATCAGGAGCACTGTGACAACAAGCTGCCATGCTTTGCCTTTCGTCTTCATAAAAAACAGGAAACCTCCAAAATATAATAAACCTCCGCCGCGCAGAAAAACCTCTGCACGGAGGAGATTTTTTGCAGAATAAAACGCTTACTCTGCCTTTTCGGCCAGCAGCTTTTCGATGACTGCCAGCTTTACGCAGACGCAGAGCAGATCAGATGCGGTCTCCACCTCGTCCAGGCTGGGATAGGTGGGCGCGATACGCAGGTGGGAATCCTGCGGGTCCTTGTGGTAAGGATAGGCGGAACCGGCACCGGTCAGGGTCAGACCGCACTCCTTGCACAGCTGGGCCACACGCTTGGCGCAGCCGGGCATAACGTACAGGCTGATGAAGTAACCGCCCTTGGGGTTCGTCCAGTGAGCGATGTCGCCGCAGGGGGTCAGCTCCTCGGAAAAGGCCGTCTTGACCGCATCAAAGCAGGGGATCAGGCGGCGGCGGTGCTTTGCCATGTGGGCCAACACACCCTCTTTGTTCTTCAGGAAGCGGACATGGCGCAGCTGGTTCATCTTATCATAGCTGATGATCATCACGGAGAAGCGCTTGCAGATATACTTCATGGAGTCCACGCTGCATGCAATGGCGGAAACACCTGCACCGGGGAAGGTGATCTTGCTGGTGGAGGTGAACATGAACACACGGTTCTCCGTGCCGTACTTCTTGCTCTCGTTCAACAGAACAGGGGTCTCGATGATCTCCTCGGTCAGGTGGTGGACGATGTAAGCCTCATCCCAGAAGATCTTGAAATCAGGAGCAGCGGTCTTCATCTTGGCGAAGCGGTCGATGGTCTCGTCGCTGTAGGTGTAGCCGTCGGGGTTGGAGTACTGCGGCACGCACCAGATGCCCTTGATGGTGTCATCCTCGGCCACCAGCTTCTCCACAATGTCCATATCGGGGCCATTGGGGGTCATGGGCACGCTGATCAGCTCAAAGCCGTACTCCTCAGTGATGGCAAAGTGGCGGTCATAGCCGGGCACCGGGCAGAGGAACTTGCGCTTTTCCACCTGAGACCAGGGGCAGGGAGACTCCGGGAAGCCGAACACATAGCCAATGTTGATGAGGTTGTACATCAGCTGCAGGCTGGAGTTGCCGCCCACGAACACTTCCTCAGGCTTGACACCGAACACATCTGCAAACAGGACGCGAGCCTCGTGCAGGCCCTCCAGATCACCATAGTTGCGGGCATCGGTGCCTGCGTCGGTGGTGTAATCGTTCATCTGCAGCAGACCCATTGCCAGATCCATCTGGTGAGGGCCGGGCTTGCCACGGGCCATGTTCAGCTTCAGGTTCATGGCCAGAAACTTTTTGTACTGCTCATTCAGCTTTGCCTTTTCGGCAGTGAGCTCCTCACGATTCATCTCAAGATAGTTTGCCATTAAAAAACACACTCCTTTATCGTACTTCCAATTTCCCACAGTATCCGATGCCGGGTGTTTCAGGAGTTCCTGCCAGAGAGTTCTCCCACCACAGTCATCCAGACTTTAATATTATACCGCAACTCCGGGCGCGAAACAAGCAAATTACAAAAAAAGCCCCGCCAAAGCCGAAGCATTTGGCAGGGCATCCCTTCCCTGCTGTCTGCAGAGTGCAGATATCAGCTCAGGGCAGTCTGGTTCTTATACCGTTTGCGCACAGCGCCGTATTCCAGATGGGCCTCGCCGCCCTCCACGGTGTCCTTGTCGATGGTGACACGGATGATGGTGGGGTCATTGGGCACATCATACATGACAGGCAGCAGGATGCCTTCCATGACGCTGCGCAGACCGCGGGCACCGGTCTTGCGCTCAATGGTCTTGCGGGCGATCGCGTGGAGGGCCTCGTCGGTGAACTCCAGCTCTACACTGTCCATGCTCAGCAGCTCTTTGTACTGCTTGACCAGGCTGTTGCGGGGCTCCTTGAGCACACGCACCAGTGCGTCCTCGTCCAAATCGTCCAGCACAGTGATGACCGGCAGACGGCCGATCAGCTCAGGGATCAGGCCAAACTTGACCAGATCGTGAGGCTCCACCTTGCGCAGCAGGGCACGCTGGGCATCCTCAGAGTTGTCCTTCAGGCTGCTGCCGAAGCCCAGTGCAGAGCGATCGGTGCGGCGCAGGATGTATTTATCCAGGCCATCAAAGGCACCGCCGCAGATGAACAGGATGTTGGTGGTATCGATCTGGATGAACTCCTGCTGGGGGTGCTTGCGGCCGCCGTTGGGCGGCACGTTGCTCACGGTGCCCTCCAGGATCTTCAGCAGCGCCTGCTGCACACCCTCGCCGCCCACATCACGGGTGATGGAGGGGTTCTCGCTCTTGCGGGTGATCTTGTCGATCTCATCAATGTAGATGATACCCACCTGTGCCTTCTGCACATCAAAATCCGCCGCCTGAAGCAGCTTGAGCAGGATGTTCTCCACATCCTCACCCACATAGCCGGCCTCAGTCAGGGTGGTGGCATCCGCAATGGCGAAGGGCACCCCCAGCATCTTGGCCAGGGTCTGAGCCAGCAGAGTCTTGCCGACACCGGAGGGGCCCAGCAGCAGAACGTTGGACTTCTGCAGTTCCACATCCGCACCTTTGCCGCTCAGGATGCGCTTATAATGGTTGTAAACGGAGACCGCCAGCACACGCTTGGCCTCATCCTGACCAATGACATACTGGTCAAGGCCAGCTTTGATCTCAGCAGGCGTCATGATGTTGACATCCGCCAAAGGGTCAACGCCGGAATGCCCGCGAGAAGCCGCAGCACGGCGTTCCGGCGTTGCGCGCGGCGGTTCGGGTACGTTGCCATCTTTATACAGGGCACTGTAGCACATATCAATGCAATCTTTGCAGATGTTTACGCCGGGGCCGATGATAAGCTGATCCACCTGGCTTTGGGAACGACCGCAAAAGCTGCAAATCATTTCACGTTTTCCGTCCTTGCCGGAAATCGAATTTGCCATTTCCTAATTCCCCCGGTTTTAGTGTTTTACAATGATCTCATCGATCAGGCCATAGGCCTTGGCTTCCTCTGCGGTCAGGTAGTTATCGCGGTCAGTATCTTTCTCCACAATCTCAAGAGGCTGTCCGGTATTCGCGGAAAGAATTTCGTTCAGCTTCTTTTTGGTTTTTGCGATCTGGTCAGCTACGATCTGGATCTCTGTAGCCTGCCCCTGTGCACCGCCTGATGGCTGATGGATCATGATCGTCGAATTCGGCAGTGCATATCTTTTGCCTTTGGCACCGGAGGACAGGAGGAAAGCTCCCATGCTGGCTGCCATTCCAAGGCAGATCGTAGATACATCGCACTTGATATACTGCATTGTATCATAAATTGCCATTCCGGCAGTTACAGAACCACCCGGGCTGTTAATATAAAGCTGGATATCCTTGGAAGGATCTTCTGCTTCCAGGAAGAGAAGCTGCGCAACGATCAGGTTCGCACTGACATCGTTTACCTCTTCTCCAAGGAAAATGATTCGGTCCTTAAGAAGTCTTGAATAGATATCGTAACTTCTTTCTCCTCTGCTGGTCTGCTCAATGACGTAAGGTACTAAACTCATTTTGCCCTCCATTTCCGAGGTTTATTACGCCTCTACAGCTGCATCGGCAACTAATGTAACAGCTTTCTGAACAGCCATATCTTTCTTCATCTGCTCCATCTCGTTCTCACCGATGAGATCTTTTAATTTGTCTGCTTCCATCTTGTACATCTCTGCCATCTTGGAGATCTCTTCGTTAACCTCTTCCTCTGTTGGCTGGATGTTCTCTACCTCAGCGATCTTCTCAAGAACAAGTCTTGTCTGGATTCTCTTAAGAGCCTGTGGCTTCATGTCTTCCATCATCTTGTCAACGCTCTGGCCTGTGAACTGGAAGTACTGCTCCATGGAAAGACCCTGGGACTGCATTCTTCTTGCGAAATCGTCAAGCATCTGACGTGTCTGTGTCTCGATCATTGCCTCCGGAATATCCATCTGTGCATTCTCGATCACTTTATCTACTGCTGCATCTTCTTTTGCACGACGTGCATCTTCTGCTTTCTTCTCTGTCAGGTTCTTCTTAACGTCTTCCTTGTACTCAGCAAGTGTATCAAACTCAGATACATCCTTAGCGAAGTCATCGTCAAGCTCCGGAAGCTCTTTTGCTTCGATCTTCTTAACATCGCACTGGAATACAGCTTCTTTGCCAGCCAGCTCTTTTGCCTGATACTCCTCCGGGAATGTAACCTTAACTTCTACGTGATCACCTGTGTTAGCACCAACAAGCTGCTCCTCGAATCCCGGGATGAAGGTGTTGGAACCAAGTGTCAGCGGATAGTCTGTTCCTTTACCGCCCTCGAATGCCTCACCATCTACGAATCCCTCGAAATCGATAGTTGCTGTATCGCCGTTCTGTGCTGCACGATCCTCAACTGTGATGGTTCTGGAGTTTTTCTCCTGCTCTTTCTTAATCTCAGCCTCAACTTCCTCGTCTGTTACCTCTGTCTCAGACTTCGGAACCTCAAGTCCTTTATAGTCACCAAGAGTTACCTCTGGTTTAGTAGCTACTTCTGCTGTAAAGATAAATGGTTTGCCAGGCTCAACCTGTGTTACATCGATCTTAGGCTGGGAAACGATCTCAAGATCACACTCAGCAAGTGCTTTGCTGTAATGCTCAGGGATCAGAGCGTTTGCAGCGTCCTCAAGGAATACTCCCTTTCCGTACATCTGCTCGATCATTTTTCTTGGAGCTTTTCCTTTACGGAATCCCGGAATAGAAATTCTGCCTTTTGCTTTCTGATATGCATTCTGCATTGCTTTGTCAAGATCCTCGGCGGAAACCTCGATTGTAAGTTTCGCCATGTTTTTCTCCATTTTCTCCACCTGTAAACTCATGTTTCTTGTTCCTCCTTAATCATATCGAGTAAATACCTTATATAAAATAGTTAACACTCGCATTATATATTTACAGTCATTTCTGTAGTATAGCATAACCACTGTAAAAACGCCAGTATTTTTTTCAGTTTTCCATATGTCCCCACAGGGCATTTCTCAGCTGCCCACGTCCTCAATGTTAAAGTAATTTTCTGTCTTTCTTATGTTGTTAAGACAAAATGTAAAAATCCTTTTATAAGTTTTAGGCGTATAATGAACACCATCGTCTGTACCGTCTCCCGTATTGGATACAGTACCATATCCGGTCCGCATCAGATAACTGTAAACATCAATATAGTGGTACTGACTTCCAAGCTCACCGGCAAGACCGCTGTTAAAAGTCCGGACATCCTCACATTTACGATTCTTGGTACTTCCCTTTTCCCCTCCATTGATCGGATTCACAGACATATAATACAGACTGCAGTTTTTCATGGAAAGCTTTGTTCCCAGCTTTTTCATATAAGACACGTACTGTGAGAGTCTATCATTCAGATCCTGTTTTCCGTTAATATCTCTGAGATCATTGATACCATGATTAAACACCACTGCGATCTTTGCGTATTTTTCATTTTTACGACATTTTTCTATTTCTTTCAAAAGAGCCTGTGCGCCCGTTGACTTCAGCCAGCCCAGTTCCGTATTAGAACAGCATACAAAGCTGACATGGCTGTCCACATACTCCTTTCCAAACTGTTCGTACAATACCTTCTGAAGACCATATGTCCTGGAATCTCCCACAAAGATGATCCTTTCGTAATTCTCAGGATAATGAAAGCTGTTCCTGACCAGATTCGGTTCCTGATACCGCCAGAATCTCACCGCATAGAGATGCATGGTCCCACTGACTGTGATCACCTGTCCGGCTTCATACCTTGGTGCGGTCTTCTGACCTGCCCTGGTAGACCATCCAAGGAATGTATAATTCTCTTCATTGGCCATCACCGGTAGTTTCAGTTTTCCGCTTGGAGCCTGGATGATCTTGTAGATATCTCCGTCATTCCTGTGCAGGATCAGTTTGGGATTGTTCTTCTTTTTTATCACTGCATAAAACGTTACATTTCTTTTTACAAAATATTTTTTTCCCGGCTTATATCCTGCCTCCGCTCCTCCTTTTTTCAGAGACCATCCTTCTGCCTGATATCCTGCTGGGACCTGCGGCACTTTGGGAATCGTGATCATGGAACCATATTTCTGTTTCTTTTCCAATTTTTTATATATAGCAGAGGAGGCTCCTCCGCCTGACCTGAAAGATACGGAATACACTTTTTTGCAAGCATTCCCGAATGTATCATCCGACCAGTCAAAGCCGGCAGCTGACACCAAATTTCCTGTGGCTGTCATCAGTATAACAAAAAGCGCCACTACCCACAGGACCTGTTTCATCTCTTTTTTCATGCTCTTACATACACCACCGATTCAGCGATCTCTTCTGCCTTTGCGCTTCCCTCCAGCTGTCCGATCAGGGAAAGGCTGAAATCGATGGCTGTTCCAAGGCCTCTGCTGGTAGTTACATTTCCATCTACCACTACAGGCTCCAGAGATGTTCTGGCACTTTTAAGCTGTTCCATAACAGATGGGTACGATGTAGCATTTCTGCCTTTCAGGAATCCAAGTCTCTCGAATATACCTGGTGCCGCACAAATAGCTGCTACCTTGCCACCATTCTGATAGAAATCTGTCAGAAGCTCAGTCAGCGGTTTATATTCCTCCAGATATTTTGTTCCCGGCATTCCTCCCGGAATTACAAGCATATCCGCATCGGAAAAATCACATTCTCCAAAGGTACGGTCTGTAAGAAGATCGATCCCATGAGAGGTTCTGATCTCTTTTGTCTCTTTGATAGATACTGTCTGGATGTCGATCCCGGCTCTTCTCATCAGATCTACCACGGTCAGTCCTTCAATATCTTCAAAACCATCTGCGAAAAAAATATATACTTTACTCATGATCCTGTTCATCCTTTCTTTTATAAAATCCATAAATATTTTCTGTATTCCCCATTCCCTTCCATAATGCTTTTTTCATCTGAAAATGTCAAGAAATTTCAACAGATATGCCATTGCAAATCCTGTTTTTTTCCTGTAGACTGAACATAATATCTTTTCATTTCACAAACCCGGAGGTTTTTTATATGGAGATCGAACGTAAATTTCTGATCCGGAAGGATGACCTTCCGCAGGATCTGGCTTCCTATCCCTGCCACAGGATCGAGCAGGGGTATCTTTGCACTTCCCCTGTTGTCCGCATCCGCCGGCAGGATGATGACTATTTTCTTACTTACAAATCCAGGGGTCTCATGAGCCGTGAAGAATATAATCTTCCGCTCACCGCTGAAGCCTATGAGCATCTGAAGCCTAAAGCAGACGGTATCCTCATTACCAAGGACCGCTATGTGATCCCGGAAAAAGACGGACTTTTTATTGAACTGGATGTGTTCCACGGAGAATACGAGGGAGTTCTTCTGGCTGAGGTGGAATTTCCTACAGAGGAAGCCGCCAATGCCTACACTGCGCCGGACTGGTTCGGAGAAGATGTAACTTATTCCACCAGATATCATAACAGTACCATGAGCCAGGGCTGGCAGAGTGATTACTGTTCACTCCGTTCTCAGTAACACGCTTCGCGGAATATTACCAATGAACAGTAACGCAGAGCGATCACTGACTGGTATCGTAAATCGCACTTGTATTTCTTATTTCAGGTGCTATAATTAGTAATGCAGGCAGATATAGTTCATCGGTAGAACATCAGCTTCCCAAGCTGAGGAGGCGGGTTCGATTCCCGTTATCTGCTTTCATTGCCAAAGAGGGCACGCAGTCAGGCGTGTCCTTTTTTATAAATTTCAAGGAGGATTTTTGTTTATGAAGATTGGATTTATCGGATGTGGAAATATGGCCTCTGCCATGATCGGCGGTATTCTCCGTCAGGGGATCTTTTCAAAGGACGAGATCATTGTTTCCAACCTTACAGACGAAGGCAGAGCGCGCAGTGAAAAAACTCTTGGTGTTGTCACCACTCTGGATAACAATGAAATAGTCAGATCTGCAAAAACTGTCGTTCTTGCAGTAAAGCCGCAGTTTTATGAGGAAGTTCTCACAGAGGTCCACGACAGTCTCACGACAGAGCACACCATCATCGGAATCGCTCCCGGCAAGACTCTTGCATGGCTGGAAGAAAAAGCCGGTCTTCCTCTGAAAGTTGTCCGTTTTATGCCTAATACTCCTGCACAGGTTGGGGCCGGAATGACTGCTGTATGTACCAATGACCGGGTTTCGGAAGACGAACTGGCAGAAATCCTTAAGATCACAGACAGCTTTGGCTGTACCGAAGTGATACCGGAGCGTCTGATGGACGCCGCAGGCGCTGTAGGCGGCTGTTCACCTGCTTATGTGTTTATGTTTATCGAAGCCATGGCAGATGCCGCTGTCAGCCAGGGAATGCCTCGTAAACAGGCTTATAAATTTGCTTCCCAGACTGTTCTCGGCAGCGCAAAAATGGTTCTGGAAACCGGCAGACACCCGGGAGACCTGAAAGACATGGTCTGCTCACCGGCAGGAACTACCATTGAAGGTGTCCGCACCCTGGAAAAGAGCGGCTTCCGCAGTGCCGTATTCGAAGCGCTTACCGCAGCTGCTGAGAAGGGTAAGAAGTTATAATTTTCGAAAACAAAAACTCCGTGAGGTCTGCATTCACCCGGACCTCACGGAGTTTTTCCATCTCATCTCTTTTATCGTCTGCCGACAGCCCTACAGCAACTCGATCAGTGCGTCAATATCTTCCATTTTTGTTCCCCAGCTTGTGGCAAAACGGATCACTGTATGATCTTCATCATATTTTTCCCAGAAATCAAACTGAACTTCTTTGCCCAGTTCTTCTTTCTTTTTATTTTCCAAAACTACAAACTGCTGGTTCGTGGGAGAATCCAGGAAAAGCTGATATCCTTTTTCCTGAAGGGCTCTTTTCAGCTTCATAGCTGTTTCAATAGCATTTTTGCTGATCCTTGTATACAGATCATCGGTAAACAGTGTGTCAAACTGGATTCCCAGAAGACGGCCTTTTGCCAGAAGGGCTCCCTGCTGCTTCACCATAGTCATAAAGTGCTTCGGAGCTTTTTTCGTAAAGACCACTGCCTCACCGCAGAGTGCTCCTACCTTGGTTCCGCCGATGTAGAACACATCTGTACATCTGGCGATATCCTCAAGTGTCACATCTGCTTCCGGACTTACCAGACCGTAGCCAAGTCTTGCTCCGTCCAGAAACAGTGGAAGCTCGTATTTATGGCATACCTCGGAAATTTCCTCCAGCTCTTTCTTCGTATAAAGTGTTCCGTACTCTGTCGGATGAGAAATATAAACCATTCCCGGAAATACCATATGGTCGTGACTTTCATCCCCATAAAAAGTTTCCACATAATCTGTGATACTTTCTGCTTTGATCTTTCCGTTTTCTGCCGGAAGTGTCAGTACCTTATGTCCTGTATACTCGATTGCTCCGGCCTCATGACAGCTTACGTGTCCGGTCTGCGCCGCAAGAACACCTTCATAACGGTTCAGGACAGAACCTATGACCGTGGCATTGGTCTGGGTTCCTCCCACCAGGAAAAACACCTCTGCATCCGGGCAGCCACAGGCTTTACGGATCTTCTCCTTGGCAGAATCACAGTATTTGTCCGTGCCATAGCCGGAAAGCTTCTCCATATTACATTTTGTCCGACGTGGACTTCGCGAGAATCCCGCATTTCTCCCCTACCGCCACGACACGGACAAAAAACGCAGCCATGCACATCCGGAATTGTCAAATTGACAAAGTGTAACATTCCCTTTCACGCCTTCACAAAAAGACCAACATCCCCTTGGTTTTCAATTCTTTTTTGTAACTTTGCCTTGATTACTGTCAAAAGCGAGAAATATGGCAAGATTCATCAATCCCTTTACCGACGTCGGTTTTAAGCGCATCTTCGGGCAAGCCATCCACAAAGAATTGTTGATAGACTTCCTGAACGACTTGTTAGTAGGAGAAAAGCGGATAACGGACATCACATTCTTGGACAAAGAGCTGTTGCCGGACTTTTCCGGCGACCGGGGCGTCATCTATGACATATATTGTACGAATGAAGACGGTGAACAGTTCATCGTGGAAATGCAAAACCGTGAACAGACCTTTTTCCGCGAACGGGCTTTGTACTACCTCTCGCAGGCCATCGCCCGGCAAGGAGAACGGGGTGCCGAATGGAAATTCAACCTGAAAGCCGTGTATGGCATTTTCTTCATGAATTTCCACCTGTCCCACTCGCCCGGCAAATTCCGCACGGACATCGTCTTGTCCGACCGGGACACAAACGAAGTGTTCTCCGACAAGCTCCGTTTCATTTTCCTGCAGCTTCCCTGCTTCACCAAGGAAGAAGATGAATGCCAAACTGATTTTGAACGTTGGATTTATGTACTGAAAAATATGGAAACATTTCAAAGACTCCCATTCAAAGCCCGTAAATCGGTGTTTGAAAAACTGGAACAAATCGTAGACATCGCTTCGCTCAGCAAAGAGGATCGCATGAAATATGACGAAAGCATCAAGGTGTACCGCGACCACCTTGCCGTGCTCGACTTCGCCAAGCAAGAAGGATTGGAACTGGGAATGCGGCAAGGAAGAGCAGAAGGAATGGCCAAAGGAATAGCAGAAGGAATGGAACAAGGAATGGCCAAAGGCATCGAACAAGGTAAAAACGAAGGGGAAATGAATGAACGCCTTAAGAATGCACGACGCATGAAAACCAAAGGATACCCCATCGACGATATTGCCGACATCACCGGCCTGAGCGCAGAAGAAATCAATTCGTTATAAAATCCTTTTCGGCTTCGTCCTCCTATTATATTGTCGCGGCCTTTTACGTCCTTTCATTTTTTCTCCGTATCTTTGCAGCC
>ENA-OPCD01002838-OPCD01002838.1-human-gut-metagenome-genome-assembly--contig:-NODE-2838-length-11672-cov-2.256779_pt1 | contig 11672 bp, 7 predicted proteins | sample MGYA00241560_ERZ501471 | MGnify/ENA primary metagenome ERZ501471 (study PRJEB25962, sample SAMEA2042578) | human gut metagenome | biome: human gut; feature: human-associated habitat; material: faeces...
CCTTCCGGCTCCCAGCGTTTCTCTTTGATGCGCTGTTTTGCTTTCTCGTACAATTCCGGATAGCGCTCCTTTAAAAATGCATATAACTGCGGCTGGCTGGACATGAACTTATAATTCGGGTACTCGTCCATCAGCTTTAACACAGTTGCAAAGCTGCGTCCGACTTTTTCCCTGGTCTGTGCCACAGTCCACCACCACGCAACATCGATATGCGTATGTCCGATACAGGTTGCGATCACATCCTCATACCCTGCCATATCCTCATAAAGTGCTTTCTGGATATAAGCAGATGCTTCCCGCACACTCCGGTAAAAGTCTTCGGAATACGGGGTTCTTAGATCCAGCAGATTGATCGTCTCATTGAGCACATACTCAATATCCTTGCGGTTCTTGTCATCTGCCTCCATGCGGGAAAACGCTGCAAGCGGAACCCACAGGTCATAATAGAGTTTTTCGATCTCTGCATCGATCTCCTCGATCTGTGTGCGGAGCGCAAATTCCTCATGCATGATCCCGGTATACGCCTGCAGGTCGATGGTCAGTGTCTCTCCTGCCTTTCCGCTTCTTGTGATCAGGCACTCCCTGTGGTTCATATCGATGCCCTGATAAACCTCCCCGTTCACAAACACGATAAACTGCGGATTTCTTCCGTCATCCCACTCGTCGATCTGTGAGGAAACGCGGATCCATACACTTTTTCCATCCAGCTCCTCTGGAATGGTATAGGTCGTGCGGAACCAGTAGTGGCGGTCCTTGCCATACCAGTGCATGGTCTTGCAGTCAAAGTTTTCCCAGGCTGCCTCGTCTTTTAATGCATCCTCCGGGTGAATAAAGTTTCCTTCCTTGTACTCCCACTGTGTCAGTGGAAATACCTGTTTTACTTTTAATTTCTTAAGTTCGTTGCAAATTACACCGACTCTTTTGTCTAAGAAATCCATATTTTCCTCCTTGTCTTGTTTTCTTTCTATATTAAGATCGTTTCCAATCTTTATATAAGTTCCATGATGCAGCCCATTAAATTATCTGGCAGCTGCATTAGCATCATGATTCATACTTTAATTTCCCTGTAATATGTACTTTTTCGTTGTTGCTTCTGTAGGATAACAAAACCGTTCTGCTTTTCTCATCCCATACAGACTGCAGTTCCATGTTTTTCCCGCTTTCTGTATGTGCACATAAATCTTCCGGTTTCCCTGGCAGGCGGATCCTCATATTCACCTGAATGTGATCAATTGCCTTCGCCTCAATACTAAGCTGTCCGTTTTCACATGCCATATTTTCAATACGCGCTGCCGTTGCGATAATCCTTACATCTTCTTTTATCTTTTCAAGATCAAACAGCAGCTTTTCCTGCCCGGGTTCTACCAAAACCCGCTCCACGACCGGATATTTATCTTCATACAGATCCACAAACAGACCCTCTTTTGTATAAACCGATCCCGTATCCGATTCCTGCATGGACGCTATCACAATATACGGATCCCTTCTTACCGACAGATAATTGCACATATTCCAGTGATATCCGCCCATCTTAAGTCCTTCCCGGATCCAGTTGCGGTATTTATCTGCGATCGCTTCATTCACGCTTAACAGCGCAGGAACTTCATTCCATACGAGAACATTTCCCTCTCCGATCCGGTAACATCCATTGGCTGGTTCCTTATCCATTCCAAACTCTGCAAAAAGATGTTGTGCAGGCGTGTCGCAGGAAAATTTCTGCCACCATTCCTGTAAATAATTATATGGATCAAAGTCTTTTCCAATATAAAAAAGTGTGCCTCCCTGTTTTACCCATTCCACCAGTTTGTGATGAAATTCTTCACTTTCCGGTTTCATAAATTCATAACTTAAGATCAGATACCGATATTTTCTCAGATATTCCTCATAGCGGACCATGTGATCAAAATAGACCGGCTGTATCGGTAAACCATATTTTAATAATGGCAGTGTCAGACCAAACCAGTCCGGGAATGCGCAGCATTCTTTATACGCATATTCCATTTTTTCCATGGATAAAAGAAGCTGACGTTCTTCTTCCTTTTGAAAAATAAGACGGTTCATCCAATCTTCCATCCCCGACAGATTGATCTTCTGCCCATGATGTTCCACTTGATCCGGGTATGTCCGCTGGTACATACAGCTATCTGCTAAAAATACACCAACCGCATCTTTTTCTGTTTCGCTCTCCTCTTTGGTCATATCTCCCAGTGTCTGTATCATACCTGCCAGAAATGTCGCGTAGGTATCCGGGATATTTTTTGCCCCTTCCATATCCTCCGTCGGGATCATTCCCTCCGCAAGACCGACTTTTCTGGGATATCTTCCTTTAAACACCCTGTTTGGCCACGGACACACCTCGTAGTGATCCACATCCGGCCAGAATAAAGCTGCTGTCAGGGTCTTTTTGTATTTATCTGCATACTCTTCCCAGCCATGTTCCGGGTTATCTTCCACCGGATCCTGTAAAAACCATACTTCCTTATCTGTCCCTTTAACCAGTTCCTGCATGATGCCATACTCTAAATACGCCGTCTCAAATGTTCTGCTCTTATAATGGCCCTCATATACGTTTCCTGTGCCGCTCGTCCCCGTCCATACCTGTGCGATAAAACCATCCACCTCATCAACATCCAAAAGACGGCTTTCCGGACTCATGATCTTCCATTGTGCATAATTTACCAGACTGTGCGTCGCCACATAAAAATGGATCTCTTTCCCCGTTTTTCTTCCATACTCTTTGATATTTCTGCTGAGATGTCTGACAAGCCTTCCATATAAATATGCTTTTAATCTGGAACTGCGGTACTTCGCATTGATATTTGTATGGGGCGGCTCCCAATCCACGCCATAATATGCCAGATATTCTTTTTTAAATGCCTCCGAATATCCTCCCGCTTCCCAGAATTCGGGTTCTTCCATATAAATTTCTGTGATCCCTTTATCTATGAGAGCGCATAAGTGTTCCGTCAGATATTGGATAAAGGACCGTGTCGGCACCATATATGGCGTATCGACCCCGTGCAGGATCGGGTTTCCGTTCCGGTCTGTCTGACATTCATCCCAGTGTTCCTTTCCGTCCCACCTGCCGCACAGATATTCTTTATAATTTCCCCAGGCGCACCCAAGCATTAAATGTACCTTATAACCCCGCTCTCTATATTGCTGCATCCGGGATTCTAAAGATTCATTCAGACCATAGACCATTACAAAATCCGTCTGAAGGTCAATCTCTGATGACCACGGTTCTATCTCCTGAAACCCCGTTTTGATTTCTTCTTTTTCTCTTATAAAAGCCATACTTTCACCTGCTCTTTATTCACGCTCGATCCATACCGCGGAATGTGGCAATAACACGGTATCATTCACTGGATTTGTAAATTTCCGGTTTCCTTTTAAATTTCCAATCTCATACGGTGTTGACCGATGATTTACCAAAACCATTCCCGTCTCAAACACACCTGCTTCAATGCCTCTTTCACAGATTCCTGAAACAGGTTTTCCACATACCCCTAACAGATCTTCCAACAATGTACTTCTTGCCTGAATGATCGGATACATTTCTTTATTTCTCTGTTCATATGGTACATGTGGTATATTCTTTGCCACATAAGAAGCACCTAACTGTACTCCGCAGGAAATAACCTTTCCTTTTTCAATTTCCTGCATAACAATACATTTGCCCGCATCGTCTGCATATGCACTAATACATCTGCCTGTCTCATATCTCTGAAATTCACAGCCCTGTGGAATGACAGGCTTTTGATATATGTACGGTGTTTTTTCACATGGGATGCCCTGGATGCCAAAACAGTTTTTACTTAAACCACAGTCTGGTCCATGTAGCACAACTCCTCCATTTGTCACCCATTCCCGGATCATTTTTTCCATGTCTGTGTGTTCTTCTGCAAAATAACAGTCATTGGATGGAACAATCAGCATTTTATAGTCGTTTAATTTATTCTCTAAAATGTCATGATAGCTGATGACATCGGTCTGATACCCAAGATCACAGCATATTTCATACCACCCCAGCATATCCAGCCGGCGGATCTCATTATTTTCCACATCAAACGGTTCATAATCTGACATCTCGGATGGAAAAAGGATTGCGATCTCTTTAAATTTACTTTTTCCCCTTTTTGGAATCACTTCTGCACACCAGGTATTTCCCCTTCTCAGTGAATCTAAAAAGTCATCTTCCATGCGATTTAGCACACCGCCATCATCAAGTCCGTTCATCCCATAGGAAGTGTAGCCATCTACCCCGCACGCGGTCATGGTACCCACAATTTCTTCCGGTGTTAAAAATGCATACAGATCCCGGTAAATATAACGTCCCCAATAGATACCGCCGATACATTCTTTTCCTTCATTCATCACGCGCATCATACTGTGCTGGCAGGAAGTGACATAGGCATCCGGACTCGCATCCGGTCTTGCCGGAACTGTTATGAAATGGCAGGAATCCACATATGGACTGATCGCATACATATCGATCCCCCGCATTGCAGTATCCCACAATTCACTGTAATCCGGATTGTCACTGTCACATTGTTTCTGGCTGTACACATTTAAAAAATATCCCCACTGCGACAGATCCGGACAAAGGAATAATTCCGGGTGGTCTTTTTTGAGGCGTGTCTGCATATCTTTAAAGTACAGCCGCAGTTCTTCTATTTTCCAGGACATGTTATCTTTCCATATCCAGAACTTCTTTGTTCTTTTTCTGATATCCTCTCCGGTATAACAGCTTCCCTCTCCATAAATCACAGAATACCAGTAATCCTCTGGTTTTAACTGCTTAAAATCATCGATATCCAGATCGTACCTCTCATTGAATAACGATATATTGTTTTTATATTTCTCTTTTAAAAATTTCTGATAGCGTTCTATTCCATCCTGGTCAAAACTTGGCGCTGCAATCGGATCCCACATCGTACATGTTGGAAGGACCTGTTTTTGTCCCAACCGGCAGGTGGTACAGCCCTCCCCGTACATTTGAAGGATCTGGTCTACATGCTCTGCCATCGTTTCTCTCGCAGTATCTGACCAGTACTTGTACCATTTTCCACCTTTTTGATCTATTGTCACGACCTCTTCCCCAAATACAGGTGGACTGAAACGGATATGCGGGTACAAATTATCGCCATTTAAATATAACACCAGGAAATTATACGTTAATCCATGTTTCAATGCAGACTGCCCCATATATTCCTGCATTTTTACATATTGGCTCCGTTCTCCGGTTTTATAGCGTTCCCTGAAATCTTCCCAGTCTTTTGTGTCAAACATAACGCTGTTATAACCAAGATTTTTGATCAGTTCCATCGTCTCATCCACAAAATCCGGATCGTCATATCCCGGACTGTAAAAATTTCCAAATATTACATTCATATATGGTTTTCCCGAATTTTTCTCTATCATTCTTTTCTCCCACTGTTGTTTCCAGAAATTTTTTGCAAAAACAGAGCTGTCACAAATAATATTATTATTATTTTGTAACAACTCCGTTTTTTATTACATACTTTCCATGCTTTCCATTAATTCATTTACTGTCGTAAACGCAAGTCCTGTAACTGTATCTGCACAGCCATAGTAAATTGCAATTCTTCCTGTTTCTGCGTCCGTAAGCGCAGCACACGGAAATACGACATTCGGAACATCTCCCATACACTCATAAATTTCATGTGGTGCCAGAATATAATTTTTTGTCCGCTTTAAGACTTTCCATGGTTGTTCGAGATCTAACAGTGCACAGCCCATACGGTATACAAAACCGTTACAGGTGTTGATAACACCGTGGTAGATCACAAGCCATCCTTCTTCTGTCTCGATCGGGATACAGCCTGCACCAATTTTGGTTGACTGCCATGCTGACTCGTCCCCTTTGATGGTTCCCATCACATATCTGTGAACCCCCCAGTGTTTCATGTCAGGACTTTCACTGACGAAGATATCTCCAAACGGCGTATGCCCATTATCACTTGGACGGCTTAGCATATAGTAGTTTCCATTGATCTTTCTCGGAAAAAGAACTCCATTTCTGTTAAATGGCAAAAATGCATTTTCCAACTGATAAAATGTTTTAAAATCAAATGTATAACCTACGCCGATCGTTGGATATCCATGATATCCATTACACCAGGTGATATAATAGCGGTCCTCTATAAAACATACTCTCGGATCATATCTGTAATCTCTTTTTCCAATCTCTTCATCATCACAGTGGAATACGATCGGATCATCCGAAATATCCCAATGGATCCCGTCTTTACTAAACCCTGCAAAGATATCCATACTGATCGATCTGCTGTCGCAGCGGAATATTCCTGCATATCCATCTTCAAACGGAACGACCGCACTGTTAAAAATGCTGTTTGAATTTCTGGTCGCAAAGCGATCAATGATTGGATTTGCTTTATATCTCCATACAGGAAGTTTATCGTTTTCGTCCTTGTCTTGCCATGGCATATCCGGCAATGCTTTTCCTACTATTTTACTCATATTTACTGTTCTTCCTACTGTTTATTTGCTAAAAATTCATCAATCTGTGACTGTGCCTCATCTAAGACATCCTGGAATCCTGCATTCATTAATTCCTCTTTGATCTCCGGAACTGCTTCCTTCGGATCTCTTACACCTGTGAGGACTTCACTCTTGTAACGTAACCATACTTCTGTACAGTTTGATAACTGATCCTCAACGTTTGATGTATCAAATGTAAATCCTAACAGAACAGATGGTACTGCATTTTCATTTAACTCTTTCACTTCATCCCACTGATTTACAGTGTCTGTATCCTGCTGTGTAACGGTAAAGAATGTTCCCTGTGTATAACCTGCCATTGTCCAGTCTTCATTGAGTTTGTGAACTTTATTGTCATCTGTGTACTCAAAGTTTACTCCCTCTTCTCCATAGTAGAACATATCCCTAAGAGTCGTATCTGTATTTACAAGATCTAAGAACTGTAAACATTTCTCAGGATATTTTGTATTTGCAGAGATCATGTTAATAGAACCGCGAACTGTATCATTCGATAAGATCGTATCGCCAATTTTTGCAACCTCAACATCTTTTCCCATCTGTGGACCCCAGGATGTCTGTGCTGCGGTAGACCATCCCTGTGCCACTCTCCAGACATTATATACACGGCCTTCGGAAAGTGTAGATGCATCCGGATTGATAATACCGTCCTGATACCACTCATGAATGGTCTCTAACTCTGAATAAATATCATCCTGTTCCAGTGTATAGCATACTTTCGCATCTTTATCATTGTACTTTACACCAAGTGCCTGGCATCCGGCACCTAACTGATCATAAGTATCAAAGATATAATACAGACCATCATTCTTTACATAGACCGGATAATCATTGGTATCACTTTTGATCTGCTTAAAGGTATCTGTCAGGGAAGATATGTCTGTCATAGATTCAATATCAAGATTATACTTGTCTACGATCTCCTTATCCCAGATCGCATAATTGGATAATGAGCTGTCTTTGTAGGTGGGAACTGCATAAATCTTTCCATCGATCGCTACTGCATCCCAATAGTCACTTGGCATAAGTTCCTTCAAGCCCGGCATGTTATCATCGATCAGATCTGTAATGTCATAATAAGCTCCGAGTTTTGTATCAGATGTATAAACATTTCCGTTGCCGAAAATAATGTCATAATCTTCATTGGTACTGATAATGATATTTCTACGGTTATCCCAGTCTCCCCAGGCAACTACTTCCATATCAATATTTACACCTATTTTTTCGCCGACATAATCATTCACTTTCTTTACCCAGGAATCATAGTTATCCGGCATTCCACTTCCAATTGTGACCCACTTCAAAGTAACGATATCATCGCTTTTACTGCCTGAAGCGGTGGAGTCCCCCTGGCTTTCAGAACTATTTCCACACCCTGCGAATAATCCTGCGGTCATCATTGCTGCAAGCCCCAATGACACAATTCTCTTTTTCATCATAAAATTTTCCTCCTAAATCTGATATCTCTTATTTTGTTTACACGGTATCATCCTTTTACAGAGCCGATGGTCAGACCTGAAATAAAATACTTCTGGAAAAATGGATATACACATGCAATAGGAACCACGATAATAATAGCGATCGCCATTCTCACACTCTCTGTCGGCATACTTGCTTTATACTGCTGCAATGAAAGCCCGCCATATGGATTGTTCGCTATATACTCAATATTGTTCTGGATATTATTCAGCATAGACTGTAATGTCTGTAAATTCTTGTCTGAAATATATAAGGATGCCTGAAACCAGTCATTCCAATATCCAAATGCCGCGAACAGTGCGATTGTTGCAATGATCGGCTTTGAAATCGGTAAAATGATCTGTGCAAAAATTCGAAGCTGTCCTGCGCCATTTTTGCCGATTCCACGATGGAATCAGGAATCGTCGTTTTAAAAAAGGTTTTACAGATTACAATATTAAATGGCGATACCGCAAGCGGCAGGATCAATGCCCAGATAGAATTTCTCAAATGCAGGATATTTGTATTAACAACGTATCCGGCGAGCATACCACCGTTGAAAATCATCGGGATAAAAATCACCCAGGTATAAAAACTTTTCAGTTTATAAGTATTTCTTGAAACAACATATCCCATCGTCGTTGTCAGCAGTACTGACAAAATAATACCAAGCGCGGTAACCAGAATGGAAATGAATGCTGCATGTAAAATAGTTCCTCTTTCATTCCACAGAAACTGATATGCCGCTGCCGAAAGTTCCTGTGGTATTAACTGATATCCATTTTTCTGTATTGATGTCTCACTCGAAATAGAGATAGAAAACACAAATACGATTGGAAAAATACACAACGCTGATAATATAATAAAAATGATATTAAAAAACACATTCGTGCTTTTTTTAATCTGATTAAGTTCTTTTTCTTTTCTTAATTTGTTGCGTGCCATATTGCTATCCCCCTATATAATCGCGCTGTCTTCATCAACTTTTTTTACCAGCCAGTTTGTAAGCAAAATAGTTGCACAACAGCATACAGACTGGAAGAATGAAGCCGCTGCTGTCTTTCCAATTGGTGCGCTCGACTGGATTGCTTTGTAAATATATGTATCAAATGTAGATGCAACGTTGTACAGGGACGCCGGTATTCCACCCGTTGCCTGATAAAACAGACCAAAATCAGAATAAAAGATTTTTCCTGCATCCAGGATCAGCATCATGATCAGAACGGGTTTGATGCATGGCATTGTGATATGTTTTGTCTGCTGCCATTTGGTTGCACCGTCCATAACTGCCGCTTCATACAGAGACGGATCAATTCCGGTGATCGTTGCCAGGTAGATGACCATTCCATATCCCATGCCTTTCCAGATCCTTAAAAAGGTAAGGATAAACGGCCAGTATTTCGGTTCCTGATACCACATGATCTTTGTTCCACCAAGTGCAACAATGATATTATTTAAATAACCTTTTTCCGGCGTTAATACTGCATAAACAATATAACTGATCACAACCCATGACATAAAATACGGGAAAAACATCATCGTCTGATATGCTTTTGATGCCAATTTATTCCGCAAATTGCTCAGCATCAGCGCAAATCCTACTGCAACGGCCGCTCCCAGTGCAATAAACACAAGATTGTAAACGATCGTATTTCTCAATAACATCCAAAAGGCATTTGATTTAAAGAAATATGTGAAATTAGACCAGCCCACCCAGTCACTGTGAAGCAGATTATAGATAAATCCATGCCCCGGGCTCAATTTATAATCTTTAAATGCAATGATAATTCCAAACATTGGAAGGTAAGAAAACAATACAAACCATATAAAAGTTGGAAGAGAAATCAGTGTTAAATCCGTATCATCTCTTGTCCAACGTCTTTTTCCCTTCTTTTTCTTTATCTCTTTCATCAGTCTCCTCCTTTACTTTTGTTTCCCTGTTTATGAACAAATATTAACTTTTATTTTATATTTTGTCAATAATTTTATTAACTTTTTTATCCATTTGTCGTCACTTTTGTTGTTCTTAATATATTTTTATATAGCATTTTGTGCATTTCAACTATTTTTCAGTTGTTTTTTATTAATCGAACCGCCTCTTGTTAACATTTGTTAATTTTTTTGTTGCAAACATCATCTCTTTAATGCTATACTGTACTTATAATTTCAAACTACATACCTGTCTTTTATTGACTGCAACTACACATTTTTCTATTTGTACTATAAATCTAAAAAGGAGTATTTCTACTATGAGTAAAGTAACTATGCAAGACATTGCAGATGAATTGGGGATCTCACGCGTTACGGTATGGAAAGTATTTAACAATCATTCAGGCGTTTCAGAAGCAGTTCGTGAAAGCGTACTTCAAAAGGCAAAAGAATTAGGATATTCCAAATTCATGCAGGAGCCCGCCGCAATCCCTAACGACCCGCAAGAGGATAAAACAGTCTCTTTAATCGTATCCCGCCCGGACTCCTCTACATTCTGGACAAACATTATCCATAGATTAGCGCAGGAACTGGCAACCCATAATATTAACCTTCTTTATACTTATGTGCCATCCTCCTATACACCTTCTTACTCCTTTCCCTCTGCCCTGACCAACGGAACTGTCTCTGGGGCAATTATTCTGAATGTATATGACACGAAAATGGTTGAATTAATTAATAACACTTTAAACATCCCTAAAGTGTTCCTTGATACGGTACCCGAAGTCGGCAACCGTGCTTTACATGGCGACCTGCTGCTGATCGAGGGCTATAATACCATGTATGAAATCACACAATCCATACTGGAAAGAGGCATTACGAACATAGGCTTTATTGGCGATATCCATTACGCGATCACGAACAAAGACCGGTATATTGGTTTCTGCCATTGCCTGAAAGATCATAATATTCCCTTAAATCCAGCCATCTGTCACACGGATCCCATTGGTATTTTCTCATATCATAATGATCTGTATGCCTTTTTGGATTCTATCCCGGAACTTCCACAGGCTTTCATTTGCGCAAGTGACTATATTGCCCATTTTCTTCACCTGTACCTGACAGAACATCCGGAGCGTATTCCAAACGGTATTATCCTCACCGGATTTGACGGAAGCAATGAATATACGAACATCAACGGACTTCTCACAACCGCTTACGTTCACACCAGCCTTCTGGGAAAAAGACTTTCTTTACAGATCATCTATCGAATGGATCATCCTGATGCGCCCTTCGAGCTGACATATATCAGCCCTGAAATTGTGTACCGGGATTCTATCGTAGACTGACCTTTCAAATTCTGTTCATCATCTTTCATAGCAATGTTATCAAAAGTTAACAGAGTTGTTTGTTATGTTTAAATAAATTAAGCAGATAGCTCAAAAATTTAAACTTATATTTGTGAACTATAGAGAAAAAGCACAAAATACAACATAAAAAGTTGACATTGATAACAAAAACGGATAACTTTATGATAACATATTATTAACAAATGATAAGGCGAGTTAAAAAATATGTTTAAGAAGTAACACTATGAAAAGACGGTGGGAGAAAAAAGAAAGGAAATGTTTTATGAAAAACAAAGTTTTAGGAAGAAGATGCATTGCCATTTCTCTGGCAGCAGCATTATCTGCAGGCTTAACAGCCTGTGGCAGCACAGGGGGTGACACACAAGCTGCCAC
>ENA-OPCD01002843-OPCD01002843.1-human-gut-metagenome-genome-assembly--contig:-NODE-2843-length-11645-cov-5.238654_pt1 | contig 11645 bp, 10 predicted proteins | sample MGYA00241560_ERZ501471 | MGnify/ENA primary metagenome ERZ501471 (study PRJEB25962, sample SAMEA2042578) | human gut metagenome | biome: human gut; feature: human-associated habitat; material: faeces...
CCTGCCGACCGCCGGAACGCTCGTATCTCGCGGCGTTGGCGATCTCGTCCGCCTGAAGCGTCGGGCATCGCGTTGACGATCCGCTCGACCTTCTCGCGCACCATGGCGTCGAGCTTGCTCTCGAACATGGCCCGGTCGAACTGTATGATTTCCTTGGACATGGCCCCGTGCCTCTTTCCAATCGCGGTTTTTCATTGTCCGGCGACTGAAAATCGCACCCGGCACGGCCCATGTCCCTTTCCATCAAGACCGGAATCCGAAAATGCGCAAGAACTCGGACGTTATCGGAGCTTTTCCGGATAATTGCAATTATCCTTATTGTTTCTCATCATTTAGTTGTTCATTGTCCCTTTGATTTGTGTGCAGAACCTTTTTGTCTGAAACGTCTCTTTTTCCAGTTCCTCTACAGGGCGTCAGGAAAGATTGGAATCGCTTTATTCCTTCTTATCACCGTTTGGTTCCTTGGGTAGTGCGCAACCTTTCGGGCACTACCTGCGAAAGAGTTTGTATAGGGTTGCTGTGGATCGGTTGTGGACGAAGCTCTTCGATAGAGTATGGCCGAAAAACTTCTAGTGACGGATATTGTGAACGTCTTTGCTGTTCTTTAGCTGAAGGCAGTGTTCCTTCGTTCAGAATTCGAAATCTGGCTAATGAAGTGTTCAGCGTGCTTTTGACTAAGAGAGAAAGTACTATTACACATGTGACTGAAGAACTTTTTACTCCTAAGAACATCATCGTGACCGGTGGCTGTGGCTTCATCGGATCGAATTTCGTGCATTACGTGGTCGACCAGCACCCGGACGTGCATGTGACCGTGTTGGACGCTTTGACCTACGCGGGCAACATCGCGAACATCGCGGGCCTGCCGGAGGACCGCGTCGAGTTCGTGCACGGCAACATCTGCGACGCGGAGCTGCTCGACAGGATCGTGCCGGGCCACGACGCGATCGTGCATTATGCGGCCGAGTCGCACAACGACAACAGCATCGCGAACCCCGAGCCGTTCCTCAAGACGAACGTGGAGGGCACGTTCCGCCTGCTCGAGGCCGTGCGCAAATACGGCATCCGCTACCACCACGTGAGCACGGACGAGGTGTACGGCGACCTCGCCCTGGACGATCCGGCCAAGTTCACGGAGTCCACCCCGTACCATCCGTCCAGCCCGTACTCGAGCACGAAGGCCGCGTCCGACATGCTGGTGCGCGCGTGGACCCGCACCTACGGTTTGAGGACCACGATCTCCAACTGCTCCAACAACTACGGCCCGTACCAGCACGTGGAGAAGTTCATCCCGCGCCAGATCACCAACATCCTCGAGGGCATCCGCCCGAAGCTGTACGGCAAGGGCGAGAACGTGCGCGACTGGATCCACACCGAGGACCACTCCAGCGGCGTGTGGACCATCCTGACCCGGGGTCGTATCGGCGAGACCTACCTGATCGGCGCCAACGGCGAGAAGAACAACATCACCGTGCTGCGCATGATCCTGAAGATGATGGGACAGCCGGAAGACGCGTTCGACTGGGTCAAGGACCGTCCGGGCCACGACCGCCGTTACGCCATCGACTCCACCAAACTGCAGACCGAGCTCGGCTGGAAGCCCACGCACACCGACTTCGAATCCGGACTGAAGGCCACCATCGAGTGGTACACTGAGAACCGCGCCTGGTGGGAGCCCGCGAAGGCCGCCACCGAGGCCAGGTACAAGCAGCAGGGCCAGTAAGCCGGGCCGCCCTTTTCTGCAGAATAGGAAATCCCAGAATAGGAAATGGGCTTCTGCGGAATAGGAACCGTTGCAAAAAGAGCTTTTCCTTATTCCGCAGATCATTGCCCGAGCAGAATAACAACATCAAGGAATGGGACTCATGGATTTTGAGAAGGAACTGAAGGTCGAGAGGACGAACATCCCGGGTCTGATCGTGTTCGACCTGCCAGTGCATGGCGACAACCGCGGCTGGTTCAAGGAGAACTGGCAGAGGGCGAAGCAGATGAATCTGGGCCTGCCTGATTTCGGGCCGGTGCAGAACAACATCAGCTACAACGCGAAGAAGGGCGTGACGCGTGGCATTCACGCGGAGCCGTGGGACAAGTACATCTCGATCGCCTCAGGCAGCGTGTTCGGCGCGTGGGTGGATTTGCGCCCCGGCGACTCGTTCGGCCAGGTGTACACGACCATACTGGATCCGTCGAAGGCGATCTACGTGCCTCGTGGCGTGGGCAACAGCTTCCAGGCGTTGGAGGACGACACCGTGTACACGTACCTCGTGAACGCGCACTGGAGCCTGGAACAGAAGAAGACATACACGTTCGTGAACCTCGCCGACCCGGACCTGCACATCCAGTGGCCGATCCCGTTGGAGGACTCGGAACGCTCCGAGGCGGATCTGCACCATCCCATGCTGAAGGACGCGAAGCCGATGGCGCCGCGCCGCACGATGGTGACGGGCTGCAACGGGCAGTTGGGCCGCGCGATCCGCTCCTACGTGGACGCGCATGGTTTGGAGGGTTTCGAGTTCAACGACATCGACACGTTCGACTTCTCCGACCCGGCCCAGTACGACCGGTTCGACTGGTCGCTGTACGGCACGGTCATCAACGCGGGCGCGTACACCGCGGTCGACAAGGCCGAGACGGCGGAAGGGCGCGCGCTGGCCTGGAAGGCCAACGCTCAGGGCCCGGCCCTGCTGGCGCGTGTGTGCGCGGAGCACAACATCACCTTGGTGCACGTGTCGAGCGACTATGTGTTCGACGGATCGCGCGAACTGCACGACGAGGCGGAGGCGTTCGCGCCGCTCGGCGTGTACGGCCAGTCGAAGGCCGCGGGCGACATCGCGGTCACGAACTGCCCGCGCCATTACATCCTGCGTTCGAGCTGGGTGATCGGCGAGGGCCATAACTTCGTCAAGACTATGATGATGCTGTCGAACCGCGTCGCGGACCCCGGGGACACGCTGGACGGGGTCACCGTGGTGGACGACCAGTACGGGCGCCTCACGTTCACCAAGGACATGGCGGACGCGATCTTCCACCTGTTGGATTCCAAGGCCGGGTACGGCACGTACAATCTGACCGGTTCCGGCAGCGTGGAAAGCTGGGCCGATATCGCCAAGGCGGTGTTCGACCAGACCAACGGTAACGGTGACAGGGTGCGCCCGATCCCGACCGAAGAGTACTTCGCCAACGCGAAGGATCCGGTCAGCCCGCGTCCGACCCATTCCGCCCTGAATCTCGGGAAGATCGAAGGGACGGGATACCACGCGCCGGACTGGGAAGAATCGCTGAAGGCATACATCGCCAAGGAACTGGCCGAGTGATTCAAGGGGAAGACGCTTCCTGATAATGCGATGAAACCGCGCAGACTCCTTTGCGCGGTTTTTCAATATTGGATTGACCTACTAGGCTGGAAGCGCTTATTACCAAAGACACGTCAGAAAGCAGGACGATTATGAAGGGCATCATCCTTGCCGGTGGTTCCGGTACCCGCCTGTATCCGTTGACCACGGTCACGTCGAAGCAGCTGCTCCCGGTGTACGACAAGCCGATGATCTACTATCCCCTGAGCGTCCTGATGATAGCGGGCATCCGCGACATCCTGATTATCAGCACTCCGCATGATCTGCCGAATTTCGAGCGTCTGCTGGGTGACGGGAGTCAGTATGGCGTGACTTTCTCGTACAAGGTCCAGCCGAACCCGGACGGGCTTGCGCAGGCGTTCCTGCTGGGCGAGGAGTTCATCGACGGCGAGCCGTGCGCGCTGGTATTGGGCGACAACATCTTCTACGGCAACGGTCTGGGACGTACCTTACGCAAGGCTGTCGCTGTAGAGCATGGTGCCACAGTGTTCGGCTATTACGTGGACGATCCGGAGCGATATGGTGTGGTCGAGTTCGATGAGAACAAGAAGGCCATTTCTATCGTGGAGAAGCCGGAACGCCCTGCATCCAACTATGCGGTGACCGGTCTCTACTTCTACGACGAGCGTGTGGTTGAATTCGCCAAGCAGATTAAGCCGAGTTCGCGCGGCGAGTTGGAAATCACCGATCTCAACAGGATGTATCTCGAAGACGGCTCTTTGAACGTGCAAACGTTAGGTCGTGGCTATGCATGGCTGGACACGGGCACGATGGACAGCCTGTTTGAGGCTGGCGAGTTTGTGCGCACAGTCCAGAGGGCGCAAGGTTTGCCGATTGCAGTGGCCGAAGAAATTGCGTTCGAGAATGGTTGGATCACTCGTGAGCAGTTGATGGCGGCCGCTGAGAAGTACGGCAAGAGTCCGTATGGTAAGCATCTTAAGGATGTCGCTGAAGACAAAATCATTCTCAGATCAAAGAAAGGTTAGAGACTGTGAGCCTTACATTTAGGAAGATTTCGGTAAGTTGACGATTGGCATCTGAGTTCAATTGCGATTTGGAGGAAGTATGAACTTGTTTAGCAAACGTAACCGTGTGCTTCTTCGCGAGCTCACTGTTACAGATTTTAAATTACGCTATCAGCAGTCTGCTTTAGGATATTTATGGTCTATTCTGAAGCCCCTGATGCTATTTGCGGTTATGTATATAGTGTTTGCGAAGTTTCTGGCGATGGGAGGGGATATCCCTAACTACGCTGTGTATCTTTTAGCTGGTATTTCTTTTTGGACCTTCTTTGCGGAGGCTACAACACAGGGCTTGCAGGCAATTGTCTCGCGTGGAGATTTGATTAGAAAAATCAATTTTCCTAAATACATCATTGTTCTGTCAGGAACAATCTCTGCGTTAATTAATCTTTTCTTTAACTTGGTTGTAGTCTTTGTTTTTGCCTTGTTAACAGGGGTTAAGTTTCGCTGGACAGTGTTTTTTTTGCCATTGAACATTCTTGAGATGTATCTATTGGCATTGGGCATAGGCCTCTTTTTAGGATCTCTCTTCGTAAAGTATCGTGATGTTGGATATCTTTGGGAAGTGACTTTGCAGTTGTTTTTCTATGCAACCCCGATTATTTATCCAATAACAATGGTGAGTGCCACGCATCCTTTTATGGCAAAATTAATGATGTTGAGTCCGACGGCTCAGATAATTCAAGACATCCGGTATAACCTAGTCACAGATTACACACAGACGCTTTGGTCGATGTGGAACAATCCGCTTATTGGCCTGGTTCCACTGTCGCTGGTTGTGATAGTACTGGCAATCGGTTCTTGGTACTTTAACAAGAGTTCTAAGCAATTCGCTGAGGTGATGTAAGTGATAGCGATGAATGACAATATTGCGATTGAAGTCAAAGATGTTTCCAAAAGCTTCAAGTTGCCGCTTGAGAGAGCCTCTAGTCTAAAACAAGCGATCTTTAATGCTGTAAGTGGGAAAAAGGGGTACGAAGAACATCAGGTTCTACGTGATATTTCCTTTAAAATCAACAAAGGAGATTTTATCGGAATCGTAGGACGTAATGGCAGCGGGAAGAGCACGTTGCTGAAGTTGATGGCACAGATATACTATCCTGATTCTGGAAGTATCGACATTAATGGTGTTTTGGTGCCATTTATTGAATTGGGTGTTGGTTTTAGTCCTGAACTAACCGGACATGATAACGTTTATCTCAATGGGGCTCTGATGGGCTTTTCAACCAAAGAGATTGACGCAATGTATGACGATATCGTTGATTTCGCCGAACTTGGTCAGTTCATGGAACAGAAGATCAAGAATTACTCCAGCGGCATGCTTGTCCGTTTGGCGTTCTCTATGGCTATTCGTGCTCAGTCCGATATCCTCCTGCTAGATGAAATTTTGGCAGTTGGAGATGAGGCTTTTCAGCGTAAATGTTATGCATATTTCGCTAAATTGCGTCGTGAAAAAAAGACGGTTGTGCTCGTAACCCACTCCATGGATTCGGTGCAACGTTTTTGTAATCGCGCTATTTTGATTCATGATGGTGATCTTAAAATTGATGGCACTCCCTTGGAAGTCGCACAAGCTTATCAAGAGTTGAATAGTCAACGTCTTGATCTCGCTAACCTTGAATCTCAATTTTCTGGTGGTGACACTGAGGCGTCGATTTCGGAGCAAGAAGAGGAAGCTCGTCAGCGAAAGGAGAATGTTGATTTCAGAATATCCCATGAGATTACTGATAGTGAGCTTATCTTCAATCTAGATATTCTTCCTAAGAGAAGTTTAGAAGATGCGGTTTTAACTTTTGTTATTAATAGCGAGGTCGGAGAGATTGTTTTTCGTGTCGCCAGCGATGATAAGAACGTTAATCAGAAAATCGCGTTTTCCGAGGGGGAAAATATACATCTGCGCCTTTCTGTGGATAACATTTTTCCTAATGGTATTTTTTCAGTGCAAGTAGCAGTGAAGAAGAAAGATAGAAGCGAAAACTATCTAATGGCAAATAATGCATTGTTGTTTGAGGTTCATGCTCCTGTCGACGTGAGTCAGAATTGGAAGCCTGACTTCGATTTTGTCCTGTCTTCAATGGAGGGATAATATGAAATACGGCCTTTTTAAATATGAGACCGAGAACATCGGGGATGAAATCCAGAGCATTGCGGCAAGGCGTTTTTTGCCATCTGTAGATGCTTATATAGACCGAGACAGACTAGGTGAGTACTGTCCTGATGAGGAGACAAAAATAATCACCAACGGCTGGTTTATGCATGCGCCATATCAGTGGCCTCCAAAGTCCGGTAAAGTGATTCCCCTTACTGTATCAATGTATATCGATCAGGCTGATTCTAAGGTTCTTGATACTTTTTTTAGTGATACGAGTATTAAGTATCTTAATGATCACGGTCCTGTAGGGGCAAGAGATCTTTCAACGTTGGAGCTTTTACAGAAACATGGGGTTGAGTCTTATTTTTCTGGTTGCATGACTTTGACTCTGCAGAGGGATCCAAGTATTCCTAAAGGTGATTTTGTCTTAGCTGTGGATGTTCCTCAGTCTGTTGTGGAGATGGTTCAGAGTCATACCGGTCGCTCGGTCATACACGCATCGCCGTATTTTGATGCAAATATGAGCCAAGATGATCGTTTTCAGTTGGCTGAGTATTTCTTGTATTTGTATCAGTCGGCCGCTGCTGTTATTTCTACGAGATTGCACGCCATGCTTCCGGCGCTTGCACTTGAGACGCCAGTCTTTTTAGTCAAGGATCGAAGTAAATACGACGAAAAAAGGTATGCAGGATTAGCTGAGCTGGTGAACAGTGCGACCGATGAAGAATATCTTAATGATTATTCACTTTTTGATGTTGACGCACCGAAAAAAAATCCTGAGTCTTATCTGAAAATACGCGAACGGTTAATTGAAAAAGCTGCTAATTTCACGGGTTTTGATAGTGATAGCTCTTTTCGAACGGTTGATTTTTCTCACATTGCAGATAATGAATCGTATATAAGGCTTTTTACGAGAGGTTTTCATTCCCTGAATCGCGAACTTCTCTTGGAAGGCGATAAGAAATGGCTCCAGGAGCAATGTGATGATCTGCGCAGAATTCGGCAGCATCTTGATGAGGAGCTTCAGGACGCTCAAAAAAAACAGAATGATCTTTCCCTTCAGAATGATATTTTGCGTAAACGTATCGAAGTAATGGAAAACCGTATCGAAGTAATGGAAAAATCTAGTTCTTGGAGGATAGGTAGGACAATTACTGCTCCTGGACGTAAGCTAAAAAATATGATTAGGGGGAACTAGAAGTGAAATATATCAGCGTTTTTTTCCAATACCTTCGACACAACGGAATCAAGGTCACTTTTGAGCGGTGCCTTTCTTTTATGAAACGTAAGCTGAGGCGTTCTCATGCAGCGCAAAGCGTTATTCCGAAGCGCCCTATTGATGTTATGACATCTGTGGAGGATGTCGTCAAAGCTGACTTTGTCACTGAGCCGTATATTGCGCCTAAGAAAATTAATAAAACGAAGTTGAATATTGGATGGGTTCTTTCGCCCATCAGTATTGGTAGTGGTGGTCAGCATACAATCGCTCGTTTTGCGAAATCGTTGCAAGAGCGTGGACATAATATCACTTTTTTCATCTATGAGAGCATTTCGCGGCAGCCAGCTGATTATTCTCACCAGTTGTTGAAAGAACATTTTGACATTGATGTTCCCTGTCTACCTATGAGTCAGGCCGAAAAAGAAGACATCGATGTACTGTTCGCGACGGGATGGGAAACCGCTTATCCTGTTTTCAACATGAAGAATCCGGCCCATAAAATGTATTTCGTCCAGGATTTTGAGCCGCTCTTTTACGGAATGGGCTCTAAAGCGGTGTTGGCTGAGAACACTTATCGTTTCGGTTTTTACGGTATTACAGCTGGATGTTGGCTGACGAAAAAGGTCGGAGAATACGGCATGAAAGCTGATTTCTTCGACTTTGGCGCAGACCTAGATATCTATCGTCCTACTGAGAAAACTCCAAAGAAGAAGCAGATTTGCTTCTATGCAAGACCTGTAACTGAGAGGCGAGCCTTTGAAATCGGCGTCTTGACTTTGACGAAGTTCCATCAAATGCACCCTGACTACAATATCGTTTTCTTTGGTTGGGATGTGTCTGACTATGACATTCCATTCCCCTACGAAAATCGAGGAATCATCAGTCCTGCGGAACTTTCTTCAATTTACCATGACTCTCAAGCATGTTTGGTGCTTTCCCTAACGAATGCATCGCTTCTCCCTCTTGAGTTGCTTGCCGCAGGATGTGTTCCTGTGATGAACGATGGGGAGAACAATCGCTTAGTAATCGGAGAGAACTCAGACATTGTCTACACGTTGGACTCGCCAATCGAATTGGCCAAAGGATTGGATGAAGTTGTCTCTGATCCTGACATTGAAGCAAGATGCCAGCGTATCTCCAAGAGTGCGGAGAGCTCATCTTGGGATGCGTCATATGAGAAGTTTGCGAAAATTATCATGCGAGAGGTGACTACTGTCAACCATGAGTGAGATTAAAGCCACTGTTTTCATCCCTACCTATTATGGTGAAGACAATCTTGATGAGCTTTTTGAAAGCTTGTTGAAACAGAAGACAGATTTTGAGTATGAGATTCTAGTTATCGATACGAGCTCAAAAGATCGTACTCCCGAAATTATTAAAGCTTGGTTGCCTAAGTTTAAGCATTTTCGGTATGAAACCATTGCAAAGCCTGATTTCTCACACGGAAGGGTACGTCAACAGGCAGCTCAAATGGCCCAGGGTGAGTATGTTGTGTATCTGACACAGGATGCAACACCCGCTCATGATCGATGGCTGTATGAGATTATTCAACCGATGGAGCGATTCCCTATAGTTGCCGGTGTCATGGGTAAGCAGGATCCTCGTCCCAATGCTCTTCCCCTGCTCAAAGAAGAAATAATACGAACCTTTAAGCAGTTTGGTCCAGACTTCGGAACAACGGTTTTCTATGAGGATGACTTTATTGACTCTCAACAAGTTTTTGATCTAGTTACGTTCTACTCAGACGTTAATTCAGCGGCACGTAAGTCTGTGCTCCTTGGAGACGTTCCGTATCAGGATGTGCCATATGCGGAGGATCAGAAGTTTGGCGAGGATCTTGTCAAACACGGTTATGTCAAAGCCTATGCGCCAAGAGCCAATGTATGGCATACCAATGAGATTAAATTACGTGATTACAAGAAACGTATGTTTGATGAGATTGTCGGTGTGCGGCGTGTTGGCAAAACAATGGATCCAATTTCCATGGCATTCGTTATTAAGCAGATGATTCGTGCCTATACATTAGGCTCAAAGTTCATCCTGCAGGATCATCAATATTCGTGGAAGCGCAAATTGTATTGGCTGGTGGTCAATCCACTTTTTGTCGCAGAGAAGTGGAAAGGCGTTCGAGCGGCTATTGCTGTTGATCTAAACGACCAGGCGACAATAGATGCGAATTCTTTGGAAAAGCAACAAGAGAAATAGTGAATGCGCGGCATTAAGTTGTCGCGCATTCACTATTTCATATTCTTGATTTTCATATCGTATATTCTTTTTTCTATCAGTCTTATCCATTTAAGAGAATTGCAGATTACTCTATCTTTGAATGAAAGAGACTTGACTAAATTCGCGACTTGCAATTTGTCAATTCTGAACTGTTGCTTTTCGGTGGAATTCTTCGCAGTTCTTCCTTCATCTTTGAGATTACCCGTAAGAGTGTAGTAGCTTCGCGCTGGAATAATACCATTTTCTTGGCAAAGAACAAAGTTTTTTTTAGCTGCAACGATGTGATCATGATAGAACGAGGCGCTACGCATCTTGTGCGTAACAGAGTCGGGTCTTTGTAGCCAGTAATACAGGGTTGCGTCGACGTCAACTACCGTTTTCATCCGCAGATATAGCTCTCCTGCTATTGCAGTGTCCTGAGCGTAAATACCTTCGGGGAACCGAACTCCATCCCATACCTTTCGTTTGTATAAACGGCACCAATTCGCCTCATTAAAATAACGAGCTTCAGTGTTTTTGCCAGTCATCTTTCCTAGAACGCGAAATAGCTTGCTGAAAACAGTTTGATATGACTGTAGAGGATTGCTAAAAGATGTTGTTTTGCCTGTAAGGGCTGTATCATTTGACGCTTTCGCTTTGATTTCTTGAATCTGCGAAATACCAAACTGTTGCCAACGGGCTTTGCTCATGTCAGCATGATTGGAGACTAGCGCATGAAATAATATTTCGATATTGTCTCGTGCCATTATGTCATCATTATCAATAAAAGCGATATAGTCACCTTTCGCCAAATCCAGTCCAGCATTCTGAGCTTTGGCAATGCCTCCATTTTCTTGGTGCCTTACAATAATTCTGTTGTCGTTAGAAGCATATAAATCACAAATTTGCGGCGAAGAATCAGTGGAACCATCGTCGATAAGAATAATCTGGAGATTGCTCCAAGACTGGTTTTTGACTGAGTCGAGACAAAATGGCAAATAGTGTTCCGCGTTATAAACGGGGATAATGATTGAAACGAGTGGCGTCCTGTCCATTGTTTCCTTCTATCGTATTGTCTTCGGACTCAAAGCTTTCTTCAGTCTACACTCATGAAGTCGCTTTCTTTTAGATAGTTTTTTCCAGAGGTCTGATCGTACTGTACAAGCTTGTAGTCTGCTAGCAGTTGCTTTTGCGTTTTGTTCATGCTGTCAGAATCAGCCACTGTGCCGTCGGATTGAAGATAAGTTGCTGTTCCGAGCCCGATTCCGCCCCTATTCGAGATGACACGGTTAATCGCAGGTATTTCTTCGTGGAGTTTAGTTAGCAAAGCTAGGTAGGGCGAAACTTTTTCATTCATATGCTCAGCTGCGGATGACATGAAATAATTCGATGAAGAGAACGCTGCTTCAAAATCGTCAAGCTTGGCATTTGCAGATGGGGACGCATCGTTTGACCAAATGAAATAATCGGCTTCATGAAGCAGGACTGAATCGTCTGGATCTTGATCTTCTTTTAAATAAATGCCAGAAAGATGATCTCCATAGAAAATGACTGTAATGGGCTTGTTGATCTGGTTTTAACTGGCTGAGGAAGTTAAGAGTCACTTGATCTGTGTATTTCAGGCCCGTAGAAAAAAAGTTAATCGCACTATGCTCATCATCAGGTGTGATATGAACTGATTTTTGTTCCGCTTTTCCTCTAACTCGATGGGAGATGATGGAACCATGGCAAAAGGCACGAGACGCGCGCCCGGT
>ENA-OPCD01002857-OPCD01002857.1-human-gut-metagenome-genome-assembly--contig:-NODE-2857-length-11611-cov-2.311613_pt1 | contig 11611 bp, 3 predicted proteins | sample MGYA00241560_ERZ501471 | MGnify/ENA primary metagenome ERZ501471 (study PRJEB25962, sample SAMEA2042578) | human gut metagenome | biome: human gut; feature: human-associated habitat; material: faeces...
CATGGTGCGCTCTCTTCTGAGCGGTGGCTCGTTCATCGTGTACGAGCGCTACAACCCCGTGCGCGTGCTGAATGACGTGCTGAGTTTCCGCGTTACGCATATTTCTGTAGTGGATAAGATTCTGGCCGGTTTGCTGGAAAACGATCGCGACAAGGTTATCGGGCAGTACGCATGCATTCTTTTGGGCGGTGCGGCGCTGAACGAAAAGACGCTGCGCATGGCTTTGCGCGCAAAAGCAAACTTGTACTCCAGCTACGGCATGACGGAAACTTCCAGCTTCATTGCCACGGCTCCGGTAATCCGCGGCTTCGATGGCGGGCTGGAGCTTCTGCCCGGCTACGATGCTCGCATCGTAAGCCCCGATGCTGATGGCATTGGCCAGCTGCACGTTGCGGGCCCTGGCATCTTCGAGGGCTACCTGAATGCTCGCAAGGCCATGAGCGCCGATGGCTATTTCGTTACCGGTGACAGAGCCTCTATCGACCGTAACGGTCTTTTGCGTGTGTACGCGCGCACCGAAGACCTCATTATTTCGGGCGGCGAAAACATCTACCCGGCCGAAGTTCAGGATGTTCTGCTGGGCATTCCCGGCGTGAAGGATGCCTATGTGTTCGGCACCGCCGATGAAACCTGGGGGTATCGCCCTGTGGCGTTCATCGAGGCCGACTATTCTGCCGAAGCCATCGCCCGCGACCAAGAAGAGTTTGGAATCGACCCTGCTCAGAGCTGCATTCGTCCGGCAACGTGCCCGCAGGAATACGCCCATATGGTGCACGATTACCTGAATGGTTGCATGTCGAAGCTTCATCACCCCAAACATATTTTGGTGATGGACGAATTCCCGCGCACCATCGCCGGCAAGGTGGACCGACGTGCGCTGAAGCAGCGCTACGATAAGCGCATCGACATCAAGTCGCTTACCCTGTATCGCGTAAAGCAGCCCTTTTCCCATCCCGTGAAGACGGCCAAGGGCAACGTCGATTTCCGCGAATCGTTCTTCGTGGAAGTGGAAGACTGGGCTGGGCGCACAGGTATTTCCGAGTGCGTTTCGTTTGCCACCAATTGGTATTTGCCCGAAACCATCGGGGAAGATTACGCTGTGGTGCGCGACTCCATTGCCCCTGTGGTGTTAGGTGAGCGCTACCTGCATCCCAGCGAGGTGTCCGCTTCGCTTGCCACGTTCCCCGGTTTGGCGAAGTATCCCATGGCGAAAGCTGCGGTGGAGCCTGCCATCTGGGACTTGTACGGCAAGATCATCGGTCAACCGCTTTCGAAGATGATTGGCGGCTCGAACGCCGAGAAGATTCTGGGCGGTGCCGTGGTGGGCATCGCTCCTGTTGAAGAAGTGCGTGCGGCGGTAGACAGCTTGGTAGCCCAGGGGTACACCCGTGTGAAGATGAAGATCGAGCCGGAAACCGCACTCGAATGCGTGGCTGCTGTGCGCGCCGACCATCCCGACTTGACGCTGATGCTCGACGCCAACCAGTCGTTCGACGAATCGTATCTGAACGTGCTGTATAAGCTCGACGCATTGAACCCTGCATGCATCGAGGAACCTTACAATCCGAACTACGTTCCCAGCAGTGGCGAGCGCAACCTATTCGTGCGCCTTTCGCTGCTGCAGGATGAACTGAAAACCATGGTATGTCTGGATGAATCGGTGGTAACCGCAAGCGATATGGAAGCAGCCATGGGGTTGGACAACCTTCGTTGCTATGCCTTGAAGATTGCGAAGTTCGGCGGCATTCAGCCCACGCTCGACTTCTACCACTGGATGCGCAGCCTTGGCAAAACGGTTTGGATGGGCGGCATGTTCGACACGGGCGTTTCGAAGCGCATGCACGCGGCTTTCGCAACCTTGCCAGGCATGGATTTGCCGCCCGATGTTTCGGATTATTCGGCATATTTTGCCCACGATACCGCCCTTCCCCCGTTGGAGCTTGAGCACGGCGAATTGGTGCTGAATGCGCCCAAGAACCCCGTCGGCCTCGGCTGCATCCTGAACAAGGAGTACCTGAAGTCCATTGCGATCGACGAAGTAACGGTTACCACCGAAGGATAGTGTTTTTTGCCATGCGAAAAAAGCTGCTGGTTGTTGTTGCCGCGTTTGCCTTAGTGCTTTGCATGCCCGCCATGGCATTTGCAGCCAATTCGGCTTTCGACAAGGGAACGGCGGAAAGCACGAGCTACGTTGACACCTATACGGGAAACGCTTTCCTTATGGAGCGCGATGCGCTGAATCTTACTGTTGAGCGCGACCTGTACTGGGCGGGAGACACGTTGAACGCCAGGGGCCTTGAAGTAGGCGGCGGAACCGGCGGCAGCGCTTTGCTTGCTGGCAGCACGTTGAACGTGGCTTCTTCCACTATTCACGGTAGCTTGCGTGCGGCAGGCCAGACTGTCAACGTTTCTTCGACGCCGGCGGGGAACAACATCACCGTTGCGGGTCAGAATGTGTCTATCGCATCCGACGTTTCTGCGTGCGGTGTGTATGCTGCTGGTTCGAATGTGAGTGTATCGGGAACCTATCAGGGTGCAGCTTTCGCAGCGGGAACGGTGAACCTGGCTGGCTCTTATGCGGGTGATGTGAATGTGTCTGCAAGCACGATTAATGTTTCGCGCGGTACCACGGTGGGCGGCACGCTGCGGGTGCCGAGCAATGCGCAGGTTACCATCGAGGAAGGCGCCAACGTTCCTAACGTAAGCTATGTTGACGATGCCCTGGTTTCTGCCGTTTCCGAGGGATCGGAGCAGAGCTCGTTTTCCGTGATTGGGCCGCTGCTGTTTTCGTGCATGGCCCACGCCTTGCTGGTGCTGCTGTTCTTCTTCCTGATCAAGGGTGCGATGGAAGGTGCCGTCAAGCTTACTGAAACAAAGCTTTCACGCATGTTCATGCTGGGTTTCGTGGAGTTCTTCGTGCTGCCCCTGTTGGGTTTCTTCCTGCTATTCCCGCTTGTTACGGCTCCTATCTCTGCGCTGATATTCATCTTCATTGCGGTGTTGTGGATGTTTTCCATCCCGTTTGCCGGCTACGTGTTGGGGCGCCGCCTGTTCGAGGGCATGGCGCCTTTGGGCGCGGGTGTGATAGGAACGCTCGTCCTTACCGCTGTTTGCTATATTCCATGTTTGTTCTTCGTGGTGCCAACCGTATGCTCCATTTTCATTGCGGGTTACCTTACGCAAAGTTTCTTGGACAAGCGGATGGAAAAATAGGGCCAGGTACCAGATTCCCATTTTCGGCTTCAGGCCACTTCTAATAATGAATGCTTTAGGGCTGTCGGGCTTCCGGCGGCCCTTTTTAGTGGGATCCGGCACCTTTCTTTATTTTCCATTTATAGCGTGAATTGGTCTTTAATTCAAAAAATATGGCACGTAGCCCAATTCCTTTGGCGAATGCACCATTTTTCCTGTTGTAAAGAGAGAGGGGTTCGTATATACGAACGTTACGAACATACCTATTATCTGCGATAATTCAGTTGAAGTGCCCTTCTTCGCACGACAAAAGTGGGTTGGACGGTACGCAGATATCCCCTGGTGTTGAAAAACTCGGCAGCATCGGGAGAAGCATTCGCTAGCAAACGAAAGCAAGATTGGGGATCGAAGATGAAGCGAATACGACCATTACTGGCAATGGCCTTAGCGCTTGCTCTTATATGCTTGGGCGGCAGCTTCGCCTTTGCAGATGATGAGGGCAACGGCCGTTCCATGCGGGGGGGGGCGGCTTCCGTGGTAGATCCGTCTTCCATGGACGATTGGGCGGTGATCCTTGGCGGCGAAACGCCTAACACCGCAAACATCGGTCGAATATGGACGGACAAAACCGTATCAACCGACACAATTACCACGAGCAGCGGAAGCGTCATTAATCGCGGGGATTCAGCGTTCGTAACGGCGCTTTCTGCTCTTTCGTCCACGTCTAACGTGTCATCCACGTCCACCACGCCGCTCGACATTGTGCTGGTGCTGGATGCTTCGGGGTCGATGGATGATCCCATGAATCGCAATGACAATACGAAGCGCATTGACGCATTGAAGAAGGCGGCAAATGACTTCGTGACCACGATTGCCGAGCAGAACCAGGGCATCTCCGATTCATCAAAGCAGCATCAGGTTTCTATTGTGAAGTTTTCGGGCGATAAATCTGCTGTCGTGGGCAACGATACGTACACCAAAGGTGGATACACATACAACTACAGCCAGGTTATGAAGACCATGTCCCCTTGCACGGATGCGGCCGCATTCACGAGCACCATTAACTCCATCAGACCAGCCGGTGCCACGCGTGCCGACAACGGCTTGCAGCTTGCCCAGAGCCAAACCTCTAACCGCGAAGATGCCAAGAAGATCGTTATCTTCTTCACCGACGGTTCGCCTACTTCTACTAGTGGTTTCGAGTCGGGGGTTGCCAGCGAAGCGGTATCGGCAGCGAAAGCCATGAAGGATAAAGGCACCACCGTGTATACCATCGGCATCTTCAGCGATGCAAATCCCTCTGCTGATCCTTCGGGAGCAAGCAACGAAAATAAATTCATGCATGCGGTTTCCAGCAATTATCCCGAGGCTTCCTATACCTATACCCAGGGATTCTGGGGCGGCTGGAATTGGGACCTGGGTACGCGTGCCGAAGGTTCCGACTTCTACAAGTCGGCCTCGAACGCTGATGATCTGGACAAGGTATTCGAAGGCATTTCTTCCGAGATAGTTAAGGGGTCGGGCTACCCGACGAACGCCACTGAGGGCGCTGAGCATACGAGCGGCTACATTACCTTCGATGACGCGTTGGGCGCCTATATGCAGGTTGATAGCTTCAAGGCCATTGCGCTGAACGGGCAGACTTTCGAAAATCCCACGAAAAACACTGCAGGTAATGTGGATACGTACACCTTCGACGGCACGGTAGCCATGGGCGACAAGAGCGTAAACTTGGGCAACGTGGTGATCACGGTAACCAAGTCTGACGACCTTGCCGTCGGCGACAAGGTTCAGGTGAAGATGCCGGCAGCGCTGATCCCCCTGCGTAGCTACAACGTGGACCAAAAGTCTATGACCATGACAGTTTCGGACATCAAGCCGATTAATGTTGTGTACACGTCGAGCCTGAAGCCTGGGGTGGAAAGCCTGTTGGCAAACCCCGATGCCGCCATGTCGGAGTACCTGCAGGCGAACTCCCAGGAAGGCAAGGCTTCGTTCTACAGCAACGACTGGCAACAGGGCTACCTGGGCAACACCATTGCGAACTTCGAGCCCTCAAACGACAACATCTACTATTACTTCACCAGCGACACGCCTATCTACACCGATGAGGCATGTACTCAGCGCGCCCATCAGGTGGTTGCGGGTAATACCTATTGGTACAAGTACTCGTACTACGAAATGACGAATGCGGGTAGCGGCGCCGTGGAGGAAAAGGAGAAGGTCGTAAGCTTTGACGGCGCTGATGCCGAGGCTATCGAGGGCTCCATCGGGGTGGACAGTCAGGGTGCCTACTTCAAGGCCGGCACTGCTCGACTGACCTACCTCAACAACCTGTACAAAGCGAAAGACAAAAACGCCACGGGAACCGCCAATGACGTGCTGAACCTGAAATGGGTTGGTGCAGGTCAGGTTGGGGCCTACTTGGGCAACAACGGCAAGCTTTCCGTTGACCTTCCCGGTACTTTGGCGGTAACGAAAGAGCTTAAGGTGCCCGACGGGTACAGTGCTAACGACTTCGCAGACGACTCATTCGAGTTTACCGTTGCGATGCCAGATGGCGCAAACAAGAGCTTTAGCGCTGTGGTGAAGAACGCCAACGGCGAGCAGCAGGGCGACGCGTTTACCCTGAAGTTCGACGAAGAGGGCAAGGCAAGCCACAACCTGAAGGCAGGCGAAACGCTGTACGTGTATGGCCTTGCTGGCGGTTGGAACTACACGGTTACCGAATCCGATCGTGATGGATTCACCCAAGCTGGAACAGGCCTTACGGGCACTATTACAGCTGGTGGAACGGCAAATGCGAAAGTAGTGAATACCTACAGCGCATCGGGCACGCTTAAGGGCGAGGATTCCCTTAAGGGCGAAAAGGTGCTTACGGGCCGAGACTGGAACAGCACCGATAAATTCACGTTCCTTCTGGAAGCACCCGAAGGCTCTGTCGGTGTTCCTATGCCTGAAGGGGCCAACAATGGCAAAGCAACCGTTGAGGTGACCCAGGATGGAGCTTCGGCTGATACACCGGTTTCGTTTAACTTTGGCGACATTACGTATACCAAGCCCGGTGTATACACCTACGAGATTCGTGAATCGAAAGAACTCAGCGTATTCAATCCTGGCGTGAGCGCATCGGAGGCATTGTATGAGGTTACGGTAACGGTTACTGACGAAGGCCATACCGGCAATTTAACGGTAACTTCTGAAATGAAGAAGTTGCTTTCCGACGATGGCGACAAGGTAGAACCGCCAACGACGGTGCCCTCTGCGTCTTTCGTGAACGAATACGACACCCAGGAGGTTAAGTGGGCGCCCGTTGGAGAGAAGAAGTATACCGATTCGACTGATGCGCGTCCCCTTGAGCAGGGTATGTTCCATGTAATTGCTTGCACGAATGATCCAACTGCACCCTTGCCCAAGCTTGATAACGATCAGGAGATTTCGGGCGTACATAACGGTGTAACCTACCGCGGCGCGGTAGTTTCCGTGGACGCGAACGGTACCATTACATTCCCGCAGGCAACATATACTTACAGCAACCTGGGCCAGGGGCAGACTGAAAAGACGTTCACCTACAAGATCATGGAAGTGGTCTGGGATGGCAGCAATTGGCGCTCCGTGGAGGATGCCCTTAAAGACCCGAACTTTAATTCTGCAGGCGTTAGGTACGACCCGACGATTTGGACCGTCAACGTAACCCTCAAGAACGACAATAAGGTGTTGGTGCTGAGTGCTCAGTGCCTGAAAAATGGTGTTCCCGTTCAGGGAGCTTCCTTCCAATTCGCAAACAGCTATGACCCCAAGCCTGCAACGGCAACAATTGACGGCACCAAGACTTTGACGGGCCGCGACATGGCGGACGGCGAAACCTTCGGATTTGAGCTTTCTGCTGCAGACGAAACTACGCAGAATGCGGTAACGGCGGGCACTGTGACGCTGCCCGGTGCGGCTACTGTATCGGGTGCCAAGGCCGATGAAGTGAAGGGCTTCCAGTTTGGCGAGATCACCTTCAAAAAGCCGGGCGAATACACCTTTAACGTGAACGAGACGAAGTGGAATGGCGAAGCGGTTCCTGCTGCCGACGGAAACGGCATGCAGTTCGATCGCAGCACCAAGACGGTGAAGGTAACGGTGACCGACGACCATACCGGCTCGCTCAAGGCCGAGGTACCCAATGGTGCAGTGGCGTTTGCCAACAAGTACGCTACGAGCAGCACCTATAACGGCATTCAGGTTGAAAAGACCTTGACCGGTCGCGACATGAAGGCTGGAGAATTCAACTTCGTTATTGAAGGCAAAGACCCTGCTTCTGCGGCACTTCTTGCTGATAGCGACAAGCAGTTCACCAACCCGAATGATCGCGCCGAGGGCATTGCCGATGTGATGACAAAGCTTTCGGGACACACGTTCACTCAGGCGGACAATGGTAAGCACTTCGAGTTCACGGTTAAGGAAGAAATTCCCGAAGGAGCAGTTCAGGACCAGGCAACAGGGCTTTGGTACGTTGAGGGTAAAGGCCTGTACTACGACGGGGCAAACCATGTTGTGACCATCGATGTTGCCGACGACGGCAACGGCGTGCTGACGTCAGCCACCAAGGTCGATGACCGGGAAACCAACGTGGTCTCTTTCGCCAATAAGTACCGCGCTCAGAATGTTTCGTTCGATACAGCAAATGCTCAGCTGAACAAGATCCTGCAGGGCCGCGACTGGCTTGACAGCGATTCCTTCGACTTCACCATCACCGTGCTTGATGGCGCGCCGATGCCTAAGCGCGATGGCAGCGAAGTGTCTTCCGCAACGGTGAAGTCGCCCAATTCGAAGGATGGCGATTCGGTATCGTTCGACTTTGGTCAGATTGAGTTTACGTCCGATATGGTGAAGGATGCTCCTGGTCATAAGCGTACCTTTACCTACGAGGTAACTGAAAACGCCGGTAATCTGCCTGGTATTCAGTACAGCGACAACAAGGCCGTTGTTGAGGTAACGGTAAGCGACAATGGCCAGGGCAAGCTGGTTGCGTCTGCCACCACGCAGAATGGCACGTTTGTGAACCGCTATTCCTCTGAGCTGAACTACACGGCAGCGGGTGGCTTGAACCTTGCCAAGACGCTGACTGGCCGCGATATGACTGATGGTCAGTTCATCATTAAGATCACGACCGATGACGAGGCGTCGGCAGGCCTGCTCGGTTTGCCAGAGGGCGGCCGTGAGGTTCCGATGCCTGCGGCTGAAGATGGGGCGCAGGTTATGAAGTCTGCGTTGACTGGCGATGTAGTGCTAACGCAGCGAGACGCGGGTAAAACCTACAGCTATAAGGTGGTTGAGCAAGGCACGGCGCCTAGTGGCTACACCTACGACACGGCAGAACGCACGGTAACGATTACCGTTGAGGGCGATCCTGCGAATGGCACGCTAAAGGCAACCACGGTTGTGTCTGTACCTGGTGACCCTGAGCACAGCAAGACGTATGTGTACAGCAGCAACGCCGCCACCCCCCAGGAAACGGCAGTTGTACCGTTCAACAACAGCTATGCAGCTTCGGGCGAAGTAGGCATTACTGCTACCAAGAGCCTGACTGGCCGTAGCCTGACTGACGGCGAGTTCGATTTTGCGCTGAAATACTTTAGCGGCATTGAAGATGTGGCTGCGGCAACCAACGACGCCAGTGGCAACGTTGATTTTGGCAGCATCAAATACACCACCGAAGGCCTTGCCAAGCTGGTAACGGATCACAATGCCGTAAAGACGGTGAAGGACGGTAAGCCTGCGTGGAAGATTGATTACGTAGCTTACGAAAAAACCGATGTCTTGCCTGGTGGCGTTTCCGCTCAGACGCAGCCGATTGTGTTCACGGTGATGGTTGTGGATAACGGTGACGGAACACTTGCCGCAACGGCTAATACGGGCGACGGGCTGAAGTTCCAGAATGTTTATTCCACGGGCGACCCGGTTTCGGTTGATCTTTCTGGCAAGAAGGTTCTGAAGTCTGATGCTGGTCTGACCCCCGCAAGCATCAAAGACAAGTTCACCTTCACGGTAACGCCCGACGACCCAGCGGCTCCTAAGCCTGAGCACGCTACGGCGACCAACGATGCCAATGGCAACGTTGATTTCGGCAGTATCAAATTTACGCTCGATGACCTGAACAAGGCGTTGGGTTCGAACGGCACGCGCGCAGCTGATGCCGACGATGAAACGAAGGGAGCTTCCAGCGGGGAGGCTGCCACCGGTGCTGCTGGCCAGAGTACGTCCGATCAGGGAAGTGCTGCAGGTGCCGATAGCGAAGAGCAGGGCAACGCGGCAGCTTCTGATGGCACCGAGCAGGGCCAGGGCGCTGCAGTAGTGACGGGTGAAGGCACGGGCGGAGCTTCCGTTTCGACGGCTGCAAATAAGGTTGCTGGCGCCGAAGATGCCGACCAGGCATCTGCTCAAAGCGATGAGCCTGCCACCAGGGCTGGCGTTGTCCGTTCGCATACCTTCACCTACAAGGTGACGGAAAGCGGCGAGATGTACAGTATCGACGATGAGACGAGCATCGAGCTGATGTATCTGCCCGGTAACGGCGCGTTTTTGCAGGTCGGCGTCCTTGACAACCGACTGCCCGCGGCAGAGAGTACACCGGAGGAGCAGGTGCAGGCGTTTTTGACCCAGCTGGACACAACGCTGGACGGCAGCTGGGAGCAGACCACCACGGAGGACGGGCTGGAATATAAGCATTCCTCCGGTGTGCTGCGGGTCGTGCGCTATGCCCCGGACGAGGTCGATTTCGCTCTGTGTGTCACGCTGGACCCGGACGTCTACGGCGGCCTGGACACGCTGAGCAATGTGGTCATCGGCCCCGATGGGACGATCTACACGCCGGGCGGGGAATATGGAACTTTTTGAAAAGGAAGAAAAGCGCCCTGCACGGTAAAAAAGTGCAGGGCGCTTTGCGGTTTCAGTTGGCGCTGCTCAGACGGTAGCCGACCTTGTAGACGGTCTGGATGTCGTTTTGCAGGCCGAGCTTGCGGCGCAGGCGGTTGATATGTACGTCCACGGTGCGGCTCTCGCCGATAAAGGCGTAGCCCCAGGCAGCCTCGAGCAGCTGGCTGCGGCTTAAAGCTGTGTCGCAGTGGGTCACGAGCACGGCCAGCAGTGCGAACTCCCGCGGGGTCAGCAGCAGCTCATGCCCGGCGCGGGATACGCGGTGGGCGGTAAGGTCAACGGCAAGGTCTTTATACAGAATATCCTGTTTGCGGTTTATGATGGGATTCATAGCGGGGCCTCCTTCCGGCAGGATGTTTTTTGAAAGGGTGTACTGTCTATTATAACGACAAATGTTTCCGAGTTGTTACAAAATGCGGGAAAATTTGGACGGAATTTTGACATTTGTTTAAAAATATACGGAAAAGTTGGTGACTGGGGCGAACGGGCTGGACCCTTCCGGCCATTGCTGCGCTCGGCCACCTCCCCTGAAAGGGGAGGCTTAGCCGCCGGTTTTCCACATTTCAACAAACCCTGTCTATCGTGCTATTTTGTGGGTTTGCACGGGGTTTTCCACAGTTTCAACATGGTTTTCCACATTTCCACAGTGGAAAGATGTCGAAAACCTGTGCAAAATGTGGAGAAAGCCCGCAGAAGCCCGCCGCGGCGGGATTTTTTGCGGTTCGTTCAAAGTTGTTTCACACGTTGTTCATTTTTTGGGAGCATGCTATAATAGTTACAAAAGATAAGGAGGAGGCATTCCCTATGAAAGAGACGACACAGCCGCCGAAGGACCCCAAAAAGAAGCTTTGGATCGGCTATGCGATCATTCTGGCCATCGTTATTTTAAGCAATGTTTTCCTGTTCCCGGCTTTGATGCAGGCGAGCGTGAAAAGCGTGAACTACAGCACCTTCCTGCAAATGCTGGAGAGCAAGGAGCTGGCCACCGTCCAGATCGAAGATCAGCAGATCTACTTTGTGGACAAGAACGACAATTCCTACAAAACCAACGCCATTGCGCAGGACAACAACCTCGTCACCCGCCTGGAGGATGCGGGGGTGGAGTTCGGCACGGTTTATCAGTCGCCCACGATCTGGGATTCGCTGCTGAACCTGCTGATCTCGTTCCTGCCGATGATCATCCTGTTCTGGTTCGTCAACCGCTGGGCGTCCAAAAAGATGCAGGAGATGGGCGGTGCCGGCGGCAACGCCATGCTGTTCGGCGGCAAATCCGGCGCGAAGCAGTACGTAGTGGACGATGAGACCGGCATCAAATTCAACGATGTAGCGGGCGAGGACGAGGCCAAGGAGAGCCTGCAGGAAATTGTAGACTTCCTGCACAACCCCAAAAAGTATGAGGAGATCGGCGCGAAGATGCCCAAGGGTGTGCTGCTCGTCGGCCCTCCGGGCACCGGCAAAACGCTGCTGGCCAAGGCCGTGGCCGGCGAGGCCAACG
>ENA-OPCD01002863-OPCD01002863.1-human-gut-metagenome-genome-assembly--contig:-NODE-2863-length-11600-cov-2.536942_pt1 | contig 11600 bp, 11 predicted proteins | sample MGYA00241560_ERZ501471 | MGnify/ENA primary metagenome ERZ501471 (study PRJEB25962, sample SAMEA2042578) | human gut metagenome | biome: human gut; feature: human-associated habitat; material: faeces...
AACGCAGCAGCAACGGCACCCGTTCGTCAGCCCGCCGTTGATTTTCACAGGTCACATTGAAAAAAATATTCTCCCAGCCTTCGCCCCAATCCGCCGGCAGACAGGCGCTCACCCGTTCCGGCCGCTTGGTCAGCAGAAAGAAAACCACGTCAGGACGCTGTTTCATCATTGCCCAGGCCTCAGAGCGCCAGGCATCTGCCTCCTCCACAAAAAAATCAGACGTCATACAGACACGGATATGTTCGCCGCTCTGAATTTTATAATTGCCGTTTTTGTCCTTCTGCAAAGGATAGTTAAAATTATTCTTAACCTTGTAAACCCGGCTGCCGTCCTGCCCGCGCTGCTTGTCGAGAAAATACATATAACAGTTTGCGCAGCCTTCGCTTTTTTTCACACAGCCATGCCAGGGATTCCAAATATCACTGCTCATACCGATTCCTTTCCAGTTCGCAAATCAGACTGTGAGGCATTCTTCGTGGCCCACGTACCGCACCAATCCCATAGGCTTTCAGCTTCTCAATGACCACATCGGAAAAGGTGTCCCGGATCAGTCCTTTTGCCACCTCACCGCCCGTCGTGATAAGCGCCGCCGTCTTTAATTTATATGGAAGCACATTGATAAGCGGCTCTTTGCCCGCACACCGTTTTGCTGCTTCCATTTTCTCTTTCTCAATGATCAGTGGGATAATTCTGGTTGCCGCAAGCTTCGCCCCCTTTTTCACCGGGGTGTAGGAATGTCTCGTTGCGATCATCATCTCACCAAGTGAATTGACTGCCAGGAGTTTTTCCACATTGATTGTTAAAATTCCGTCAATGTCCGAGGTCAGCTCGATTTTCCCCTCTTTCGGCTGAGAGGCATGCATATGTTCTCCCTGACAGATCTCACGCAGGATCTCTGCCGCCTCATCCTCATGAAGCATGTTTTCGTTTTTCTCCCACACATAGAGATTTTCTTTTCCCATAGATAATAACACCGGGATATCCTCTTCTGTCACAATATGCCCCTTGCGGAATCTCGCGTCTTTCGTGACACCCTTTATGATCTGCGTCATGTCATGACATAAAACATGACCGACCGCTTCCTCTGTTTTGATTAATTTCATTGTTTTTCCTCTTATTTTGTCTTGGCGTTCGGGTAAATGTGCGCCATCTTTGCGTCATCATAATGTGCATCCGCCCACTTCTGGACGGCATTTGTCGCCTGCACACCATTTCCTCTCTCATCATATCTTACCAGTGCCACACAGGATACCAGAATGTTGCAGACCATAAATCCCAGTAAAACCCAGGTCAGAATCTTTCCTGCAACTGCCGGTATTTTTTCAATCCATTTTTCCACAGGTGGAAATAATATTTTAAACCACACAACCGCAGCAATTCCCCAGAAAAAGCAATAAAGCAGATTGATTCGACCTCCCAGGTTAAACGGGATCTTACTGTAATCCCAGAACACTTTTCCAAATACAAGTTCCGTAAACACACTGCAGAAATACTCATAAGCACCACCAAGCAATGTTCCTGTAAGGAAAAGAAAACGATCCCCTTTATCCTTATATTTGTACAAAAGTGCTGTGACAAGCGCAATTGCAAGCCCCCAGACAATGCTGAACGGTCCCCAGACCACACTGCTTCTGCTCATCCATACTCCAGCCGTCACACGACAGAAAATCGTTTCTGTGATATCTCCCAGAAAAGCACCGATCATAAACAGCATCACGATCTTATAAAAGCCGCACCCTTTTGCAAATACCTTTTCTTCGTTCTCTTCCCGGATTTCCTCTTCAATTTTTCTTGCCTTTGGATATGCTTTTTTCAGACGCTTTTCCAGACTTCCGGCAATCTTTCCCGCAATTTTTGTGCTGATCTTATCCATCCCGGCATCCGTTGCAATCCAGCGCTCCGGCTTCTTACTCTTTCCGGTAAGAAGCATAAAGGAACCAAAGATATCCACAAAAAGTACACCGATCAGTGTCAGCAGCACAATATGCATCAGAAGCTTCGGCAGAATATGTAATAAAATCAACGTGACCCCATTGCACCATCTCACTGCCAGATAACCGAGCACACCCCAAAATAGTGAAGCCGGAAGACAAATATATCCATCCAGGTTCCATTTGATATTTGAATAATCCCACCATCTTGCCTTGAATGCTTTTTCGATCAGATGTCCACTGACCCATTCTGCAACTGTTGCATAGACCGTTGCAAAGATAAATAGCCAGATTCCCCGAAGTTCCTGTAATCCCACTGTCATCGCAATTGCAGTCAGACCATAGAGCACACAGAACGGTCCATTTACCAGACCTCGGTTAGCAAACTTTCTCTGCTTCAAAGTTGCCGATATCGTTTCCAATACCCAGCCACCAAAAGAATAAATAAAAAAGAGCCACAGTAATTCATATCCAGTATAGTAATTCATAGTCTTCTCCTTTGTAAATTCATGGTATCATCTTATCATGCCAACCATGAACTTACAATTGGGATTTTATCCGTAAAGATATTATATAACACCAATCGTTTTTACAACCGGTTAAACCGGGATCCGACTCCCCATACCGTCTCGATGATCTGCGGATTCCGCATATCCACATCGTCATTTCATTTCCTGTAGTCGAAATTCTGACTGCGCCTTCTTTTTTTCTGTATATTTATTTGTTTATCATATATATTTTTCTATTTTTTATCTATATTCCCGATTTATTTCATATATTTAAAATTATTTCATTTTTTTCAGAATTTTTATTGACATTTTGCATTTTATGAGATATTATAATATCAACAAAACAAAAGGAGGACGGACCACCAGAAACTTAATCTTAACTCCAAAGTCTAAGAAAGTAAGAGGTATGGACCAAAGGACACTTAATTTAAAACTCGGACAAATCTAATGAAAGTAAGAGGTACGGACCAAAAGGAACATAATTTAAAACCAGAACAAAATCTAATGAAAGTAAGAGGTACAGACCACCGGAAACTTAATTTAAAACCAGAACAAATCTAATGAAAGTAAGAGGTATGGACCAAAAGGAACATAATTTAAAACCAGAATAAATCTGATGAAAGCAAGAGGTACAGACCAATGGCAAGATAATTTATACAATATCAAATCAATGAAATCAAGAGGTGCAGACCAATGGCATAATAATTATTGAAATTTACATAGAAAAAACTATTTGAGATAATAGTTTCAGATAGATAAGAAGTGAATAAGGAGGATAATCCAATGGATGGATCAAATTAAAATCCACTGTAGCTGAAAGATCAGATACAGTGGATTTTTTATGACATATTTTCTGTTCCAAAGTTCAAGAGCGCGCCTGCTGACGCGCTCAATTTCTGCTGATTCATAGTATAGCGGATTCTATGAAGTCTTCCGGTCCATATCCCATACTGCTTTACCATCATCACAGTATTCCAGATCCGGGCATTCCCCCTGTACAAAGGAATAAACCGGTTCTTTTCCTTCATATTCCTGAATGATACCATTTAATTTGGCAAGCATTTTTTCTTTATCACCCGGAAGATGTCCTCTGACTCTCACATGGATAAAGTCATGAAAACCATCATATAAAATATTTGCTCCTGCTTTTTCCGGTGCGATCCTCTCGATCAGATGATATTCTTCCCGAATTGTTTCCAGCTCATCTGCCGGAACAAAAGTACCTTGCCGTATATCTTGATACAACGGAACTTCTTTATGCAGAAACATGGAAAAATTCACTACATGCGCCGGATTGGTCCTGTTCAGGAACTGCGCCAGTGCTTCTGCATTTTCCATTCCTCTTCCTTTTCCTGCGACTCCGGTCATAATATGTGCATCATAGATCAGTCCTGCTCCATGAAGCCTGTCGATTGCCTGATATGCCTGTGCCAGATCATGATCTTTTTTCATAAATTTCAGCACATCATCCAGTCCGCTCTCGATTCCAAGATACAGATGCTTTACCTTTTTTCTAGCAAGCATTTCCAGCTCTTCCTGGCTTTTATGTAAAATACTCGTAACAGTCGCATCCATATTAATCCCTTCACATTCCGGGAAGTAATATGCGATCAGATCCAGAATCTCATACAATTTTTCTGTCTTCAGACCAAATGCATTACCATCCCCCAGAAAGATCTTCTTCGGCTTCCCATGCAGTTCCCGCACTCTCTTTAGTTCCGCTTCAATCTGTTCCATCGGAAGTTCCCGATACTTCAGATGCCGGAATAAATTACAGAATTTACACTGATTATATGAGCATCCAACCATAACCGGAAGCATGAAAGAGCTTCTTTCCATCGGGGCCCGGCAAATCTGTCCTTCGTAATCCATATGTCACACTCCTATGCTTCTACATAATAGACATAATTTTCTTTTCTTGGTTTTGCTGCAGGAAGTTCTGCTGCCGCATATCCAAGTACGCAATGACCGATTCCTTCATAGTCTCCTTCGATTCCCCATTTTTTCAGAAGAGCCTTTCCTTCCTCGGATTCAAATTCTTCTTTTGCCCGGTGGATCCAGCAGCTTCCGATTCCAAGCGAATGCGCCGCATTCATCAGATTTCCCATCACAAGACTTCCATCATAAAGATATGTCGGTCTTGCCTTATCTGCAAGTACAATAAGAACTACCGGTGCACCATAAAACGGATCTGTATCGGTTCCCATAATTTTTGCATTCATTGCTGAAAGCTGATCTCTTGTTGCTTTATCCGTCACTGCCACGATGATCGGTGACTGCATTCCCATTCCCGTTGCCGCATAAGTTCCGGCCTCAATGATCGTATCCAGATCCTCTTTTCTGATCATATCCGGTTTGTATCCACGGACACTTCTGCGTTCTTCCATATTTTTGATTACTTCATTCATAAATTTTCAGCTCCTTTCAAATCTGCTTCTATTGTAGCACGATTTGAAAGGAGCTGTATGTATCTTATTTATTAAATTTTTATATCTGGCTTATTTTTCTTCGCCCCATACTTCTTCCGCGATTTCTTTTACCAGTGCAAGCTTCTTCCACTGTTCTTCTTCTGTCAGTTTATTTCCGATTTCACAGGAAGCAAATCCACACTGTGGACTCAAATACAGTCTGTCGAGCGGGACATATTTCGCTGCTTCATGGATTCTCTTAATTACGTCTTCTTTATCTTCCAGCTTTGGTGACTTGGTTGTGATCAGACCGAGAACCACTTTTTTATCACCACTTACACTCTTCAACGGCTCAAATCCACCAGAACGTGCATCATCAAATTCCAGATAATATGCACTTACATTTTCACGGGCGAATAAAGCTTCTGCCACACGGTCATATGCACCACTGCTTGCATAAGTAGAATGGAAATTTCCACGGCATACATGAGTGTTGATCACCAGATCTTCCGGCGCTCCCTCAATTGCACGGTTATTGATAGCAAGAAGCTGTTCCATGATTTTCTGAAGTCCGGCTTCATCGGTTCCGAAAATTGCTGCAGCATGTGGATCTACACACATTCCCCATGAACAGTCATCCAACTGAATGTTTCTACAGCCCGCATCATACAGGTCACGAATAACTTTCTTATATCCATTTGCGATATCTTCTGCCAGTTCTTCCACGTCCGGATAATACTGATTGGTATTCGGAAGGGACATTGGCATAATAAACTGTTCCAGGAACTGTGCCGGTGCCGGAATCGTCTGCTTTGCTACTGTATTTTCATCTTCCAGTGCCTTTACAAATTTAAAATGTTCTACAAATGGATGCTGATCTACGGAAATTTTTCCAGTCAAATAAGTATCATCGATCATTGCAGCTTCACCGTGGAACGGAAGTCCGGTCTTAGTCGGCTCATGTCCTACCCCGTTAAATCCCCACATGAAATCAAGATGCCAGGTTGCTCTTCTGAACTCGCCGTCTGTGATCACATGATATCCGGCTTTTTTCTGCTTCTCTACCAGGTCTAAAATTGCAGCATCCTCTACTTTTGTCAGTTCTTCTTTTGAAATCTTTCCTTCTTCAAAATCTCTTCTTGCTCTTTTCAGTGTTTCCGGTCTTAAAAAACTTCCTACATAATCATAACGAAATGGTGTATTTTTACTCATAATATAGCTCTCCTTTTCTCTTTCGTACTGTCTGTCTTTTATGTTTGAAAGTATAGCAGAGTATTCTGCATCTGAAAAATACAAAAAAAATGCAGTTTGCCATAGTTTAAAACTATAGCAATATCAAAAAAATGTTACACGCTCCCTACTTCCATGCTACAATATTACCAGGATATCTGGCCAGAAGTATTTTCCGCTAAGATACATTTTCCAGATACTTTTCTGATATCCCAAACCCAAAAACAATATTCTTTATAGAAAGTGAAAAATATGACTCTTCAACAATTAAAATACGTCGTAACTGTTGCTGAAACAGGAACAATTACCGAAGCCGCAAATCGTCTTTATATTTCCCAGCCAAGCCTGACAAACGCAATCCGTGAACTGGAAAAAGAAATGAAGATTACCATTTTTCTCCGGACTAATAAAGGGATCATCCTTTCAAAAGAAGGCGAAGATTTCTTAGGATACGCCAGACAAGTGCTGGAACAGGCCGCTATTCTCGAAGATAAATACAAAGGAACTTCCGGCGGGAAAAAGAAATTCTGTGTATCCACGCAACACTATTCTTTCGCTGTCAATGCCTTTGTCGATCTGATCAAAACCTACGGACAGGATGAATATGATTTCAGTCTCCGCGAAACCCAGACATACGAAATCATCGAAGATGTAGCAAAAATGCGCAGCGAGATTGGAATTCTTTTCTTAAATAATTTTAATGAAACGGTTCTGGAAAAAATTTTAAAATCCAACGGGCTTATTTTTCATCAACTGTTTGTTGCAAAACCACATGTATTTATCAGCAGACGTCACCCTCTCGCCAATCACAAAATAATCACCAATGAAGAACTGGACGATTATCCATATCTTTCCTTTGAACAGGGTGAACACAATTCCTTTTATTTTTCAGAAGAAATCTTTTCTGTATCTGAACGCAAGAAAAATATCCGTGTACGGGATCGTGCCACCTTATTTAATCTTCTGATCGGGCTAAATGGCTACACAGTATGCAGTGGTGTAATTGACAAAAAGTTGAATGGAAAAGATATCATTGCCGTTCCTCTTGCTGACGAAAGTGATATGCGGATTGGGTATATTACACATAAAAAAAGGATGTTAAGCAGATTAGGGACAACTTATCTGGATGCCTTGAAAAAATATCTGCAATAAAAAACTTCTGGAAGCAGTTTTCCTGTTTCCAGAAGTTTTTGTTTTAAAACAAACATACAATTCCATGCACAATAAATGCAGCAACCCATGCAATCACGCACTGAAAGATCACAACACCGATCGCCCATTTACCACCAAGTTCTCTTTTAATAGAAGCAATCGCTGCCACACACGGTGTATACAAAAGACAGAAAATTAAAAGTGCTGCTGCACCGGCTGTATTTATCACCGCTGTCAGTGCTGCTGTTGACCCAAACAAAATCGAAAGAGTGGAGACAACACTCTCTTTTGCCATAAATCCGGAAATCAGTGCCGTTGATATTCTCCAATCACCGAATCCAAGTGGAATGAATACAGGTGCGATCATACCTGCTACCGTTGCAAGGATACTTGTCTGTGAATCTGTCACCATATTCAGATGCAGATCAAAGCTCTGCAGGAACCAGATCACGATCGTTGCACCAAAAATAACGGTAAATGCTCTCTGCAGGAAGTCCTTTGCTTTTTCCCAGAGAAGCTGACCAACATTTTTTGCTCCCGGCATACGATAATTCGGAAGCTCCATAACAAACGGAACAGGTTCTCCTTTGAACATCGTCCCTTTCATTGCAAGTGCAGTAAGGATTCCCATCAGGATTCCAAAGAAATAGAGACCAATCATTACAATTGCACCCTTCCCCGGGAAAAACGCCGCTGTAAAGAATGCATAGATCGGAAGTTTTGCTGAACAACTCATAAACGGAGTCAGCATAATCGTCATTTTACGATCACGCTCTGAAGAAAGTGTCCGGCTCGCCATAACTCCCGGTACTGTACATCCAAATCCGATCAGCATCGGTACAATACTTCTTCCGGAAAGACCAATCTTTCGCAAAAGTTTATCCATAATAAACGCAACCCTTGCCATATATCCACTGTCCTCCAGCATCGAAAGGAAAAAGAACAGTGTAACAATGATCGGCAGGAAACTCAGCACGCTTCCAACCCCCTGAAAGATTCCATCTACGATCAGTGACTTTAATACGCCATTGACTCCTGCCGCATCCAGTGCCTGACTGCAGGCTACAATCACCTGGTCAATTCCCTGTTGCAGAAGATCCTGCAAAAATGCTCCGATCACATTAAATGTGAGCCAGAATACCAGTCCCATAATTGCGATAAATGCCGGAATCCCGGTATATTTTCCTGTCAGAACCTGATCAATCTTCCTGCTTCGCACCCGCTCCCTGCTCTCATGTGGCTTTAAGACCGTATCTTCACAGGCACGCTGGATATAGTTAAAACGCATTCCCGCTACTGCCGATGAACGGTCTACCTTGCATTCTTCTTCCATCTGCAGATTGATATGTTCCAGAAGTTCCTTTTCATTCTGGCTCAGCTTTAATTTTTCCAGGACAAGCTCATCATTCTCTGCCAGTTTGCTTGCTGCAAATCTGACCGGGATCCCTGCTTCCTTTGCATGATCTTCAATCAGATGCATGATCGCATGAATGCATCTGTGAACCGCACTTTCCTGACCTTCAGCAGAGCAGAAATCCACTTCCTCCGGTGCTTCCTGATATTTTGCGACATGGACTGCATGGCGGATCAGTTCGTCCACACCTTCGTTTTTCGCAGCAGAAATGGGGATTACGGGTACTCCCAGGAATGCCTCCATGGCATTCACATCGATGGAACCGTGATTGCCGGTGACTTCATCCATCATGTTCAGGGCTACGACCATGGGAATGTTCATTTCCAACAACTGCATGGTCAGATACAGATTACGCTCGATATTCGTCGCATCCACGATATTAATGATAGCTCTGGGTTTCTCATACAGGATAAAATTACGGGATACGATCTCTTCACTGCTGTAAGGGGACATGGAATAAATACCGGGCAGGTCTGTCACCAAAGTATCCGGATACCCTTTGATGGAACCGTCCTTACGGTCTACGGTAACTCCGGGGAAATTTCCCACATGCTGATTCGAACCGGTGAGCTGATTGAACAGTGTAGTCTTGCCGCAGTTCTGATTTCCCGCCAGGGCGAACGTTAATGTCGTTCCCTCCGGCAAAGGATTCTCATCTTTTTTCGAATGGTATTTTCCATCCTCACCTAATCCCGGGTGCTCCGCATCCGTCACCCGGTCCAGCCCTTTATGTTCTCTTGTTCTCTTCGATATAGGTGCGATCTCGATCTGATCCGCTTCCGCCAAACGCAACGTTAGTTCATAGCCGTGCACCTGCAATTCCATGGGGTCACCCATCGGAGCCAGCTTTACCACCGTCACCTCCGCTCCCGGGATCATACCCATATCCAGGAAATGCTGTCTGAGTTCTCCGGAACCACCGACGGTTTCGATCACGGCGCTTTTACCGATTTCCAATTCTTTCAGTGTCATAACACTTCTGTATCCTTTCGTATCTCAACATTTTAATGTTCTGTATTGTAACAGAAGTATTATAGCGCATTTGGTATTGAAAATCAGTATCAATTTGCATTTTTTATTTCCATGATTTTTTTCAAAAATTTTTTCAAAAATGGAATAAAAATGTAGAAAAAATTGACGAAAGCAGTTACACTTAAAATAGCATCAATAAAAATAGGAAGGGAACTTATGAATATGAATATAAAAGAAAATAATAAATATCGTTATACGGATACCGCGGAACGCAATATCAGAATGAACCGGTTCTATATTATCGCTTCTTCGCTTTTGGCGATCGTTTTCCTGTTTTATCTGTGGTTAAAACTGGTAAATCACAACATTGCGCCCATTGTTACATACGCAAATACCATTCTGATCGCCGTTTTCTGTGTGGTAAATGTCGTAACGCACCTTCGAAATAAGGCGACACGACTGTTGAAAGTCTTCGCTACCATCGAGATCGGAATTGAGTATCTGTTGGTTGGTTTCCAGACAGATGCAAGCTTCATTCACTATGCACTGATCGCCATTTTCATATTACAGATTCCTTATTATGAGAAAAAATCTCTGAAGAAAACCGCTTTGGGATTATTCGTGCTCTACTTGATCGTCATGATCGTTCAGGCTATGAAGGGAATCTACGGTCAGGATGTGAATGCCGTCTGCTCTACCCTGCTGGTATTCCTGATTGGAATCATTATTTTGGAAACCGGCAAGATTGCTATATTATTTAACAATGATGCCATCGATTCTTCCCGGGAAGAACATAAGCATGTAAAAGAAGTACTGGATAATGTTCTGGACGTATCCCAGACCGTACATCAGGAGACCACCAAAACCACAGATCTTATGAATAACCTTGTACAGACCACAGAATCCGTTGCAAACAGTATGCAGGAAATCTCCGCTGCCACCAATATGACTGCCACCAGTATCGAAGAGCAGAGCCAGATGACCAGTACGATTCAGAATGCTATCGAGCAGACCAGTCATATCTCCGAACAGATGGTGCAGATTGCTGAAGATTCCAATGAAAGCATCCGTAAGAACATGGCTGCTATGGAATCCTTAAAACAGCAGTCCGCCATGATCAAGGATACCAACCATTCCGTCACCGATGCCATGGCAAAATTACAAGAAAAGACAAAAGAGGTGGAAACTATCGCCGGAAGCATCATGGCAATCTCCGGTCAGACAAATCTTTTAGCTCTGAACGCTTCCATCGAAAGTGCCCGTGCCGGTGAAGCCGGACGCGGTTTCGCTGTTGTAGCACAGCAGATCCGTCAGCTGGCAGAGCAGACCAAGAGTTTTACCGAAGAGATCACCAAGATTACCAACGATCTGAATACCAATGCCAACATGGTAGTCAACACTATCAACGGTTCCATCGAAGCTACCGAACAGCAGGGCGAAAAGATACTGGCCGCTTCCGAGACTTTCGAACAGCTGAACAAAAATATGGAAGCACTGGCTTCCCAGGTAGAAGAAGTAAATCACCACATTCTGGGATTGTCAGAATCCAATAATAAAATTATGGAAAACATCTCCCATCTGTCCGCTGTAACCGAAGAAGTTACCGCCAATGCCGAGCAGGTACACACCATGAGCCAGAACAACCTGGATTGCGCAGAACAAGTAAAAACGGCAGTAGAACATATCCGCTCTACCACCGATGAGATGGGGACGCAGGAGGGTTAAACCTCCTGCGTTCTTTGATCTTACTATTTCAATTTCAAACCGTCTTTAAAAGCATTTCCTACTTTATCTCCCATTGCAAGATAAGTATTATTCACAGGATCATAGCTGATTGGCTTCAATTTCTTCGGATCGATCCTGCCATCCGTCAGGATGCTTTCGTCCGCATTGACGTTGACGATATCGCCCACCAGAATGCCGTCTTCAAAACTTTTCACCTTACATTCCAGCGCCATAGGAAGTTCATCGATCAACGGTGCAT
>ENA-OPCD01002865-OPCD01002865.1-human-gut-metagenome-genome-assembly--contig:-NODE-2865-length-11589-cov-3.267383_pt1 | contig 11589 bp, 9 predicted proteins | sample MGYA00241560_ERZ501471 | MGnify/ENA primary metagenome ERZ501471 (study PRJEB25962, sample SAMEA2042578) | human gut metagenome | biome: human gut; feature: human-associated habitat; material: faeces...
GGCCCCAGGCCTCGGTCAGCTCGTGCAGGCTGTCGTCACGGGTCAGGCAGAGGATGTGGTCCCAGGGCAGCAGGATCGTGCTGCCGTGGGGGATGATGAACTCGGTGTCGCGGGTGATGCTGATCAGGATGGTGTCGCCCGGGATGGGGATGTCCATGATGGCCTTGCCCGCGTAGAGGAAATTCTCGGGCAGCAAAATTTCATTCAGGCTGGCCGTGCCGCCGCCCAGAGAGAGGAGCTGGCGGATGGTATCCGTCTCGATCTCCCGCTCGAGAATGTGGCTCAGGTTGTCGGTGCCGCAGACCACGGTGTCCACGCCGAGAGTGTGGAGCAGTTCGCGGTTCTTGGGGTTGGAGGCCCGGGCCACGGTGCGGTCTACGCCGAACTCCCGCTTGGCGATCTGACAGGCCACGAGGTTGTCCTCATCCGAGCCGGTCACGGCCACAAAGGCGTTGCAGCTGCCAACATCGGCGGTGCGCAGGGTGTCCACGCTGATGGAATCGCCGCAGATCACGGGGATGTCCAGCGAATCTGCCAGCATCCGGCACTGGGCCTCGATGGGTTCAATGATGACCACCGAATGGTGGTTCGTCAGCAGGCTCTGGGCCAGATACCGCCCAACACGCCCGCCGCCTGCAATACAAACTTTCATATTGACACCTCGTATTACTTTGGGTAAAACTATTTTGGGATAAAACCTCACTTCGCCAGCGCACGGAACACTGCCTGCTCTGTCAGGATGGTGGGGCAGATCGTGTCCAGCTCGTAGGTCTTGTGGTAGAGCACCTGCAAATGCGGGTCAGAGACGCGGCAGATGACCTTTTCGCGCCGGAAGATGTTCTTTGCGATCTGTGCAGCCATCAGGTTCACGGAGTCATCCTCGCTCACGGCGGCCACAGCGTCGCAGTTCTCCACGCCGCCCTGCTTGAGGATGTCGGGATCGGTGGGGTCGCCCACAAGGGCCGTGCCGCCAAAGGAATAATCATCAAAGCTGTCCAGCCGCTTGAGCTGCTCGGGGTCCTTTTCGATCAGGGAAATATCATGGCCGATGCGTTCCAGATCCCGCACCAGTGCCGCGCCCACCTGGTCGCAGCCGATCACCAGAATATTCATGGATGTCACCTCATTGTTCAAAATCTGTTTTTATCTGGCCCGGCATTCCGCGTCAGAAGGAAACACCGGGAAAAGCGTTGTGTCCAGTATAGCATATTTCCGGCGGCAGATAAATACAGAAAAAGCAGACAGCGCTCCTATATAAAATTTGTGATTTTTCGTGCGCAGGCTCTCAGAATATGATATACTGGAAAGCGAACCCAATCTGAATGTGTGCAGAGCGCCTGTGCCGCTTTGCAGGGAGGAGAACCCATGTTTCTTGAAATACTGAAAGCCATCCTGATGGGCATTGTGGAGGGCATTACCGAGTGGCTGCCCATCTCGTCCACCGGTCACATGATCCTGGTGGAGCAGGTGGTCAAGTTCAACGCCAGCGAGGAGTTTATGTCCATGTTCCGCGTGGTCATCCAGCTGGGTGCCATTCTGGCTGTGGTGGTGCTGTTCTGGAATAAGCTCTGGCCCTTCGGCCTGCGCCATGGCCGCGTCTGCTCCAAACCTGCCGTCTGGCAGCTCTGGTTCAAGGTGGTGGCCGCCACCATCCCGGTGCTCATCATCAGCCCGCTGGACGACTGGTTTGAGACCCGCTTCTACAATTACATCACGGTCGCCGCCATGCTGATCCTGTACGGTGTCCTCTTCATCCTTGTGGAGAACCGCCGCACCGCCCCGCATGTCACCCGGCTGGAACAGATCACCTACCGCGAAGCCTTCATCGTTGGCGTGTGGCAGATGCTGGCCATCATCCCCGGCACCTCCCGCTCCGGTGCCACCATCGTGGGCGGCCTGCTGCTGGGCCTCTCCCGTGCTTGCGTGGCGGAGTTCACCTTCTACCTCGCCATCCCGGTCATGGCGGGTGCATCCCTGCTCAAGGTGGTCAAGTTCGTCCTCTCCGGCGCTGCGATGACCGGCACCGAGATCGCTGTCCTCGTGGTGGGTTGCGTGGTCGCCTTTGTGGTCAGCCTTGCCGCTATCCGCTTCCTGATGGATTACGTCAAGCGCCATAACTTCAAGTTCTTCGGCCTCTACCGCATCGTGCTGGGCCTAATCGTCCTGGCTGTGGCCGCTATCACCGCCATTGCGTAAATCCCTCCCAACCCCCCAGCCGCCCGCCCGGGCGGCTTTTTTGCGCCCTGGGGCAATTGCACCGGCCCCGGCCTTGTGCTATACTGGAGCCATAAAGAGAGAACCCGGCAGCGGGAAAGTGCCGCGCCTGAAATTGTCAAAAACGGAGGAGATCCCTATGGAAGCATCGACTGTATATTACACCGACTTCCGGTGTCCTGTGGGCACCAGCCTGACCGAAAAACTGCGCCGCCTGTGCATTGCGGCGGGCATCAAGAGCATTGATATGGACGGCAAGTTCGTGGCCATCAAGATGCACTTTGGCGAGCTGGGCAACCTGGCTTTCCTGCGCCCGAACTACGCCAAGGTAGTGGCAGACCTGTGTAAGGAGCAGGGGGGCCAGCCCTTCCTGACCGACTGCAACACACTGTACCCGGGCAGCCGCAAGAATGCGCTGGAGCACCTGAGCTGCGCGCAGGAAAACGGCTTCTGGCCCATGACCACCGGCTGTCAGGTGATCATCGGTGACGGCCTGCGCGGCACGGATGAGGTGGAAGTGCCGGTGCCCAACGGCGAATACTGCAAGACCGCCAAGATCGGCCGCGCCATCATGGACGCCGACATCTTCATCAGCCTGACCCACTTCAAGGGCCACGAGTCCACCGGCTTCGGCGGTGCCATCAAGAACATCGGCATGGGCTGCGGCTCCCGCGCGGGCAAGATGGAGCAGCACTCCTCCGGTAAGCCCGCCGTGCAGGAGGAGCTCTGCCGCGGCTGCCACCGCTGCGCCAAGGAGTGCGGCTCCGATGCCATCCGCTACAACGAGAACAACAAGGCGGTCATTGATTACGAAAAGTGCAAGGGCTGCGGCCGCTGCATCGGTGCCTGCAACTTCGATGCCATCTATTCCATCGACAGCAGCGCCAACGAGGAGCTGGACCGCAAGATGGCAGAGTACGCCGCCGCCGTCTGTGCAGGCCGCCCCTGCTTCCACATCAGTCTGGTGCAGGATATCAGCCCCAACTGTGACTGCCACGGCGAGAACGATGCCCCCATCCTGCCGGATATCGGCATGTTCGCCTCCTTTGACCCCGTGGCGCTGGATCAGGCCTGTGCCGATGCCTGCCTGAACGCACAGCCCCTGCCCAACAGTCAGCTGGGCCAGAACCTTGCAAAGCCCGGCTGGAACTGCCACCACGACAACTTCAAGGATTCCAACCCCAATGTCGAGTGGAAGGCAACGCTGGAGCAGGCCGAAAAGATCGGCATGGGCACCCGCCAGTACACCCTGAAGAAGATATGAACATAAAAATAAGCCCGACAACGTCGGGCTTATTTTTATGTCTCTTGCATTCAGGGGCAGACGGAACGATCAATACTCGCTGGAAGCCGGGACCAGTACGTCAATGACATCGGCCAGGGCCTTCCAGTTTTCCTCGGAACAGCCGGGCAGCTCTTTGGCATCCAGACCGGCATCCTCGATGCGGCCGGTCATGCTGTCCTTGTCGGTCAGCAGGGTCTCGGCATCGGTCTTGATGAGCGGCCAGGCATCGGCAAAGCTCTGCTGGTCATCGGCGCTCAGGCTGTCGAACCACTGGGTATAGGCATCTTTGATGTCGCTGCCCGGCTGGATGCTCATGTTGCAGCCATCGGCCCATTTCAGCAGGGAAGCCGCCGCGATGACGGATTTCAGCGAGCAGCCGGACACGCCGGGGCCCCAGCCGAGGCAGGGGGCAAAGGCATCGTCCGGGTCAGAGAGGGAGAACAGGGAGTTCTCGCCTGCGTCCAGCGGGCCCACCTTGCCAGTGTCGGCGGTCACGGTGGAAGAGGGGATGCTCTCGCTTGCAGAAGCGGAAGAGCTGGGAGCGGCAGTGCTGCCGGAAGAGGTGCTGCAGCCTGCCAGCACGCCGCACAGCAGGGCGGCGCAGACCAGCAGGGAAAGAATACGCTTGCGAATCATAGGAAAGCCTCCTTTTATCGTGTTCCGGCCCATCTGCCGGAGAAACTGCTCTGGTACATTTCTAGTATACTGTTCTGCCGGGCTGTTGTCAATCGGCGTGCGCAGGACGATTTTTCACCCCGGCTGTGCAAACTATACAAACTTTTGTCCTTTTTTTCTCAGTCGGGCGGGATTGACATTTTTTGCGCTGGCGCGTATAATCCGGCCATGGTCAAACTGAGAGAAACGGGTGAAGAACCGGGAAAAGGGGGAGAAACGGATGCAGAAATTTCTGCGGCGGCTGGAACGCTTTTCACAGTCGCTGCTGTCGCCGCTGTCTTATCTTTCAGCGGCGGGTCTGCTGCTGGTGCTGGGAGCGCTGCTCACCAGCAAGCCCTTGTGTCAGGCACTGCCGGTGCTGCAGTGGGCTCCGCTGCAGCTGATGGGTCAGCTGCTTTACAACGGGATGATGGTGCTCATCAACAACCTCAGCGTCATTCTCTGCGTGGGGGTGGCTGCCGTGCGCGCCAAAACCGAAAAGCAGGATGCCGCCCTGCTGGCGCTGATGGCCTATCTGGTGTTCCTCACAGCCAACCACACCGCGCTGGAAGCGCTGGGACTGCTTGCCCAGCCGAACGGGATGACCGGCCTTGCGGGCACGGGCCAGACCACCATTCTGGGCATTCAGGTGGTGGACACCGGCGTGGCAAGCGGCATCGTGCTGGGCTTTGCGGCGGCGTGGCTCTTCAACCGCACCTGCGAAAAGCAGTTTTATGGCATGATCACCCAGCTCTATTCGGGCCTGCGGTGGTCGTTTTTGTGGCTGTCGGCGCTGGCGGTGGCACTGGGGCTGGGGTTCTGCTTTGTCTGCCCGCCGCTGCAGCGGGCGGTCAGCGCCCTCACGGGCTGGATCGCGGCTTCAGGGAACGCGGGTGTGTTCCTTTACGGCTTTCTGGAACGGCTGCTCATCCCCACCGGCCTGCATCACCTCATCTATATGCCCTTCCAGTTCTCTTCGCTGGGCGGCAGCCTGACCGTAGGCTCTGTGACCTACACAGGTGCTTACGCCGTCTGCATGACCGAGTACACCATGGGCCTGCCCCTCTCAGACGGCATCGTCTGGATGTACACCGGCTTCACCAAGACCTTTGGCTATCTGGGCATTGCAGCGGCCTTCATCTTCACGGCCCGCAAAGAGAACCGTGCCCGTACCGCCGCCGCTATGATTCCGCTGGCGGTCACGGCCTCGGTGGCCTCCATCACCGAGCCCATTGATTTTCTGTTCTGCTTCGTTTCGCCCCTGCTCTGGGTGGCCCATGCGGTCATTACGGGCAGCTTTATGGTGCTGCTCCATGTCCTGCATGTCCGGGCCTTTACCTCCAACCTGCTGGGGTCGCTGGTGTTCAACCTGAGCGCCGGGGAGCAGCTGCAGAACATGCCGCTGCTCTATCTGCTGGGCTTTGCGGAGATCCTGACCTACTTTGCCGCGTTCAGCATCCTCATCAAGGCAAAGGATCTGCCCACCCCGGGCCGGGAAGCTGCCCTTTCCGCAGACCAGTCCCCGTACACCGACCCGCAGGAGGTGTGCCGGTTCATTGCCGCGCTGGGTGGGCCGGAGAACATCGCCCAGCTGGGAAACTGCTTCACCCGCCTCCGGCTCACGGTGCGGGATGCCTCGCTGCTGGATATGGGGGCTCTGCTCTCTCTGCCCCATAAAGGTCTTGTGGTGCAGGGCACCCGGGTCCAGCTGGTCTGCGGCCTGCACGCCGCCCAGCTCCGCCATGCGCTTGAACAGCAGCTTGCCGAGATGGCCCCGGTGTGATTGCATTTTGATAAGAGAAACGGTATAATTGTGGCGAAACCTCTCAGTTGTCTGCGGCGACAGCTCCTCTAACAGGGGAGCCAAGAAAGGCCCCTGCCTCTCCTATTAGAAGAGGTGGCATTGCGAAGCAATGACGGAGAGGTTTAGCAATGGATAACCTGAAAATAAAGGAGAACATAAAATGCAGAATAACACCTTTTCCGTCGAAGGTCTCTTCGATTTTCTGAACGCCGGTGTCAGCGCCTTCCACTCCACGGCTGCGGCTGTGAAGCTCCTGGAGGAGAACGGCTACCAGAACTGCCCCGAGAGTGCAGCCTGGGAGCTGGTGCCCGGCGGCAGATATTACACCACCCGCAATGCATCTGCCGTGCTGGCATGGCGGATGCCCAAGGGTGAGCTGACCGGCTGGCATGTCACCGCCAGCCACAGCGATTCTCCCACCTGGCGCATCAAGCAGCTGGACGGCGGCAAGGACACTGTCTTTGCCAAGGCGGAGACCGAGGGCTACGGCGGCATGATCATGCCCACCTGGCTGGACCGTCCCCTGAGCGTGGCGGGCCGCATTCTGGTCCGCACGGAGAACGGCATCCGGAGCCTGCTGGTCCACCCCGACCGGGCGCTGGCTGTCATCCCCAACCTCTGCATCCACTTCAACCATGACCTGAACAACGGCATGAAGTACAACCCTCAGGTGGATCTGCAGCCCATCTTTGGTGAGGCGGGCTCCACCCTGCGGGACGCTCTGGCTGAGGAGGCCGGGGTCAAGGCAGAGGATATCGTGGACGCTGACCTGGTGCTCTGCACCCGGGAAAAGGCCGAGCGCGTGGGCCTGAAGGGCGAATACTTCATGTCCGGCCGCATCGATGATCTGGAATGTGCCTACACCACCCTGTGGGGCTTCCTGCAGGGCCGCGGCGAGGAGGAAGGCCGGGGTGATATGTGGGTCATGTTCGACAACGAGGAGGTGGGCTCCTCCAGCCGGCAGGGCGCACAGGGCACCCTGATGGCCAATGTGCTGGCCCGCATTGAGGAAAAACTGGGGGTCACCCGGGAGCAGAGCATCCGTGCCTGCACCAACAGCCTGCTGCTGAGCGCTGACAATGGCCACGCCACCCACCCCAACCACCCCGAAAAGAGCGATCCCGCCAACGTGGCGGTCATGGGCGGCGGTGTGCTGCTGAAGTACAATGCCCGCCAGACCTACACCACCAGCGGCTTTACCGGCGCTGCCTTTGCCGAGATCTGCAAAAAGGCCGGTGTGCCGGTGCAGGTGGCCGCAAACCGCGCGGATGTTCCCGGCGGCTCCACGCTGGGCAACCTGCTGGGCCACCAGATCCTGATCCCCATGGTGGATATCGGTCTGGCACAGCTGGCCATGCATTCCGCAATGGAGACCGCCAGCTGCAAGGATGCCGAGTACATGGCAAAGGCCGTGGCCGAGTTCTATAACACGCCCATCTCCCAGCCTGTGGACGGCGAGTGGAAGCTGGGCCTGTGAGCGCTGTGACCGGGCGCTTTGCCCCCAGCCCCAGCGGGCGGCTGCATCTGGGCAATCTGGCCTGCAGCCTGCTGGCCTGGCTCAGCGCCAGAAGTCAGGGCGGGCGCATCGTTCTGCGCATTGAGGATCTGGATGCCGAGCGCTGCCCTCGCAAATATGCCGACGCACTGGAAGAGGACCTGCGCTGGCTGGGCCTTGTCTGGGACGAGGGCGGCAGCAGCGGCGGCCCCAACGGCCCCTATTACCAGAGCGAGTGCGCCGCCATCTACACCGAGAGCTATAACAAACTGGAAGCACAGGGCCTTGTTTACCCCTGTTTCTGCTCCCGTGCCCAGCTCCATGCCGCCAGCGCACCCCACACCTCCGACGGCAATGTGATCTATCCCGGCACCTGCCGGGGGCTGACGGCGGAGCAGATCGCCGAAAAGAGCAAAAAGAAAGCCCCGGCCTACCGTCTCATGGTGCCCGATGAGGACATCACCTTCACCGATGGCTGTATGGGCCCCCACACCGAGAACCTGCTCCACGACTGCGGGGATTTCTACCTCCGCCGCGCCGATGGCGTGTTTGCCTACCAGCTGGCTGTGGTGGTGGACGATGCCCGCATGGGCGTGACGGAGGTGGTGCGGGGCGCGGACCTGCTTTCTTCCACCGCGCGGCAGCTTTATCTTTACCGTCTGCTGGGCCTGCCCGCCCCAAAGTTTGCTCATTGCCCGCTCCTGCTGGCTCCCGATGGCCGCCGCCTGTCCAAACGGGACGGGGACCAGAGCCTGGAAAACCTGCGGGCAAAGTATACGGCGGAAGAGATCGTGGGCAGGCTTGCCTTTGCCTATGGTCTCCAACCTGAACCGGCTCCCCGCACCCCGGAAAGCCTGATTCCAGACTTTTCCTGGGACAAGGTGCCCAAGCAGGACATCTGCCTGCCGGAAGGCCTGTTTTAAGCAAACCTACGATTTTTGCCATGCCTGTGCAAAGATCGTGGGTTTTTCTTTACAAAAAAAAACAATCTATGGTAAAATATAACTAGAGATTTTGCCGAAACGGAAAGGAGCCTGTTATGCGTAAAATGTTAAAAGCGTCGAGTTTGTTGATTTGTGCAATGCTTTTGTTCAGCGCATGTGCAAGCTCTTTGAATCTGAGACCGGGACCTTTCCGTTCGGAAATGCAGGATGTTTTCGTTCAGCAGACGACACTTACGGTTCCGGCCAGTCACGCCGAGCATGGGGAGGATTATGTCATTGAGTGGCAGGACCCTGTGATGGAAAAGCACGTCCGGAAATGGCTTGACCGCCCGAAGGGAGATATCTATCACAGCGATGTCTGGGATTATCAGCGGGTCTCGATAAATTCCGGAACCGGCGTAGGGGATCTCATCGTCAAAGATGCACCGGATGGGGTGGACATTGGAAGAAACGTCAACAGCAATGAGCAGCTGGCAGCCTGCGCAGTCAGCGTAGAGGGAACGTATGATCCGGTGACCTCTCTGGCAGACCTGCGGCATTTTGACAGCTTGCAGGTATTGTCGGTCAATAATAGAAGGGGAGCCCCACCCATTACAGATCTGACAGGTCTGGAGGAATGCAAAAATCTGATGCTTTTGAGTGTGCCCAGTGTGGAGAGCAGCGCATTCCCGACCTTTGCAAAGCTGGATTCTGTGGTAGAGCTGAAGTATGGCAGTGACGGGATCCGGGCGGATTCCAATGTCTCCGACCTTTCGGCGCTGGCGCAGATGAAGTCGCTGAAGATGCTGTGGATCACCGGCAGTGAGGTCGATCTGACCCAGCTGGCCGGAGCTGACTTGCGGGTCCTGAGACTGGACGTGACCCGGATCGGTTCGCTGGAACCGCTGAAGCAGATGGAAAATCTGAGCTTTCTGCAGCTGTGCCAAGGGCCGGAGATCGACAGCTTTGCCCCGCTGGCGGAGAGCAGTGTGCAGTATCTGAGTATGTCTCTCTCTCAGGGTGCACAGGAAGCCTACAAGGACATGGATTATACTCCCCTGACCCAGATGCCGCAGCTGATCTGGCTGGATCTGACCAACAACATCACGTTTGATACGGAAACCTGCAAAAAACTGCTGGCAAACGATACGGCCCTGAAATATCTGAAAATTTCCTATACATCAGCGGCCAAAGATGCCGAAGAGCTGGATACAGCGCACCTGAAAGAGTTCACTGCCCCGGCTCCGTAATGCCCCAAAATGCAAAACACCCATGCCAGCGCCGGCATGGGTGTTTTTCTGTACAGATTCAGAGCCGCTGCAAGGCTCTTGCATCGCTGCGTTCCAGTGCGGTCATGGCCGTATCCAGAACCATGGCCAGGAGGATGCCCAGCAATACGTCAATGCAGCTGTGCTGCTTGAGCAGGACCGTGGACGCAATGATGGAAACGCAGAGCACGGCGGAGGCAGGCCGCATCCAGCGGCGGCCCGGCGTTTCAAAGATGCGGCTGCGGTAGTAGGCCATCATCAGGGTGACGGAGTTGAACACATGGATGGAGGGGCAGACGTTGAGGGGCGTGTCGGTGGCATAGAGCATCCGCACAGCCTGAGCAAAGAGGTCGCTGCCGTATACCCGGTAGGGCCGCAGATCCAGCCCGGTGGGCAGGATGACATAGCAGGCCAGCGCAATGGTCATGCCCGCAAACAGGGGCAGGCAGAGCCGCCAGAAGTCGGCCCGGGGCGCTTTCCACAGCAGGTAGAACAGGGTGAACGGGATCCATACGAACCACGCAAAGTAGGGCACGATGGCATATTTGCAAAAGGGGATCAGGTCGTCCAGATGGCAGTGCACCAGAACATCGGGCACGGCAATATGGACTTCGAGCCAATGGAACGCCGAAAGGTAAAACAGGAGATAAAACGCCATGAACGAAACGGGATGGCGGGAAAACCAGTTGCGCATGGAACACACTTCCTTTTCTGGAATGGGGGCCGCAGCCCCGCCTAAAGTTCTTTGCAGCGTATGATTATACCGCGCAAAGACGAAGAAAACAAGACAAAAAGCTGACAAAATCGTGAACACATCCGCGCGGAATTTGGTATGCTTTGGGGAAGCGGATGCAGGGGAGAGAAGCTTCTGCCTATTGATACGAGACAGGATGCGGGTTTCCTGCACAAAAAAGGCCCTCCCCGCCAAAAGTGCAATGGCGGGGAGGGCCGGATATACGGAAACTCAGATCACCTTTTGTTCCATCCACTTGCCGCGGACAAAGCGGACGCAGAAGAACAGCGAGCGCATGGCCCAATCCAGGAACATGCCCATCCAGATGAACAGCAGGCCGCAGTGGAACTTGAGCACCATCAGGTAGCAGAAGGCCACCCGGAACACCCACATGGAGATGACGCTGACCGTCATGGTAAAGGCGGCATCTCCGGCGGCGCGCAGGATGTTGGGCAAGGTGAAGCTGGAGGGCCACAGGATCAGCGATACAGCGTTGAACCAGACCATCAGCTCCAGTGCCATGCCGTAGGCCTCCGGCGAGAGGTTGAACCAGGAGAGCGCCAGCTTGTTCAGGAAGAACAGGCCGGAAAGGTTCATCACCCAGTCCCCGGCGTAGGCGGTCAGGAGCAGCAGGCGGGAATAGCGCTTGGCCTGCACCTTTTCCCCGGCACCCAGACACTGGCCCACAACGGTCAGCGCGCCGATGCCCACGGCGGAGGCGGGCACGTTCAGGAAGCTGGAGATGTTGCCTGCCACAGCATTTGCGGCAATGGCCGCGGTGCCCAGCGTGCTGGTCAGGCTGGAGACCGACAGCTTGCCGATCTGGAACATGCCGTTCTCGATGCCGGCGGGGATGCCGACTTTCAGGATGCGCTTGATGAGGTCGAGGTCAGGCTTCAGGTCGGTGAGGTGGTCGACGCGCAGCGCACAGTCCGGCTTCTGCAGCAGGAACATCACGGTGAAGCAGGCGATCATCCGGCTCACGAGGCTGGCGGTGGCCGCACCCATCACGCCCATGCCGAACCCGTAGATCAGGATGGCGTTGCCGCCAATGTTCACCACGTTCATCACCAAGCTGGACAGCATACTGATCTTGCTGTTGCCCTGCGCCCGGAACAGCGCCGCACCGGCGTTGTACAGGCCGATGAAGGGGTAGCTCAGCGCCGAAAGCAGAAAGTAGGTCTCGGCGTAGCGCATCACATCCGCGTCAATG
>ENA-OPCD01002869-OPCD01002869.1-human-gut-metagenome-genome-assembly--contig:-NODE-2869-length-11580-cov-2.449371_pt1 | contig 11580 bp, 8 predicted proteins | sample MGYA00241560_ERZ501471 | MGnify/ENA primary metagenome ERZ501471 (study PRJEB25962, sample SAMEA2042578) | human gut metagenome | biome: human gut; feature: human-associated habitat; material: faeces...
GACCAGGCGGCGGGAGCTGCCCGCAAGGTGGCCATCGAGGACGGGCTCATCGGCTCAGAACGGATCCAGGTGCTCTCGGGCCTGGATTACAGCGACCAGGTGATCACCACCTGGACGAAGGAGCTTTATGAGGGAGCTCCGGTGCAGCTGGCGGATGGCTCCGGTACAGACGCTGAAACGTCCCTGGACGGCGGAGAGAGCGCTGGAGCCGGGGAGAGTCCGGAGGCTGGGAACGGAGAAGCGCCCATGACAGACGCTCCAGGGGAACCGGCAGCAGATGCAGCAGCCGGAGATGCAGAGGCATCGGAGCCGGCGGCAGAAGAGACATCCGCAGAAGAGACATCAGCAAACGCTCAGTAAGGAGGCACAGATATGGGTTTGACAAAACAGGTATTAAGGCGGCCGGTCACAACGGTCCTGGTTGTGCTGTGCCTCATCGTCTTCGGTCTTTCCTCTGTATTTTCCTCGAAGCTGGAGCTTACGCCGGAAATGGAGATGCCCATGCTGGTGGTCAACGCCGTTTATCCGGGAGCCAGTCCCGAGGATGTGGAGGAGCTGGTCACAAAGCCCATCGAGGATGAGATCGGCACTCTTACGGGCGTGGACACCATCACCAGCATGTCCGCAGAAAACTTCGGCCTGGTGCTCTTGCAGTACGAGTACGGCAAGGACATGGATAAGGCCTACGACGATCTAAAGAAAAAGCTGGACGGCCTGGTGAACGAATTCCCGGAGGATGTGCAGACTCCCACCATCATCGAGATGGACATCAACGATACTCCGGCCATCACCCTGGCGGTCAACAACGAGCAGGCGGATAACCTTTACAACTATGTGGACAGCCGGATCGTTCCGGAGTTTGAGAAGCTGTCCTCTGTGGCCAGCGTGGACGTCAGCGGCGGCCAGGAGGAATATATTAAGGTGGAGCTGATCCCGGAAAAACTGGCCCAGTACCATCTGAACATGAACGCCATCGCCCAGTGTGTGGGCTCCGCCGATTTTTCCATGCCCATCGGCAGCACCACTGTGGGAAATAAAAAGCTTTCTGTGACCTCGGGCACCGATTTCGATACCATTGAGCTTTTAAAGAAGATTCCGATTACCCTGGGGAACGGAAATATCATCTACCTGGAGGACGTGGCGGAGGTTTACAGCACTCTGGAGGAAAAAAGCAGCATCGGCCGTTATAACGGCAAGGACACCATCGCCCTGGGCATCAAGAAAAACCAGGAGAGCAGCAACATGGAGGTGTCCAGGGATGTGCTGAAGATCGTGGATGATCTGAAGGCCGATGACCCGGCCCTGGAGGTGGTGGTCATCAACGACAGCAGCGAATCCATCTCCAGCTCCCTGGAAAGCGTGTTCCAGACCATGATCATGGCCGTTGTGGTCTCCATGGTCATCATCTGGCTGTTCTTTGGCGACATGAAAGCATCCCTGATCGTGGGAACCTCCATTCCCGTGTCCATCCTGGCGGCCCTGATCCTTATGAAGGCCATGGGCTTCTCTCTGAACGTCATCACTCTGTCCAGCCTGGTCCTGGGCGTGGGAATGATGGTGGATAACTCCATTGTGGTGCTGGAGAGCTGCTTCAGAAATACGAAAAGGGGAGGCTTTGTGGAGGCCAGGAATGCGGCCTTAGACGGTACAAAGGCCGTTCTGGAATCTATTATCGGCGGTACGGTCACTACCTGCGTCGTGTTCATCCCCCTGGCGCTGATCAAGGGCATGAGCGGACAGATGTTCAAGCCTCTGGGCTTTACCATCGTATTCTGTATGGTGGCATCCTTGATCTCCGCCATGACCATCGTACCTTTATGCTATACCTTTTACCGTCCGAAAGAAAAAACAGAAAATCCGGCTTCCCGGATGCTGCGGGCCATGCAGGACGGCTACCGGAGCCTGGTGAGGAAGCTCCTGCGCCACAAGGCCCTGGTAATGATCACTTCGGTGGTCCTTCTGGTCCTGTCCTTTATGATGGCCGGACAGCTGAAGATGGAGCTGATGGTGGCTGACGACCCAGGCATCATCGGGATCACCGTGGAGACTCAGCCGGGCCTGACCATTGACCGGGTCAACGATGTGCTGGTAAAGGTGGAGGATTATATCACGAAGGATGCAGACCTGGATTCTTATATACTGTCCTACGGAAGCTCGGGGCTTTCCATGGGAGGAAGCGGCGCATCCATTACGGCCTACTTAAAGGATGATAAATCCAGAGAGACGGACCAGGTATTAAAGGAATGGAAGCGGGAGCTGCAGAAGTGGCCGGACTGCTCCATTTCCCTGGAAAAGCAGAGCTCCCTGGGCTCCACCATGACCATGAACCAGGCGGACCAGGTGAGCTACATTTTAGTCAGCACCCAGTACGATGAGCTGAAGAAGGTATCTGACGCCATTGTGGAAGAGCTTCAGGCCAGACCGGAGGTGACCCATGTCCATTCATCCCTGGAAAATGACGCGCCTCTGGTGAAGATCTCTGTGGATCCGGTGAAGGCATCGGCAGAGGGACTGGCTCCGGCCCAGGTGGCCGGCCAGGTCTATGCTATGCTGAGCGGGACAGAGGCCACCACTCTGAACGTTAACGGAAACGACTTAAGCGTAAAGGTGGAGTACGGGGATGACCAGTACGATACCATCGACAAGCTCCAGGGCATCGTCCTTCCCACGGCCACAGGAAGCATGGTGGCACTGACCGATATTGCAGAGATCGGCTTCAAGGACAGCCCCCAGAGCATCATGAAGAGCGACAAACAGTACCAGGTGACCATTTCCGGCCAGCTGACCGACGAGGCGGATCTTTCCACAAATGGGAAGCTCCGGGAGGAGGTCATCGGGAAATACTTAAATGCATCAGTCTCCATGCAGCAGAACACCATGGACGAGATGATGAATGAGGAATTCTCTTCCCTGGGCCAGGCCATTGCCATTGCCGTGTTCCTGGTATTTGTGGTCATGGCGGCCCAGTTCGAGTCGCCCAAGTTCTCCATCATGGTAATGACCACGATCCCGTTCTCCCTGATCGGAGCCTTCGGCCTCCTCTGGCTGGCAGACAGTCCCATCAGCATGGTGAGCCTCCTGGGCTTCTTAATGTTAGTGGGAACGGTGGTAAACAACGGTATCCTCTATGTGGACACCGCCAACCAGTATCGGAATGAAATGGATCTGGACGAGGCGGTGATCGAGGCCGGAGCCACCCGTATCCGTCCCATGCTGATGACGACCCTCACCACCATCGTGGCCATGATCCCCATGGCCCTGGCCTACGGCGATGCGGGAGAGATGATGCAGGGCCTGGCTCTGGTGGATGTGGGCGGCCTCATCGCCTCCACAGTCCTGGCGCTCCTGATGCTGCCGGTCTATTACAGACTCATGAACCGGAAGCCCAAGGAGGAGCCGGACTACGACTGATAAGGGCGTAAGATCATAAGAAAGGGACCAGAAACGAAAGAAATCGTAAGAGAAAATTTATTGCGTTTCCGGTCCTTTCTGTATATGCTTAAAAAGGGAAAGAAGGGAGGAAGATCCCATGAAGGATATACGACCATGGAAAAAAACAGGGTTCCTGGTCTTTGCAGCGGCCCTGGGCGGGATCATAAGCGTTCCCGGGACCGGTCTTCTGACGGCACGGGCCACGGTGGCAGTCCAGGCATCGCCTGTGACGGAATATGACGAGGCCGCACTGGCCAGCTTTGCAGACGATACCCTGGAATACTGGGAGATCCCGGGACTGGTGGAGCGGTATAACAGTGCTTACCAGAAACAGCTGGACCAGTTCTATTATAATCCGGGAAGCTCCACGGGACTCACAAAGGACCAGCTTTTAAGCGTGGCAGAGACCCTGCGCCAGGAGGCGGAGACCCTGGCAGATACGGCAGAGGATGAGAAGGACAGCATCACGAAGCAGGAGTATGAGGAGTACAGGAACAACGTGCGGATCCTCCGGGCCAGGGCAAAGGATCTGGAGGACGCGGCCAAAGGCCGGTCTGCCTCGGGGGCTTCGGCCCTAAGGGCCCTGCGGATCTCAAAAAACAACACAGTGAAGACTGTGAACGCCATGATGCGGGACCATGAGATCCTGGAGCTTAAGACGAAGGCGGCAGAAAAGTCCCTGGAAATGGCAGAGCTTACGTATGAGGCATCAAAGCGCCAGATGGAGCTGGGGCTCTATTCGGCAGAAAACGTGCTGGCGGCGGAGGAGGCCTTAAATTCTGCCCGGGCGGCGGCTTCTTCGGCAGAAAATGAAGAGAAGGATCAGAAGCAGACGCTGATCCGGATGCTGGGCTGGCGTTACGATGCAGACCCGGTGATCCAGCCGGTGCCGGAGCCGGATCTGGCAAGGATCGCATCCTATGATCCGGCGGCAGATATCAGCAAGGCCATTGAGAATAATGTGACCCTTTACGACACCAGGATGGCGTCGTCCTCGTCCCAGGGAGGGGCTGTGGCCAAGGCCCGGACCATTAAGGACCAGGAAAATGAGGTGCGGACCAGCCTGGACCTCTTATATAAGGATGTGCTCCAGAAGCAGGCGGCCTATGAGGCGGCAAAGACCAAGTTTGCGGCCGATGGGGCCGACAAAGCTGCGGCAGACCGGAAAAACGCCCTGGGTATGATGAGCCGCCAGGAATATCTGGCGGCGGAAAGCGCCTATCTGGCGGCGGAGGCGGAATTTACGGAAGCCATGGAGGACTACGAATGGGCCGTAAAGGGCATGATGGAGCTGGCCTCGGGAGCCCAGGGCCAGGGCCAGGGAGCCATGTAGCGGGCGGGACCCGGAAAGGAATGATAGAATGATGAGAAAAATGACGATGGGAAGACGGGTGATCCCGGCGGCGCTGGCTGTTTCACTGGCCTGGACCGTACCGGCGTACGCGGAGGAGTTTGTGCCGGGGCCGGGACAGCCCTACGACGACGCTACTATGGCGCGGATCCAGGACAACGTCCTGGAGTATGAGGAGATCGGCCTTCTGGTGGACACCTACAACCAGACGTTAAAAAACGTAAAGGATACATATTCGGATACGAAAAATGATTATAAGGACGTGGATAAATTAAAGAACCAGATCATGGAAGGCTCCGGCAGCCTGGCAGACCAGGCGGGGCAGCTTTCCGGCATGGCCGGTACCTTTGAGGATCTTCTGGGATACCAGAACATGGTGACTCCCGGAACGTATGCGGAGCTGGTGTACTCCTCGGAGGTTTTGTCCCAGCAGGCAGAGCAGATGACGCTGTCGGCCGATTCTCTGTCCGCAGTGACGCCGGAGATGCTAAAGGTAAAGATGGTGGACAGCACCCGGGCGGCTCTGGTATCCGGGGCCCAGAGCGCCATGATCGGCTATGAGCAGCTCCTGCTCCAGAAGGCCAGCCTGGAGGAGTCCATCGCTCTCCTGGAGGAGGTCTATAAGTCTGCCCAGACCCAGGCATCTGTGGGGCTGGCGACGGAAAACGCGGTGCTGACGGCCAGACAGAACCTGGAGTCAGCCCAGGCCGGAAGGCTCGCCATGGACGCCAGCGAGGTGAAGCTGCGCCAGAGCCTGTGTACGCTCCTGGGATGGGAGTACAACGGGAACCCGGAGATCCGGAAGGTGCCGGAAGCAGATCTTTCCCGGATCGGCGCCATGGATCCGGCAGCCGATAAACAGGCGGCCATCGACAACAACTACACCTTAAAATACAACCGTCTGAGCTATGAGCAGCTTACAGACGGCTCTGTGGAGCAGCAGAATATGGCCCGTACCATTGAGGACCAGACAGCGGCCATTTCCTCATCCCTGGAAAACCTGTATAACCAGGTACTCCAGAAGAGAAATGAATACCAGACTGCCGTGGCAGCCCTGGAGCTGGAAAAGACCAGGATGGAGGCGGCGGACCGGAAAATGTCCGTGGGCACCATCGGACGTCTGGAATACCTCCAGCAGAAAAATTCCTATGCGGCAAAGGAGACGGCTGTGAAAACGGCGGATCTGGCCCTGTTCCAGGCCATGGAGACGTATGACCAGGCTGTGGAGGGGAATCTGAGCGTGTCCTAAAATGAGAGTATTTCCGCCAGCTTAAACCGTACCGTAACGCGGGGCAGAGCGTCCTCTGACGCCTTCTGTCCCGTTTTTTCATGCCCGGGAAGGCGGAGTGCGGACGGGTGCCTGGCCCGCATGAGGGCGGAAAAATCGTCCTCGGGAAGCAGGGCCTTCAGCTGGTCCCTGGAGTCCTCCGGCATCACGGCGTGGGTGCTGTCCACATAGCAGAGGGAGGGATAGAGGACGCACCAGAAATTTTTCCCCTTTCCTTCCCCTAAAAGAACCCGGACCGCGTCGTAGGTCCCCGCCGGGAAGGTCATGTCCCCGTAGGTTTTTTCCGGGAACAGACACTGCTCCAGGCGGATATCCGCGCCATAGGAGAAACCGCGGCTTTCCATGTATGCTTCCGCCGTCTCCTCCAGAAATGCTTTATGCTCCAGGATGTAGGAGGCCGTCTGGTCTTTTGTAAGGCTGTCTCCTGCCTCTGTCCCGGGTCCTTCTGGCGGAGGATTTCCTGCGCCCTGCTCCGGCCCCTGCGCCGTTTCTGATCCCAGGCCCTGGCGGATGGTATCCAGAAGGAGGTCCTTTACCTCCAGCTTCAAAGCCTGGTCTTTAGGGGAATCGCTGTTGGCCAGCACGTGGAACCGCAGGACCTTTGGCGCGATCCGCGAGGCCAGGGCCTCCTCCTTTCTCCTCAGACCGTTCATGGCCGTTAAAAAGACCATCAGTGCCAGTGTCATGGACAGGCAGATATACCATTTCTTTTTCATGAGCTCCTCCAGTTTTTTATACGATTTTGCTATTTGTAATTATTGCCTGTTGTGCTATAATTTAAACGAATTGACGCCGCGGAGAGAACAGGCGCGGGAGGAGATCCTCCGTCCGGCCCATGGAAGGCTCTTCCGGCCCATCAACCATGAAAGGAAGCAGCAGATCAATATGGAAAAATTAAATGTGGTAGCCCTGTTTGGCGGGCAGTCTTCGGAGCATGTGGTCTCCTGTATGTCTGTCCAGAATGTGGCAGCCAATATCAATAAGGAAAAATACAATGTGATCCTGGTGGGGATCACAGAGGAGGGCCGCTGGCTCAAGGTGGACTCTCTGGATGAGGTGAAAAATGACACCTGGAGGACCAGCGGCTCCAGGGCTGTTCTTTCCCCGGACGCCACAGAAAAGGTCTTATGGGTGATCCGCCACGGAAAGGCAGAAAAGATCCCGGTGGACGTGGTGTTTCCGGTGCTCCACGGCCTTTACGGGGAGGACGGCACGGTCCAGGGGATCCTGGAGCTGGCGCAGATCCCCTATGTGGGCTGCGGCGTCTTAGCCTCCGCCGTGTCCATGGATAAGCTGTCCACGAAGCTGATCGTAAAGAACCTGGGGATTCGCCAGGCAGAATACGTGCCGGTGATGAAGGAAGAGCTGGAGCAGATGGACCAGGTGGCAAAACGGGTAGAGGACGCGTTTCCGTATCCGGTGTTCATAAAGCCGTCCAACGCAGGCTCCTCCAGGGGCGTGTCCCGGGCCGACGACCGGAAGTCCCTGGAAAACGGCCTTAAGGAGGCGGCGCTCCATGACCGGCGGATCCTGGTGGAGGGGATGATCGTGGGCCACGAGGTGGAGTGCGCGGTCTTTGGCGGAGGAAAAGAGGAGGTACGGGCCTCCGGCGTGGGAGAGATCCTGGCGGCGGCCGATTTCTATGATTTTGACGCCAAATATTATAATTCCGATTCCAGGACCGTGGTGGATCCGGAGCTTCCGGGAAACGCGGCGGAGGAGATCCGGGAGTCGGCAGTGCGTATTTTTAAGGCTGTGGACGGCTATGGCCTTTCCCGGGTGGACTTCTTCGTAAAGGAGGACGGGGAGGTGGTCTTCAATGAGATCAATACCATGCCCGGCTTTACGGCCATCAGTATGTACCCCATGCTCTGGGAGGCCAGAGGCGTGGGAAAAGAGAAGCTGGTGGACGATCTTCTGGAACATGCGCTCAAGCGCTACGAAAGGTAGGCGCTTATTATGGATAAGAATGCACCCATCGGGATCTTTGATTCCGGCGTGGGAGGGCTCACGGTGGCCAGAGAGGTGATGCGCCAGCTTCCGGACGAGAGGATCGTTTATTTCGGGGATACGGCCCGCCTTCCCTACGGGACAAAATCCCAGGATACGGTGATCCGTTTTTCGGAGCAGATTATGCGCTTTTTGCGGTCCAAGGGAGTGAAGGCCATCGTCATCGCCTGCAATACGGCGTCCTCCTATGCCCTGGACGCCCTGAGACGGTCTGAGGATATCCCCATCATCGGCGTGATCAACGCCGGGGCCAGGGCGGCGGTCTCCGCCACAAAAAACGGGAGGATCGGAGTGATCGGGACCGACGGGACCATCAACAGCAAAGCGTATTCCTCTGTTTTAAAAAGCATGAATCCGGCGGTGGAGGTATTCGGAAAGGCCTGCCCCCTGTTCGTTCCTCTGGTGGAGGAGGGGCTTCTCCACGATACTGTGACGGACGAGATCGCCTCCCGGTATCTGTCGGTGCTGAAGGAAAAATACATCGATACCCTGGTCATGGGCTGTACCCATTATCCTCTGATCCGCTCCACCATCGCCCGCACCATGGGAGACGAGGTGACTCTGGTGAATCCGGCCTATGAGACGGCGGTGCAGCTCAGGACTCTTCTCCGGTCCATGGAGATGGACTGCGACGGGGATCAGGAAGTCCGGGTGGAGGAAAAGTACCAGTTTTATGTGAGCGATATGGCAGAAAAATTCAGCTCCTTTGCCGGGTTTATCCTTCCCGGGAAGGTGAAGGATACCATGCTGATCGACATTGAGAAATATTAGGAGCAACAGATGACAAAAGATGTTCTGGTAGGAGTAAAAGGGACCCAGTTCATGGACGACGAGAATGACGTGATCGAGATGATCACAGCGGGGACCTTCAATGAAAAGAATGGAAAAAAATATCTGATCTATGACGAGACCATTGTGGATGGCGGAGACCAGACCCACAATATCGTGAAGATCTGGCCGGATAAGGTGGAGGTGACCAAGAGGGGACTGGTGGACACCCATATGACCTTTGAGTGCGGGAAAAAGCACATGTGCAACTATATGACGCCGGTGGGACTGATCATCCTGGGGATCACCACCTCAGCCCTGGAGGTGGAGGAAGATGAGACATCCATGGGGATCGTCATTTCCTATGCCCTGGAAATGAACGGCGAATACATTTCCGGCTGCGGCCTTGAAATTTACGCCAGGGATAAGGGAAACGGTCCCTGGAGCCTGGATTAAGGACGGAGAAGAAAGAGAGGAAGACAGAATATGGAAAGCTTTTTGGTAGCGGTCAACGCGGTTGTCCCATTTCTCTGTTACATTACCTTCGGATATGTGATGAAGATCAAGGGAGTGGTAAAGGAGGACTTTCTCCAGCAGCTGAATAAGATGGTTTTTAAGGTCTTTTATCCGTTTATGACCTTCTATAACATTTATAAGGCTGACGCCAGTTCCCTTCCCAGACCAGTGATGCTGATTTTCTGCGGCGTCAGTATCCTGGTGCTGGAGGTGATCCTGGTGCTCACGGTCCCCAGGCTGGTAAAGGAGAATCCCAGAAGGGGCGTGATCATCCAGGCCATTTACCGGAGCAATTTCGTCCTGTTCGGTCTTCCTCTGACTGTTTCTGTGTTCGGGGATGTGGCCTCCTCTGTGGCGGCCATGGTGGTGACTGTGGTAATTACCATTTATAATACGACTTCTGTGGTGATCCTGGAAATGTTCAATTCAGAAGGGAAAACAGACGTGAAGACGATCCTGGTCAATGTGGTGAAAAATCCGCTGCTCCAGGGGGCTATGGTAGGTCTGGTGTTTTTCTTCCTGGGCATCCATGTGCCCAAGAGCCTTTTAACACCCATTGCGGCCTTTGCGGACGCCACCTCGCCAGTGGCCCTGTTCGTCCTGGGCGGGACGCTTCACTTCAACGCCATCCGCGGCAACCTGAAATACCTGGTACCGGCCCTGTCCTTAAAGCTTTTGGTGCTTCCTGCGGTGATGCTGGCCCTGGGCTACGCCTTTGGCCTCCGGGATCTGGAGCTGTTCCTTCTGGTGGCGATCTACGGAACACCGGTGGCTGCCGCCTCTTATCCCATGGCCCAGAACATGGGCGGCGACGGCGAGCTGGCTGGCCAGTTCGTGGTCATCAGCACCGTCGTCGCCGTTGGGACCCTGTTTGGGTGGATCTTCTTTATGAAGAGCGTGGGACTGATCTAGTCCATCTTCTTCAGTACGATATTTTTGATCCGGCCTCCGTCCAGGATGAGGGAGCCGTTTTCCGGCTTCACATACATCGTAAGATCCGGGCCGAAGCTGAAGATGTTTTCTCCGGCTGCGTTCCTGTAAAGCTCTGATTTTCCATAACGGAGCATACAGAGGGCGCAGCCGTTTTCTGTTTTTTCAAGAGTAACGTGGGCGTCAGTCTCCTCATCGTAGTAATGGCCTTCCTCAAAAAGAGAGGGATCGGCCGGGGAGACCGGCGTCATTTTTACCACGCGGGCCGGAAGGCGGTAAAGGATCCCTTCCTCTGTGAAGTAGATCACCTCGTCCAGAGTGCCGACCCGGTAGCCGCCGTCTTCGGTCCTGACCAGTTCAGTTTCGCACCATTCTCTCTTCATAAAGAGCGTTCCGTCATGGTCCAGGATGTTTACAAACAGCGGATCATCGGGAAGGGAGGCAGCAAACAGACCGGCATGGGCGGGAGCCTCTTTGTGCTCCGGCACAGCTGGCTCGGTGCAGTCCGGAAGCCCAAGAACGATGCAGGCAGCCTTATCGGCCATTTTTGCCATGACGCGGGTGGTGGTATTGCTTAACAGGATCACCTCCAGCTCCTTTTCCGGGATACAGGATACCTGTCCGCGGTAAGCGGCATCGGCGCCGCCGTGGCCGAACACATCCAGTCCGTGGAGCTTATGGGTCATGAGGCCGCCGCAGTATTCCGCAGCCGTTCCGTCGCTTAAGATGGCCGGGGTCTTCATCAGGGCAATGATCTCCGGGTCGATGACCTGGGGATGGATGTACTCGTCCAGGATCTTACTGAGATCGGAGGCACATGTATTGACGGAGGTGGGGCCGTAAACGCAATAGTTTAAGGGATTATAATAGTAATTTCCGTCGCCATCGTCCTGGTAGGAGTAGACCAGGTTGGGAACGATCTGGGTGTAGCTTTCCCGGACGAAAGTGTGCTCCATGCCGAGAGGCTTGAAGATCCGTTCTTTGGCAAACTGCGGGAAGCTCATGCCGGACAGCTTTTCAACGATCAGCGCCAGAAGATGGAAGCCCGTGTTGCTGTAAAGATATCTGGACTGGGGCTTGAAGTTTAAGTGCTTCTGGAGCCGGATGGTGGTGTTGATGTCATCCATGGTGATCTGGTCGTTGATGGTGATGCTGCGCATGAATAAAAGCTCCCACTGGTCCTTGAGGCCGCTGACGTTGTTCATCATCTGGCGCACGATCACCTCGAAATGCTTGTCGTTGATCTTCACGCCCTGCAGACGGTACACGTCCTGAACTTCGTCCA
>ENA-OPCD01002883-OPCD01002883.1-human-gut-metagenome-genome-assembly--contig:-NODE-2883-length-11544-cov-2.368352_pt1 | contig 11544 bp, 11 predicted proteins | sample MGYA00241560_ERZ501471 | MGnify/ENA primary metagenome ERZ501471 (study PRJEB25962, sample SAMEA2042578) | human gut metagenome | biome: human gut; feature: human-associated habitat; material: faeces...
GGCTGTCAGAAAGCGGCTGGGCATGGGCATCATGCCGCCTGTTCCCAGTAAACAAATATCTAACATTCGGTTTCTCCTTTGTATTTCTTCTATAGGTCTCCCTATGTTTCCTCTTTTATCATACCGCAAAAATGGGCAAAATACAATCTTTTCCGAAGGGAGGGCATTAAAAATGCCTGCCGCATTATGCGACAGGCACTGAAATTATAGGTTGCTCTTTCTACGGTTACAATCGGCGCAAAGCATTTGACAGTTTTCAGAAATTGTCTTTCCACCCTTGCTCCACGGGGTTATATGGTCGGCTTGCATTTCCTCAATTTCAAAACGCTTACCGCATTTCGGACAGATACCTTTCTGACGCTCATAAGCAGTTCGTGCCATTTTGGGACTGAATGCACGAATGCTTAAATGCTTTTCGTTTCCGTCAAGCAGATATTCATAAATACCCTTCTGATTAGAAACATCCTCATCATCCAGCAGTGCAACAATACGTTTCTCATATGCCTTCGGGTCATGCGCATTTGCGCCATATTTATTGTAATAGATACCCCATTCCAGTCCAGACATCAACTTTTTGCGGAAGGTCGGGAATGTAGCTTTTACCCAACTTATGACACTCTGGAAGTATAGCCATAATTCATTGCAGTTTGTATCATGCTGGTGCTTGGACATATAATCCTCGATTTCGATACCATCACGGGCAGCAATCCATTTGATAGCAGTTTCAAGGTAGTTCTGACGTATTGCACTGCCGCTCAAATAATCACCTGCAATCTGATAGGCAGGACATTGTGATTTGCTGAAATATTTTTTTGCTTCGGTCAACCATTCACCCGTATAGATGGCATTTCGCAATTCCTGCGCTGTCAGCTGTTCGCCTGCAATATTGATAATCTTGAACCAGTCCAGCTTTTCCTTATCCGTACCCTCACAAATATAAATCATCAGCGGATAGTCAAGAATCTCTTTACGTTCTGTATCGGTCAAATTATGAAAAGCCCTATGGTCAATAGAAAAATCGCCGTTGACATACTGGCAAATACTGATTGTTCTTTGCTGTCCATCGAGCAGCTCATAGTTGCCATTATCACTTTTTACCCAATACATCACATTCAGCGGAAAGTTTTTGCGGATTGTACGCACAACCTCATCACGCTGTTTGTCCTTGTAAATAAATTCCCGCTGAAAGGCAGGTCGAATGTTCAGCTTGCCGCCATAACCAACAACACCGTTTTCGGCACTGTCCACATATCCTGCTACAACATCACGAACAGGGATTTCGTGCAGTTTAATTTTCATTCGTGTTCACCTGCTTTCGTTGTACTAATACTCTGGCATATAATTGCTTGCCATTTAGTATAGCTTTTGCAAAATCATATTCATTTGCACTGCCACTATTCAATACTCCAACAATCGAAAACTGTTCGGGGTTGTGCTTTGTCATAAATGTTATAGGTACACCAATTATCCCATAATAATCGCACGGAATATCCGCTGTTTTACTAACTTCTATGGCATCATAATTATCATATTTAGGGTAAACTTCAGGTGAATACCGTCTAAACAAAGTCATATCTTCATGGCGGCGTTCAGTATCAAGATTTGTATACCAACAAATATTTCCCATTCTGCGCCATTTTTGACCGTTCTCATCAATTTTGAAATCTGTTTTCTTTTCCTCGTAACTGTCAGGGACTTTGAACCAATAATGCCCACTATTACAACCAAGCCAAACTTTATCAGTCATAAACAAAGGTAGAATTTCTTTGTATTTTACAGCATTAAGATTTCCTATGATGAGAAAATTCTTTTCATGTGAAATCAGCAGTGCCATATAATCTCGGAAAAGCGAAAAGGGCGGATTTGTAACAACAATATCTGCTTCTTTCAGTAACTCTACACATTCAGGACTGCGAAAATCACCATCGCCATCAAGCAATGTCATTGTATTCTGCTTGTTGCGCATAAGAAATTCAACGTCTGCAAGGTCGATGCGCCCATCCCCATTTTCATCTGTGACTTCTGTAATTTCCACTTTATAGGGCTTTCGCTCGTTACCTGCCGATACAGGCGAATTGTTCTCGGACGAAATAAAAGAAAGCTGTCCGCTGTTATCCACATAATATTGAAATTCCTTACCCGTTACGGGTGAAGTAGCATAGCAAGTCGTTATCAGCTTTCTCAAGCCCAACGCATTGAAATTCATTGCAAAATATTTGAAGAAATTACTTTCGTATGGGTCATCACAGTTACAAAGAACAGTTTTCCCCTTGAAATGCTGTCTGTAATGCTTTAGTTCGCTTTCTATAAGGGATAGTTGTGTATAAAATTCGTCCTGCTTGTTTCTTGCAGAATCGTTCAAGTTGCTATTTCCTGCCATATCCTTCTCCGCCGCTCCATCTTTCTTCTTTTATTCTCAAATCATAAATTAACTTTCTATGCTGTTTATCAGTATAACACAAGAACAGATTCCGCACAATACACCCTCTGCCCGAAAAAAAAATCCGTTTTTTCTGCTTATTTTCCTTGCAAATCGTTTGCTTTTCTGCTAAAATATCTTTGTTATGTCACATAGGCGAGGTTGAAGGAGGTGCAGACAATGGCTAAATGTGCGATTTGTGAAAAAGGCCAGATTACAGGTCATAGAATCAGTATTGAACGTTCCCAGGTAAGTAGACGTGCGAATAGAAAATGGAAACCCAACGTAAAGAAGGTTAAAATCGTTGAAGACAACGGCAATGTAAAATCTATTTACGTTTGCACAAGATGTATGCGTTCCAACAAGATTACACGCGCAATCTAATTCCAAGCGAATGATAAAAGCCATTCTTTTTGATTTTAAAAAGAACGGCTTTTTTTCGTATATAGAAATATAGAAGAATCAGCATCTTCTGTTCTGACTGATGAGCCATACCCCCAGCCCGACAAATCCCATCCCAATCAGAAAAACGCATTTCGGGATCAGACATGCAAGAAGCATCCCCAGTCCAATGGCAATCAGCACAACACCGCCCAGCCATTTGATGGGCGCGCCGTTACATCTTCTTCGCATTCCAATCCCCCCTCTTATCATTGATATGCACGCCGCCTTACAAATGTGCAAAAAGCCCCCAACCGTTTTTGGTCGGGGGCTTCTGCTTTTGTTTTAATCTCTGGAACGAATCACATAAAGATAGCCGCTCTTGATATCAATCGTTGCGGTTTCCTCCGCCAATACATTGCTGACCGCAATATAATCGCCGTCCAGTGTCAGTGTCGCATCCGTCAAGGGATAAGAAAAGCCCTTCAGCGTAATGCCTGTTACCTCCATGGAAAGGGGCAGTGTGGAAACCAAATCCCCAACCTTGCCATGCAGTGTCAGCTGTCTGTCAATCACCTCTACGCAGTTTTTATCATCCACCAAACGCGCACGCACGCCCTTTTTCAGAAGAGAAAGCAGATAATGCGCATTGGCAAGCGTATGGTCAAATCTGTCCCCAATACCGCCGAACAGAACAAGGTCTGTCGCGCCCAGCTCCAGTGCCAGAATAATCCCAAGCTCCATGTCGGTTTCGTTTTTTCTGGTCGGGAACTGCCGAATGGGGATATTTTTCGCCTTATAATATTCCAGAACCTCCGAGGCTGTGGAATCAAAATCCCCTACGATATAATCGGGGTCAATGCCCAGTGCCTTTGCATGACGCATCCCTGCATCGCAGCAGATGACCGCATCTGCGCCATCCATATAGCTCTCACAAAAGCTGTAATCTCTGATTTCCGCTCCCGCAAAAAGAATTACCTTCATTGTTATTCATACTCCTTAAAAATATCCAGAAAGCCCTTTGCCGCGCCTGCAATATCCTCCTTGCCGAATACCGCAGAGCCTGCAACAATCACGTTTGCGCCTGCATCCAGAACCTCGCGCACATTATCGAGTGTCACGCCGCCGTCTACCTCAATATCGAACTCCAGACCCAGCTCCTTTTTCCATTCTGCCAGCTGTCTGATTTTGGAAACATGCTGTGCCATGAATTTCTGTCCGCCAAAGCCGGGCTCTACTGTCATAACCAAAACCATATCCACATCCTTCAGGAAGGGATATACCACCTCAACAGGCGTTCTGGGGTTAATGGTAATGCCTGCCTTTGCGCCCGTTGCCTTAATCTGCTGAATCACCTCTGCGGGATATTTCGTTGCCTCCACATGGAAGTTGATAATATCCGCACCGGCTTTTCTGAATTCCTCTACATATTTTTCAGGCTCCACAATCATCAGATGTGCATCAAAAACCATATTGCTGTGCTTTCTGATGCTCTTAATCACAGGAATCCCAAAGGAAATATTGGGAACAAAAATCCCATCCATCACATCCAGATGGATATACTGCGTGCCTGCGTCCTCGACCAGCTTTAATTGCTCCGCTACCTTGCCAAAATCAATGGAAAGCATGGAGGGGGAAAGTTTCGTTTTCATGGGTTAGAATCTCCTCTCTTCTTCTTCCTTACGTTCATGATAAATCGTAACATATCTCTCATATCTCATCGGATGGATTGCCTTGCCAATCTGCTCCTTTACGGCACAATCCGGTTCATTGATATGCACACAGCCGTTGTAATAGCATGCATGCACAAAGGGCAGAAATTCCCGAAAATGATACTGCAGCTTTTCCGAGGGAATATGCGTCAGATACAGAGAGGTAAACCCCGGAGAATCCACGATATAGCTTTTCTCTGTAATCTGAATCAGCTCCGCATGTCGCGTGGTGTGCTTACCGCGCTGTATCTTTTCGCTGATTTCGCCCGTATTTAATTCCAATCCGGGGAAAGCTTTATTGATTAAGCTGCTTTTGCCAACCCCCGAAGGTCCTGCGAATACAGAAATCTTGTTTTCCAGAGCAGTACGCAGTGCATCAATGCCGATTTCCTTTTCCGCACTTGTGCAGATAACGGCATAGCCTGCATCCCGATACATTTCTGCCGCCGCCAGATAATTCTCCTTTTTATCCTTGTCGATTTTATTGATAACAATTACGATATCCAACTCCTGTTCCTCTGCCAGCAGCAGAAACCTGTCCAGCAAATCCAGATTCATATTCGGGCTTTTTGCCGCAAATACAATCACCGCCTGATCCACATTGGACACCCTTGGGCGGATGAGCTCATTCCTTCTGGGCAGAATTTCATCCAGACTGCCCTTTTTCTTTTTCTCATCCAGAACAGAAATCCGCACCGCATCGCCTACGGTCGGGCGAATCCCCTCCTTGCGGAAGATGCCTCTCGCCCGACATTCGTATACGCCGCGTTCCGTATCAATATAATAAAAACCGCCAATTCCCTTTAAAATTACGCCTTCCAGCATAGATTCACCTTTATCCTTATCATCCGGAGAAGTTTACACTCTGCGACCACTGCTGCACATTATCAATATAGCAGGTAACCGTACCGCTGCCCTTACCCGTTACGGAAACGCTGTAAGGGAATTCGGAAGCATCTCTGTAGGTGTCTACCACAGGGTATACTCCGTCCGCATCCTCTTTTACCACACGCACATAAACAGAGCCTTCGCTGCCGCTGGGTGCGTTAATTGTGAAATATTTTGTGCCCTGTGTCTGGGTATTGGAGGAAGGCTTATTGTTCTCATTCTCCTGCGTATCCGCGCCGCTGCTGACAACCAGGTTAACCACACTGCCGCTCGGTACGGATTTATTCGCCGCCACGGTCTGCGTGATAACCTTGCCCTCTGCCACCTTGTCGCTTGCCGCATAGGATACATTCCCGACCGTTAAGCCAACCGCTGTCAGGGAAGCCTTTGCATCCTCCAGTGTATCATTTACAACATTGGGTACGGTAACATTGGTATCCTCGTCACCCTTGCTGATGGTCAGAATAATGCGGCTCTTTGCCGTAATAGAAGCACCGGCTTCCGGCTCCTGCTTGATAACCTCAGAGGGCTTTGCATCTGCGTCATGCACATAGCGAATCTCTGCCACGTCCCCAACCAGACGGGTAATGGCTTCGATTGCCGCATTTTCGCTCTTGCCAACCACATTCGGCATTTCCTCCTCTGTCAATCCAAGGCTGACCTTTACGCCGATTTTGGTACCTTCACCAATCATCGTCCCTTCGTTGACAGATTGATAAATGATACAGCCTGTGTCATAGAAGCTGCTGTAGTCCTCCCCCTCCTGCACAAGGGTAATCCCCATTTTTTCCGCTTCCTTTACTGCTTCATCGTAATCCATCCCTAAGAACAGGGGGGTTTCGATATTCTTATCACTGGAAATAAAGCCGCCAAAGCCGCCGCCCATAAATTTAATGCCGACAACGGAAATCACACCAATCAGCACCAATGCCGTAATTACAGCCGCAATCACAACCTTACGTTCTGCCTTTCTGTCATGCTCGTTATCAAAATCCCCTTCGGTTCTGGGGTTTCTGCGAATTTTTCCGGGTCGTCTGCTTGCCTTCACAGGCTCCGATTTTACATATTCATTTTCATAATCATCCTCTTTGGAGATATGCTTCATTTTCAGCTTTTTACCGTATTTTTCAAGTCCTGCCAGAGGGGTATGTGCCTCCTCCTCCACAGGGTTCTCCTGTGCGAAATCATCAAGCGGCTCAGCTGCGTTTTCCGCCGCATGGCGGTGGCTTGCATGGTGTCCCTCCGCATGTGCGTGTTCTGCATAGCTGTGTTCCGCATGCGCGCGTTCCGCATGTGGACGCTCCGCGTGGCTGCGGATATATTCCAACTCCTTCGGGTCAGCCGGCTTTGTTTCCTGCGGTGTTTCCACTGCGGCCTGTGCCGCCTTTTCCATTTCCGTTTTCTCCTGCGCTTCACGCAGTCTGGCTGCCGCCTCTGCCCTTCTGGACATCCGCACGCCTGCCGCACCGGCTGCCGCTGCACCAACCGCTGCCGCTTTCTTTTCCGCAGGCTTTTCTTCCTTTGCGGAACCGTTCAGCTCCGCTCTGGCACGAATCAGGTCTGCCAAGAGAAGGTCAATGCTTGCATAGCGTTCATCTGCCTTTTTCATCGTTGCCTTGCGGATGATCCCCTCCAGAGAGCGCGTACAGTTCGGGTTATACTGGCGGATATCCGGCAGCTCGTCATTGATATGCATCAATGCAATGCTGACGGAATTGTTGCCCTGAAACGGCAATACGCCTGTAATCATTTCAAACATCGTGATACCCAGAGAATAGATATCGCTTTTTTCATCCACATAGCCGCCTCTTGCCTGCTCAGGGGAGAAATAATGCACAGAGCCCGCCGCATTTGCCGTTGTTGTCATGGTGGACGCGGTTGCCGCTCTGGCAATGCCAAAATCCGTCACCTTTACCACACCGTCTGTCCCCACCAGAATATTCTGAGGCTTGATATCTCTATGTACGATGTGTGCCTTATGCGCCTGACTCAGCGCAGAGGCAATCTGAATGGCAACATTGATAGTAGAACGGGAATCAAAGGGTGCTTTTTCCTTGATTGCCTTCTTCAGCGTATCCCCGTGGATGTATTCGTTTACGATATACTTAATATCTCCGTCCTCGCCCACATCATACGCTCTTACGATATTGGGATGGGATAATCTCGCAACGGAGCAGGCCTCGGAACGAAAGCGTTCAATAAATTCCTCGTCCCCGACAAATTCCTCTCGCAAAACCTTCACCGTAACATAACGATCCAGCTTTCTGTCTCTGCCTCTGTAAACAACTGCCATGCCGCCGGAACCGATTTTTTCTAATATTTCGTATCTGCCGCTTAGGACAGTACCCGGATTCAATAACATCAGTTTGTAACCTCCTACTTATATCTCAACCAGAATAAGGGAAATGTTGTCATGTCCCCCCTGCCGATTCGCTTCCTCCACCAGAATTGCCGCTTTTTTGTCCAGAGCGATCCGCTTGCTCAAAATCTTCGCCATTTCCTCATCCTTCAGCATACCGGAAAGCCCGTCTGTGCAAAGCAAAACGATGTCTCCCTTCTGCACGGGATGAATCACCGTATCCGTCTCCACGGTATCCCGAATCCCAATAGCGCGCGTAATCACGTTTCTTTTGGGGTGCATTGCCGCTTCCTCCTTCGTAATGCTCCCCATCTTCACCAGCTCCATCACATAGGAATGGTCTGTGGTGAGGGGCTGCATCTCCTTTTTGCGAAAAAGGTAAGCTCTGCTGTCCCCCACATAGGCAACATAAAGCTTCTCCTCGCGCACCGCCGCTGCAACGATGGTTGTTCCCATTTCCGCAAACTCCCTGTCGGAATTGGATTTTTCATAAACCGTCCGATTCGCAGCTGCCATCGCACCTGTCATCAAATCCAGCATGTCGTCATTTTCTGCATGCTTCATTTCCTTCCAGAAATGCTCCAGAAAGCCTTCGATTGCACAGCTGCTCGCGATTTCTCCCGCGTTGCAGCCACCCATCCCATCGGCAACCAGATATAAATTTTCCGCAGGGTCTTCCCCTGCCGAAATGTAATAGGCATCCTCATTATTTTTGCGGCATTTTCCAATGTCGCTCATTCCAACTGCTTTCAACGCTGCTCCACCTCCCTGCCGCTTATTTTCCCGCATCTTATTCCTCCATAGCCTTTTCCTTGATGTGGCTTCTTCTCAGCTGACCGCAGGCAGCATCAATATCACTGCCCAGCTTTCGTCTGACTGTGGTTTCCACACCATTTTCACTCAGAATAGATGCAAACCGTTTTACCCGCTCCGCAGAGCTTTTGATATAATTGCGCTCCTTTACGTCATTGACGGGAATCAGGTTCACATGGCAGAGCATATCTCTCAGCCTTCCGGCCAGCTCCCGCGCATGTGCATCCCCGTCATTCACGCCATGAATCAGCGCATATTCAAAGGTAATGCGGCGTTTTGTTTTCTCTGCGTACTCCCTGCACGCCTGCAAAAGTCTGTCCATATCGTACAACTTTGCCACAGGCATGGTCTGCGTGCGGATTTCATCATTCGGCGCATGCAGGGAAACCGCCAGTGTAATCTGCAAATTTTCCTCCGCCAGCGCATAAATTTTTTCCACCAGACCGCAGGTCGAAAGCGTAATATGTCTCTGTCCCATATTCTGCCCATTCGGGTCGTTAATCAGACGCAGAAATTTCAGAACATTGTCATAATTATCCAGAGGCTCGCCGCTGCCCATCAGTACCGTACCGTGTACCCGCTCGCCGCTCTCCTGTTGCCTTCTGAATCGCATAAATCTGGGAAAGCATTTCCCCTGCCGTCAGTCCGCGTTCCACGCCGTCCAGTGTGGATGCGCAGAATTTGCAGCCCATCCGACAGCCGACCTGCGTCGAAATGCAGACCGTATTGCCATGCTCATATTTCATCAATACACTTTCGATAATTGCGCCATCCGAAAGCGCAAAAAGATATTTTCTCGTGCCGTCAATCTGCGAAACCAGCCGCCGCACGATTTTCACGCCATTGATTGCTGCCGTTTCGCCAAGCTTTTCCCGCAGGCTCTTGGAAAGATTCGTCATTTCGGCAAAGCTGTCCACCTGCTTTGCGTGCAGCCAATCGAAAAGCTGCTTCGCACGAAATTTCGGCTCACCCAATTCCCGCAAAAGCTCCTGCAATTCGGTTATGTCCATGGATTTGATATCAACCTTTTCCATATCTCAATCCTTTCTTCTTAATTTTGAAATGAAAAATCCGTCTGTTCCTGTTTTATGGGGCAGCAGGGTCAGATATCCCTTTTTCGCCGTTTCCGTATCCCAGCCTTCGGGCAGAAATTCCGAAATATCCTCCGCCGTAAAATCGGGGTGGTCTTTCAGAAACCATTCCAGATTCTTTTCATTTTCCTTTCGGCAAAGCGTACAGGTGCTGTAAACCAGAACGCCGCCCTTTTTCACATAGCCTGCCGCATTTCCCAGAATTTCTCTCTGAATTTTTGTCAGGCTGTCAATCTCATTGCCATCCTTTTTCAGGCGGATATCCGGCTTCTTTCGCATCAGCCCCAGACCGGAGCAGGGCACATCCGCCAGTACACGGTCAAACTGCTTCGGGCTTTCCTCCTCAGCCGCCGCATCCTTCACCCTGCACTGCATGATGGAAATGCCAAGGCGTTCCGCGCCCTCCTCCATCAGGTCGATTTTATGCGCATAAATATCGCAGGAAAGCAGACTGCCCTCGTTTTCCATCCGTTCCGCAATCGTAAAGCTTTTCCCGCCCGGCGCGGCACACATGTCTAAAATCTCCTCGCCTTTTTTCGGGTCTAGCACCCGTACCGCAAGCTGAGAGCTTTCATCCTGCACATGGAACAGTCCTTCTTTGAAAGTATCCAAGCGGCTCAAATCCGCCGTTTTCGTCAGATGCAGTGCATCCGCGCAGATTCTGCCCTCTGCCACATGCACACCTGCCTGCTCCAGCTTCTTTTTCAAAGTCTGCGTATTCGTTTTCAGCGTATTCACCCGAACCGTCACATCGGGGGACTGATTATCATACGCACAGATTTGTTCTGCTTCTTCATAGCCGTAATAGGCAATCCACATCCGCACCAGCCACAGCGGATGGGGATACGCCACAGAAAGATATTCCGCCGTTCTCCTCTCCGGCAGGGGAATCGCCTGCTCTTTCTTGGCCGCCGTGCGCAGTACGCCGTTCACAAAGCCCTTCAAAGAGCCGTATCCTCTGACCGATGCCAGCTTCACCGCCTCATTACACGCCGCTGCATCCGGTACGTCCATGAAGTACATCTGATACACCGCCGTCCGCAGCACTGCCAGCAGCCACGGCTTCATTTTTTCCGTTTTTGTTTTGGAAAAGGTATTCAGCACATGGTCAATATAAATCAAATTGCGCAGTGTACCGTTTACCACCTCCGTCACAAAGGCTCTGTCCTGTCTGGACATCGCACCGTTTTGCCGCAGCAGGCGGCGCAGTGTCATTGTATTATAGGCATCCGCCGTCATGATTTCCATGAGTGCCTCTGCCGCAATCTCTCTTGGATTGATTTGGATCATTTTTTCCATTCCTTCCGTTCAAGCCATTCTGTCTCAACATAATATTATACGACAAAATAGAGGATTCTTCAATCATTTCACCCCTATTTCGACAAAAAAGAGGCATCCGCAAAAACACCAAAAGGCTAATCCGCAATCAGATTAGCCTTTCTTTTTTAATCGTTTCTTCTGCCAAAGATGGCAACCAGTCTCAGAAGCTGTGCGATTGCCGCAAATGCCGCCGCAACATAGGTCATTGCCGCCGCACTCAGCACCTTTTTCGCGCCGCCGATTTCGTCGCTGTCCAGAAACCCGTCATCTGCCAGCAGGCGAATCGCCCTTCTGGATGCGTTGAATTCCACAGGCAGTGTAATAATCGTAAACACAACGGAAAGGGAGAAGAACAGAATCCCCAGTGTCACCAATGTGCTGCCGCCGCCGCTGAAAATAAACCCAATCAGAATCAGGGGGATTGCCAGTCTGGAACCGAAGTTTGCCAGAGGCACAAAAAAGCTCCGCAGTGCCAGCGGTGCATAGCCCACATCATGCTGAATGGCATCAGTAGAAAGCACCAGATCACCAATATTGATTTCTGCCTTTAAAGAACCCGCA
>ENA-OPCD01002891-OPCD01002891.1-human-gut-metagenome-genome-assembly--contig:-NODE-2891-length-11515-cov-3.217277_pt1 | contig 11515 bp, 10 predicted proteins | sample MGYA00241560_ERZ501471 | MGnify/ENA primary metagenome ERZ501471 (study PRJEB25962, sample SAMEA2042578) | human gut metagenome | biome: human gut; feature: human-associated habitat; material: faeces...
AACGGCAACACCGTTTACAACATGGATCGCGTCAAACTGACATGCCTTCACACAGCTTCCATAGCCGAGACAGCCATAATTACATGACTTAGGTCCGCCGCCCGGTACAAATGACATGGCAACACAATCCTCTACTCCTGTATAGTCGTAGTCTGTATTTGCTTTGTCGCAGGTGCCGGCGCACTTAACAAATGCAACCTTCTTTACTCCGGCCTCAACCTTTACACCCATAATCTCGCTGACCTTTGCCGCAACAGGGTCTCCACCTACAGGACACTGTCCTACCGGTGCCTCTCCCTTTGCAATGGCGGCAGCAAGTCCGGAGCATCCGGCATATCCACAGCCACCACAGTTGTTGCCCGGAAGCACCTCAAGTATTGCTTCCTCTCTCGGGTCAACCTCTACTTTGAATTTTTCTCCTGAAATACCGAGGAAAAATCCAAGAATTATACCGACAGCTCCAACAACTAAAGCTGCAATAATAATCGCAGTAACATTCATATCACTTTTCCTCCAATCCTATACAGAAACCATTCCTGAGAATCCCATAAAGGCGATAGCCATAAGACACGCTGTAAGAAGCACGATGGCTGTTCCCTGGAAAGGCTTTGGAATATCATTATACTCAATCTTCTCACGTACACCAGCCATAAGCACGATGGCAATAAAGAAACCAAAGGCTGTGGCAAAGCCGTAAACTACACTCTCTAAGATATTGTAGCCCTTTGTTACACTGTTAAGTGCTACACCGAGTACGGCACAGTTTGTTGTGATAAGAGGCAGATACACACCGAGTGCCTTGTAAAGAGGCGGCATCTGTTTCTTTAAGAACATCTCTACAAACTGAACAAGTGCTGCAATTACAAGAATGAACACGATAGTCTGCAAATATGACAGATTAAGCGGATACAGTATAAAATTGTAAATAAGCTGTGTAACGAATGTGGCGATTGTGATAACGAAAATTACCGCACCACCCATTCCTGCAGCAGTTTTTGTGTTCTTTGATACGCCGAGGAAAGGACAGATACCAAGGAACTGGCTAAGTACTACGTTATTAACTATTGCATATGCTACTGCAATGAGCAGTAAATGACCTAATGTACCCATTATTTATCCCCTCCTTCTGTAGTGTTAGGCGCAACAGCGGCCTGTGCTGCTTTTGCTGATGGACATGATGCTCCACAATGTGCACAGTCTCCTGAAAGGCAGCCTGCCGGCTCAGCAAGAGGTGTACCCTTTGCTTCCATCTTTTTACGGATGATATTCATGCCTGCAACGAGGAAGCCAAGTACGAGGAAAGCTCCCGGTGCCATGATAAAGATTGTGATTGGTGTAAACCAGTCACCGAAAATCTTGATGTTGAAGAATGTTCCTGCACCTAAGATTTCACGGATAAGTCCGATGATTGTAAGACCCATGGTAAATCCAAGTCCCATTCCCATTCCATCAAAGATAGACTCTACAGGCGGATTCTTTGAAGCATAGCTTTCGGCACGTCCGAGGATGATACAGTTAACCACGATAAGTGGGATGTATACACCAAGTGCTGCTGAAAGACTAGGCAGATAAGCCTGCATTAAAAACTGTACTACTGTAACAAGAGATGCAACTATGACGATATACGCCGGCATACGCACTCCGTTAGGAATCACTTTTCTGAAAAGTGAAATCAAAAGGTTTGAACATATAAGTACCACCGTGGTGGAAAGTCCCATTCCAAGTCCGTTTACCGCACTGGATGTAACAGCCAGTGTAGGACACATACCAAGCATAAGTACAAAGGTAGGATTTTCCTTAATGATACCATTATATAAACGCTCTACATATTTGTTCATTAGTTGGCACCTCCCTGTAATTTATTCTGGAAGTAAGTAATAGCTGCGTTGCAGCCGTTGGCCATAGCCTTTGATGTGATGGTTGAGCCTGTGATGGCCTCAATCTCATCATCCTTTGAAGGTGTGGTCTTTACAACGTCGAACTTGTCTACTTTCTTGTTCTCAAACTGCTTGTAGAAATCAGCCTCCTCGGCCTTCATTCCAAGTCCCGGAGTCTCACTGATGCTTGTGATTGAGTAACCGTTTACAGTACCATCATTCTTGATACCTACAGAGAATGTGATACTTCCCTGGCTTCCATCCTTGGCTGTAACTGTGATGACATAACCTAATGTCTCCTTGTTTGAATCAAGGGCAGTCTCAATATCATCGATTGTATCCTTGTAGCCCGCATCAGATACAAGCTTATCAGCTTCATCAGCATCATAATCATATTTCTCAAATGATTTTGCATCCGAAAATACTGCCTGATATGCTTTCTGTGCTGCTGCTTTATTGGCCTTGTCGATAGGCTCTGCCGTGATTCCCTGAACGAGGGCAAGAATAAAACCAAGCACCAGAGTAAAGGCAGTTAAAATCAAAGCGTCATGTACAATACGTTTATTCATTCTTCTTTGCCTCCTTTACCATACCAAAGGCTCTTGGGATAGAAACCTTCTCAATAATAGGAACAAGGCAGTTGCTTAAGATGATAGCAAAGGAAACACCCTCTGCATTGGCACCGAAGCAACGGAATACTCCTGTCAATATACCACAACAGATACCGAATATTATCTTTCCCATCGGCGTAATCGGGCTTGTGACATAATCGGTCGCCATGAAAAATGCACCGAGCATCAGTCCGCCACCGCAGAGCTCTGCAACAACATAGTTGATATCAAACTGCTGTGCTCCGAAAAGGAACATGAAAACAGCAAATGTAATAATGTAGGATGCAGGAATCTTTAAATCAATGACTCCAAGTAAAATCATGATGATAGCACCTATTAAAATAGCTATAACTGATGTCTCACCAATAGTTCCTGCAGTATTTCCTATAAGCATATCCCTTACATTGACACTTGAAAGCCCCTCATTTTTGATGAGCGCAAGTGGTGTTGCTCCTGAGTATACATCCACACCGTTTCTTGTGACATTGAAATTAGTCATGTCAGCCGCAAATGCGATGAGAAGGAAGCATCTTCCACCAAGTGCCGGGTTCATAAAGTTCTGTCCAAGTCCTCCGAACATACACTTGACAATGATGATTGCGAATACTCCACCGAGTACAGCCTCCCACCACGGAAGCGAAACCGGAAGGTTTAGTGCTAAAAGCAGTCCTGTAACAACCGCACTAAGGTCGGTAATTGTGCACTTTTTCTTAACTATGTAGTCAAACACCCATTCTGATGCCACACACGATGCGATGGTAAGCAGAATGATAAAAAGTGCTCTAAATCCAAAATTGTAAATACCAAAAAGACTTGCCGGGAGTAATGCTATAATGACATAAAGCATTATTCTGTCAGTGGAATCCTTGGCACGTACATGTGGTGATGATGAAACATGATATAAATCACTCACTTTAATCCACCTCTTTCTTTATTTTTTGCTGGCCTGTTTTCTCTTTTCAGCGAGAACAAGCTTCTTCATTGTCTTAATAGGCTGAGCCACCTGTCTCCTTGACGGACATGCAAATGAACAGCTTCCACACTCAATACACTCAAGTCCGTGCCACTTCTCAAACTCATCCATCTGTCCACGCAAACCAAACTTCGCAAGACGGCTTGGAATGAGCTGCTCAGGACATGCCTCCACGCAACGACCGCAGTTAATGCAGGCCTGTGGCTCAAATGCTGCCACCTCATCATGTGTGAAGCACAGTATTGATGAAGAGGTCTTTGTAGTAGGGATATCAAGACTAAACATGGCAAAGCCCATCATAGGACCGCCTGATATAATCTTCTCCGGCTGGCTCTTAAAGCCACCTGCAGCATCAACCAGCTCCTGATATGAGGTACCGATGCTGTATAAAATATTGGAAGGATTCTTCACAGCATCTCCTGTAACTGTTGAAATACGCTTAAGGACTGGCTGTCCATTCTTTACGGCATTGTAGACAGCAATGATTGTCTCTACATTATCAACGATACAGCCTGCATCAGCAGGGAGCATCTTAGAATTGATGGCTCTGCCGGTTGTAGCATAGATGAGCTGTCTCTCACCACCCTGTGGGTACTTTGTCATAAGCGGACAAACCTCAATACGTGGCTCATCCTTCGTGAGCTCTGTGAGCTTTTCGATACAGTCAGGCTTATTATCCTCTATACCAAGGATACCCTTTGCATTGTCAAAAAGCTGAAGTATGATCTTCATGCCGCCAATTAATTCCTCAGGATTCTCAAGCATACGTCTGTAGTCAGATGTGAGGTAAGGCTCACACTCTGCGCAGTTTGCGATAATATACTCAATCTTGTCCGGCTCCTTTGGAGAAAGCTTTACATGTGTAGGGAAACCGGCACCGCCCATGCCGACAACTCCCGCATTCTTGACCTTCTCGATGATTTCTTCCTTTGAAAGCGCAGTGACATCCTCGACGCTCTCATATGTTGTCTCAGTAAACATGCCATCATTTTCGATAACAATACTGTCAACCATATCGCCGACCGCCACACGTCGCTTCTCAATAGCCTTAACTTTTCCTGACACTGATGAATAGATAGGCGATGAAACAAAGCCACCGGCCTCTGCTATCATCTGTCCCTTCAACACAGTGTCACCTACGGCAACAATAGGCTTAGCCGGTGCGCCGATATGCTGCGAAACCGGATATACCATGTCGCCCTTGGGCAAAACTTCTTTAATTGGTGAATCCTTAGACAGCTCTTTGCCATCATATGGATGAACACCGCCAATAAATGTTTTATGACCCATTTTTGTGCCCCTCTTTCTTTTAGATTAATAACGTGGAAATGCTATTGCACATTACTATTTCTATTATACCACTTATGATTTTTAGTTAAATAGTATATTATGTACTTTTTTTAATACTTTATGTTATAATGTTTATACAAATGATATTCAAGGCAGGAATCGAGAAATGAAAATATTTCACAATGAAGAAATTTACATAAAAACCGATAATTTTTCAGACAGCATATTTAAAGAAAACACTATGTTCTTTGATATTGAGACAACAGGCTTTTCACCGGTGAAAGCGATTGTCTACATGATAGGCTGTGCAAGGCGCATTAAAAACCGTATTGTAATAGACCAGTATTTTGCCGAATCTGTCGATGACGAAGCAGCTGTAATTGAAGCCTTCGCAGGAAGTCTGTCAGGTTGCAGCACTATCATATCCTTCAATGGCGTCGGTTTTGATATACCATTTTTAAAGAATAAATACAAGAAATATAAGCAGGATGACCCCTTTTGTAATGTGCAGATACTCGATATCTTTAAGGAGCTTTCCCCGATAAAGCCTCTTTTGCGCCTCGAAAACTACAAGCAAAAAAGCATCGAAGCATTTCTTGGTATAGATAGGGAGGATAAATATTCCGGTGGCGAGCTCATAAACGTTTATTATGAATATCTTGCCCAAAAAGACGACGAAAAGCTATCCCTGCTTTTGACACACAACTACGAGGATGTCCTTGGCATGACAAAGCTCCTTAGTATACTTTCGTATAAAGAATGCATACATGGCATTGCAGATATAACCGGTGTATCCGTAAACCCATATACAGCTTACGACGGCAGTCTGATGAATGAGCTTATCATATCATTTGAAAATAAATTTTCCGTTCCAAAATCTGTAAGCTTCCATGACAATGACATCTATCTGACCATCGGCACTACAAAAAGCTATGTGCGTGCAGAGATATTCGAGGGGGAAATGCGCCATTTCTACAGCGATTACAAAAACTACTACTATCTTCCAAAGGAGGACATGGCCATACACAAGAGTGTCGCAGCATATGTCGACCACGAATACCGTGAAAAATGCAAGGCGTACAACTGCTATGTGCGCAAAACCGGTACCTTCATCAGACAGTACTCTGACTTCATGAAGCCCGAGTTTCGATTCGATATAAAGGATAAGTACAGCTATTTCCTGCTGACTGAAGATTTTATAAATTCAAAACAGATGGTACTGTCATATGTAAAACACATAACAGACCATCTGTTTAACCTCTGATAAGATATCATGGCTTCCTGAAATAGAAACTGCTTAATCTCTCAAAGCCGAGCTCACGATATGTAGTTATCTGCTCAGTACTGCCTATAAACAGTATTCCCTTGGATTTTAAAGTATTGAAGAAATTTTTGTATATCATATCCTTCGCATCATCGGTAAAATAAATCACCACATTCCTGCACAGGATAAGATCGTAATCCTTTGGATATGAATCCTTCAACAGATTGTGTTCCTTAAAGGTCACACATCGCTTGATATCATCAGATATCTTGTATGAGCCCTCCACCTGGGTAAAGTACTTCTTCTTCAGGTCAGCCGGCACATTTTCTACAGACTTTGCGCTGTAAAGCCCGGCTTTAGCACTCGCAATCACCTGGTCGTCAATATCTGTAGCCAGTATCTTTATACGGGACAGTGGAACATGCTTCGAAAAAGCCATGGCAAGCGAATACGGCTCGTCCCCTGTTGAGCATGCCGGGCTCCATATCTTAATAGTCCCTGTATTGTTCTTTAATATCTCAGGAATGACCTCTCTGTCCAAAAAACTCCACTGATCAGGATTCCTATAGAACTCAGATACATTGATAGTGATAAAATTGATAAACTGTTTAAACTTAGCCTTATCTGCAGAAATCATATCAATGTATGTCTCATAAGAATCAGCCCCGTTTTTTTTCGCAAGAGTATCAATACGCCTGCGCATCTGCTTTTCTTTATAATAATTGAGATCTATCTGCGTCAGCCTGTACACTTCATTTTTAAACCATTCATAATGATCAAACATCACAATCCTCCAATAGGTGCCACCCGATACAAATAAAAGCTGCCATATAATTATATATGACAGCTTTAAAATCAAAAACTACTCGTTATCAGAAGCAACCTCATCGATATTTACATCTGCAACATCTGCTCCATCATCCTCTGAATCAAGGAGAGCCTTCATGCTTAAGCTGATTTTCTTATCGTCCTCATTGAACTCAACAACCTTAGCCTCAACCTCCTGACCAATCTTGAGAACATCTGATGGCTTCTCAACATGATCCTTTGAAATCTGTGAAACATGAAGAAGTGCGTCAACACCAGGAGCAAGCTCGATGAATGCACCAAAATCTGTCATTCTGGCTACTTTGCCCTTTACGATATTGCCAGGAGCAAATTTCTCTGTTGCACCATTCCATGGATTCTCGTCATCAAACTTCATTGAAAGAGCAATCTTAGAACCATTGATGTTCTTAACAAATACTCTTACAGTCTGTCCAACAGTGAATACCTTCTTAGGGTTCTCTACTCTGCCCCAAGACATCTCTGAGATATGAAGTAATCCGTCTACTCCGCCAAGATCGATGAATGCACCGAAATCTGTAACATTCTTAACAACACCCTCAACTTTGTCACCAACGTTGATCTTAGCAAGAAGCTCTTTCTGTTTCTCAGCTTTCTCAGCAAGAAGAAGCTGTTTACGGTTACCGATGATACGGCGTCTTCTTGGGTTGAACTCTGTGATAACGAACTCGATCTCCTGATCTGCATATTTGGAAAGATCTTTCTCATATGTGTCAGATACAAGGCTTGCAGGAATGAATACTCTTGCTTCCTCAACATTGACACAAAGACCACCGTCAAGTACCTGTGTTACAGGAGCCTTCAGAACCTCCTGGTTCTCAAATGCCTCCTCAAGACGTTTGTTGCCTTTCTCTGCTGCAAGACGTTTGTAGGTAAGTGTAACCTGTCCCTCTCCGTCGTTTACTTTGAGAACCTTTGCTTCCATGGTATCGCCAGGTTTAACAACGTCTGTAAGCACAACGCTTGAATCGTTTGTGTACTCGTTCTTTGTGATGATACCGTCTGCTTTATAGCCGATATTCAGGATGATCTCATCATCTTTAACATCGATGACGGTACCCTGTACGATCTCTCCATTTCTGATTGTTTTTACGGAATCTTCCAGCATCTGTTCAAAACTTAATTCTGACATGTTCTTGAACCTCCTCAATAATTTTCTTTGGGGTGGAAGCCCCTGCTGTAATACCTACACAACTACTGCATTGGAACATTTCAGAATCCAAGTCTACAGGTGTTTGTATATAGTAAGTATTTCCACATTCCTTTTTACATATTTCAAACAGCTTTTGAGTATTGGAACTATGCCGGCCGCCTACGACCAACATAGTGTCTACCTCTCCGGCTATGTTTTTTGCTTCTCTCTGCCGTTCTTCGGTAGCATTACAAATAGTGTTTAAAATATTTAAAATATTTAAAACATTATTATCATAACTCTTTTTGCGGAGAATTTCAACTAATTCTTGAAATTTGTTGTAATTAAATGTCGTCTGGGACACTACACATACTTCTTTTTCCGGAGAAATATTGAATTTTTCAGCATCCTCAGCATTTCTGATCACTGTATATGGTCCCTGACACCATCCGCAGATCCCCTGGACTTCCGGATGGTCCGGATCACCGATGATCACAATATGGGCACCTCTGGAGCTTTCTTTCTCAACGATCTTGTGGATCTTCAGCACAAAAGGACAGGTAACATCTACATATCCGAGACCATATTTTTTGATCGTGTTATAAACCCTGCGGCCCACTCCGTGGGAGCGGATCACAACAGTGCCGCCCTTCAGGCTGCCAAGATCCTCCTCACAGATCACAGCCACACCTTTTTTTTCGAGATCTGAGACAACCTCCTCATTATGGATGATCGGGCCCAGTGTATAAATCGGTGCTGCATCGGAACCGATCAGCTCATAAACACGGTCAACTGCTCTTTGTACGCCGAAACAGAAGCCGGCAGTTTCTGCAACTTTTACGTTCATCCATTCACCCTTTTTCTGTATACGGAAAGGATACTCTCAACCACTTCGTCAATTCCCATCTCAGATGAATCAACAAGAACAGCATCCTCTGCTTTTTTAAGCGGAGAAACCGCGCGGTTCATATCTCTCTCATCTCTGTCAACAATATCTTTCAGGATTTCATCCATATCGCAGGCTTCACCCTTCTCTGTAAGCTCCAGGTATCGTCTGCTGGCACGGGTCTTTGCACTTGCAGTCAGAAAGATCTTCACTTCCGCATTGGGAAGAATAGTGGTTCCGATATCTCTTCCGTCCATAACTACATTATTCTCGGCTGCAAGATTGCGCTGCAGCTTCAGAAGATGTGCACGCACCTCCGGATTTGCAGAGCTTACAGATGCCATATTTCCTACCTCTTCCTTACGGAGGAACGCAGTTACATTCTTTCCGTTAAGGATCACCTGCTGCTCACCGTTCTCATAACGGATAGAGATATCCGCATCGTGACAGGCTTCAGAGATTTTTTCGTCACCGCTGATCCCTTTTTCCAGAAGATAAAGTGCCATGGCACGATACATTGCCCCTGTATCTACATAAATAAAGGACAGCTCCTTTGCCACTTTTTTTGCAATTGTGCTTTTTCCTGCACCTGCCGGTCCGTCAATTGCAATATTAATACCCATAATCGTTGCTCCTTCCTCTTTTCTGTTATTCTATCGCCTGAGCTGCCGCATACGCTGTAGACCATGCGATCTGAAGATTATAGCCACCGGTCACTGCATCCAGATCCAGTACTTCACCTGTAAAATACAGATTTTTTATTTTTTTGGATTCCATTGTGGATGGCTGTATCTCTTTTACTGACACACCGCCTCTTGTGATGATCGCTTCCTTAAACTCTCCCATTCCCGTGATCGTAAACGGAAAAGCCTTGATCAGACGGCCAAAAGCCTGACGCTCTTCCCTGGAGATCTCATGTACCGGTTTTTCCCCGGGGATACCGCCAATTTCGATCATAATCGGAGTCAGAGAAGACGGAAAAAGAACACCGATCACATTTTTAAACTGCTTGTTATGATTTGCATCAAATTCACGCAGGATCCGGGCGTCAAGCTGTTCTGCATCAAGCGCCGGCTTTAGATCCAGGAAAGCCTCCAAAGGCTCCTTTTCCAGCTTTTTGCCGATCTGGGCACTGGCGGAAAGGATCAGCGGTCCTGTCACTCCGAAATGAGTAAACATCATCTCGCCGAAATCTTTATAGAGAACTTTTTTGCCGGATTTTACTGTAAGCTCCACATTCCGAAGGGAAAGGCCCTGAAGTTTGGAGACATAATCTTCTTTTGCCACCAGTGGTACCAGTGATGGTGACTGGGAAACAACTTTATGTCCCGTCTCAGCTGCAAAACGATATCCGTCTCCTGTGGAACCTGTGGACGGGTAGGAAAGCCCTCCTGTGGCAACTACCACAGTATCCGCTTCAAAAAAGGTACCGTCCGAAAGTAATACACCGGTAACTTTTTCATCCTGTGTACAAACTTCCTTTACCTCTGTATGAAGATGGATCTGCGCTCCGGCTTTTTTCAGTTCCCGCTCAAGCGCACGGATAATATCTGATGAATGATCCGATACCGGAAAAACCCGGTTTCCACGCTCTGTTTTCAGCGGCACTCCTGCCTCCTCAAAAAAATCCATCACATCTCTGCTTCCATAGGTGTAGAAAGCACTGTAAAGAAATTTGCGGTTTGACATCACTGCCGGAAAAAGTTCTTCGGTATCGGAATCATTGGTGACGTTGCATCGTCCCTTTCCGGTGATGAAAAGCTTTTTTCCGAGTTTCTCATTTTTTTCCAGTATGTGAACCTGGTGTCCTCTGCGCGCAGCATATACACCGCAGAGCATTCCGGCGGCACCGCCGCCTATGATCGCAACTTTGGACATTACCTGTTATCCTGCCTTTTTTATCTTTTTTTATGCACAAAGGAGCCTGCATACAGCAAGCTCCTTTTCCTGTTTTGAAATGCATCTGCATTTCTATGTGTGCTTTATACCGGGTATGCGCCGTTCTTGGTATCTGCTACAGTCTCATCAACTTTTGTCTTCTGAGCCTGGCGATATTTAAAGAAGTCCATGGCAACCTGCGGGAACAGTGCATATGTGAGAACATCCTCATCCTGCTCCTTGTACTGTGCCATCTCGCTCTCAAGCTTATCAAGCTCATCCTCCAGAAGATCTGCCGGACGGCATGTGATCGGTTCAATATCTCCGATACATTTTTTCTGTACTTCCGGATTGAACGGTCTGGCTGTTGCGCCATACTTACCACTTAACACGTCTTTTGTCTCTTTTGTGACAACCTTGTAACGCTCGCCCATGATCACGTTAAATACAGCCTGTGTACCAACGATCTGAGAAGACGGAGTAACAAGTGGCGGCTCACCAAGGTCTTTACGTACACGCGGAACTTCCTCAAGTACTTCGTAGAATTTATCCTCGGCATGCTGCTCTTTCAGCTGTGATGTCAGGTTGGAAAGCATTCCGCCTGGTACCTGATACAGAAGAGTCTTGATGTTTACACCAAGGTTTTTCGGATTGAGAAGACCTGTATCAAGAGCCTCATCACGCATCGGACGGAAGTAGTCAGCGATCTCAGCGAGAAGCTGCTGATCAAATCCTGTATCATATGGTGTTCCCTTGAA
>ENA-OPCD01002898-OPCD01002898.1-human-gut-metagenome-genome-assembly--contig:-NODE-2898-length-11492-cov-3.980852_pt1 | contig 11492 bp, 7 predicted proteins | sample MGYA00241560_ERZ501471 | MGnify/ENA primary metagenome ERZ501471 (study PRJEB25962, sample SAMEA2042578) | human gut metagenome | biome: human gut; feature: human-associated habitat; material: faeces...
GCAAAGCCCCGTGGTTACGGGCTTTGTAGCCCAGCGTCAACTATTCAAACTCAATCGTTCCCGGTGGCTTACTCGTCAGATCATAGAATATTCTATTCACCCCACGAACTTCATTTATAACTCTGCTCATCACTTTATTCAGAACTTCATACGGAATCTCCGCCGCCTCTGCAGTCATGAAATCAACCGTATTAACGGCTCTAAGAGCTACAGCATAATCATAAGTTCTCTCATCACCCATAACACCAACGCTTCTCATATTCGTAAGTGCTGCAAAATACTGACCAATTGTCTTATCAAGTCCGGCATTTTCAATCTCTTCACGATAAATAGCATCTGCATCCTGAACGATACGAACTTTCTCAGCTGTTACTTCGCCGATGATACGTACTCCAAGTCCCGGTCCTGGGAATGGCTGACGGAATACGAGTCTTTCAGGAAGTCCAAGCTCAAGTCCTGCTTTACGAACTTCATCTTTGAAAAGATCACGAAGCGGCTCAATGATTTCTTTGAAATCTACAAAATCCGGAAGTCCTCCTACATTGTGGTGAGATTTAATCACAGCGGATTCTCCGCCAAGACCACTTTCTACCACATCCGGATAAATTGTTCCCTGTGCAAGGAATTCAACAGTACCGATCTTTTTTGCTTCTTCTTCGAAGATACGGATGAATTCTTCACCGATAATCTTACGTTTTGCTTCTGGCTCTGTAACGCCTGCAAGTTTGTTATAATATCTTTCCTGCGCATTTACGCGGATAAAGTTCAGGTCAAACTGTCCTTCTGGTCCGAAGATTGCCTCAACTTCATCTCCTTCATTTTTACGAAGAAGTCCGTGATCTACGAATACACAAGTAAGCTGTTTTCCAATGGCTTTGGAAAGAAGTCCCGCTGCCACTGAAGAGTCAACCCCACCTGACAGTGCGAGCAATACTCTTCCGTTTCCAACCTTCTCGCGGATCTCTGCAATTGTATTCTCAACAAAAGCATCCATCTTCCAGTCGCCCGCACATTCACATACATTTTTTACAAAGTTGTTGATCATCTTTGTTCCTTCTACTGTATGAAGTACTTCTGGATGGAACTGGATTGCATACAGTTTCTCAGCTGCGTTCTCAGCTGCTGCAACCGGACAGTCAGCAGTGTGTGCTGTAATTTCAAATCCCGGAGCAATCTTTGAAATATAATCAAAATGGCTCATCCAACATGTTGTTGTCTCTGAAACACCCTCAAATACTTTGGAGTCTTTTTTATCAATAATAACTTCTGTCTTACCGTATTCTCTTACATCTGCACGCTCAACTTTTCCACCAAGTACATGAGACATCAGCTGTGCGCCATAGCAAAGTCCGAGAACCGGAATTCCAAGCTTGAACAGTTCTTCTGAATAAGTCGGTGAATCCGGCTCATAACAGCTGTTCGGTCCGCCTGTGAGAATGATTCCTTTTGGATTCATCTCTTTGATTTTTTCAATATCTGTCTTATATGAATAAATTTCACAATATACATTACACTCCCTGACACGTCTTGCGACCAGCTGGTTATACTGTCCACCAAAGTCAAGGACAATCACTAATTCTTTCTTCAAATCTTTCCTCCTGTAAAATCCAATCAAAACTATTTGCTTTATCTATATATCTTTTTCTGTTTTTCATTATAGTAGAGGAAGCATTGATTTACAAGTATTTGTTTATGTAAAATAAAATCTTATCCACAATTTCTATTACTATACACGGTAATTATTTCCCTTCTGATCTATCCAGAACAAAGAATGTGCCTCGGCACCCTCTTACGCCTGCGGTGGTCGCTTGCGACACCTACATCATACAACGCAGTGCGCATTCTATGTATCCACTGTTATGGGTATAATATATCAAAAAAGATGCCGAACAAATGTCCGACATCCCATTTTTATGTTCCATTTTATGCTGCAAATCTTTCTAGCTGTCTTTCAAGTTCTGTGCAATCGTCTGCATACATCTGCAGTTCAATCACGTTATTCAATCCCAGATTCATGATTCCAAGTAATGACTTCGCATCTACTACTGCCCGTCCTCTTCTCATGTCCATGTTAAAGTCAAATTTACATACTGTTTTCAAGAAATCAATGATCTCATCCGGGTGTTTGAAAGTAATGTTCATTGTGCTCATTCTTTTCACCTCTTTCTGCCTTAACGGCTATGAAATCCTTTTCACTTTTCACATATATCATAGCACATTTTTTATATTTAAAAGGGTGAAATTTTTTATAAAAGTGTATTTTTTTAATTAAATATGCCTCTTATTCTCTACTTTTTTCTATAAGCAATATGAAATTACTCCTAATTATGAAATCCCATTGGAGTTACGTCTGTATTCCGTCGGTAAAATTCCTTCCTCCTCTTTAAACACCTTACTCATATATTTGGGATCAGAGTAACCGACAAGCCCCGCAATCTGATTCATCTTATATTTTGTTGTCCTGAGAAGCTCCTTTATTTTTTCTATCCTGTATTTCCTCACAGTTTCTGTAAAATTATATCCTGTCTCCTTCTTAAACTGAGAACTCAGGTATTCTTCCGATACATAAAGTTGGCTCGCTGCTTCTTCCAATGTAATACCACTGTCATATTCTTTTCTTATAATTTCCATTGCTTTTTGGATAAGCGTACTGTACTGCTCAAATTTATGCTCATATGATATCATCCGTTCCAAGCCTTGAATCGCTTTCTCTATCTGTTTCCAGCTGATGGCATAGGTAATCTGCTGCATAAGACTCAGGATTTCTGTTTCGTTAATCTCCCCGCCATAATTTCTATAATTCAATCCAGCTGCCATGCAAAAACGAATAATACTGTATTTTATTTCTTTTGGAAAATATTTTTCTCTTTTCATTTCCTCACAGACAAGTTGAAATTGTCTGGCAATTCCTTTCTTGTTTTCATCGAAAATCATTTCTCGCATTCGTTGTTCTAATTCTACCGGATAACGCACCGGAACAGCTTCAAATTTCTCAACTGTCTGCTGACAGATTAAAACTCCTCGCGGCTGAAGAAGATTCCATTCCATGAGACTTCCTGCCTGAATCATTGCATCTACCAGCTTTGTCAGCTGTTTTGTCTCTATCCATACACAAATAATTGTCCCCGGAAAATTCCTACATAACCCAGTAACCACATTTTTTTTAAAATATTCTTTCCAGTTCCTTGCTTCACGTACCCGGTAAATGATCAGATACACCTGTTTCCATCGATCCGAACATATAACAGATGCCGAAAATCCACACTCACGTCTACAGATTTCTTCGAGAAATCCACGTATATTTTCCTTCTGCTCCTCGTATTCGTCTGCCATTGAAACCGTAAATAAATATCCCGGATCATCCACTGTAAAACCATATTTCCGGATAGTCATTTCATTTAACTTCTGATTCGATATAATTTCTCCATATCTACAGCTTAACAGAACATTTTCAACAGTAAAAGAAGCCTGCATCCAATATTCATTCCTGATTTTTTCATGAATACGGCTTAATGCCTTCTTAAGCTCCATCGGCCGGAACGGCTGTACTAAATATCCGTCCACCCCCAGATCGATTGCCTGCTTTGCCTGTTGAAAATCTTCATCCTTTGTTATAATAATCACACGGAACTCACGTCCTTCCGTGCGTAATTTTCTCAAAAAATTTAACCCATTCATCCGCGGAAGCCCAATGTCCATAATAACAAGATTTGGCTGCATAACTGTTATCATCTCATATGCAGACTGTCCATTCCCTGCAATCCCCGCCAACTCGTAATTCGGATCTACGCGTTTTAAACCTTTTTTCAGTTCTTCTAATACTTTTTCATCCCTTTCAACGATTGCCACCCGCATTCGAACAGTCTCCTCTCAATGTCCGTGTTTCTGATTGAATATCCTCTTTTATTGTAACATTAACTTCAATAATTGGAAGCATGCAAGTGTAAATATTTTTCTCTGGTAGCGAGCCCTCCCCGGATGTGACGTTCTGATTTGTTGGTGTCTAAAACCTTACGTGTTTCATGAGCCAATGATGGATTGATCTGAAGCAGACGTTCTGTAACATCCTTATGCACCGTACTCTTACTAATCCGAAACTGTTTTGCTGTCTGTCTCACTGTCGCATTATTTTCTATAATATAATTTGCAATTTCCACTGCACGCTCCTCAATATATTCTCTCATAGAAAAGCCCCTGCATAGTTTGTTTTTTACAATCTATGCAGGGGCAAATTAATGTATGTCTAATTCCTGTTTCATCTATTCGTGGAAAACACTATACTATACAACTTAATACTCAAATACTGCCACACCATATCCCGGAAGAGGATATGCAAAGGAATATTTCTGACCATCACATTCCTGCTTCTCTGGTTTGTAAACCAATGGGCGTTCTTCTCCTGATCCGCCGTATTTTGTCTCATCACTGTTAAGAACAAGCTTAAACTGCTTTCTTCTCGGAACACCAACACGATAATCTGGTCTGTCTACCGGTGTAAAATTGCATACAAAGAGCAGATTTTTCTTACCATCTTTTGAATGTCTTGTGAAACTGAAAATACTCCGGAAGATATCATCCTTATTGATCCAGTCAAATCCCTTCGGATCATTATCCAACTCATACAATGCCTTATTCTTCTTATAAAGATGAAGCAAATCTTTATACCAGTTCTGAATCTGCTGATGCGGTTCTTCTGCAAGAAGGAACCAATCCAGTTCTCTCTCTTCACTCCACTCACGAAGCTGTGCGAACTCCTGTCCCATAAAGAGAAGCTTCTTTCCAGGATGTCCCATCATAAATGCATATGCCACCTTCAAGTTGCGGAACTTATCCCATCCTTCTCCCGGCATCTTATTCAACATGGAGCATTTCAGATGAACAACCTCATCATGAGAAAGTACAAGAATATAGTTCTCTGAATATGCATATTCCATAGAAAATGTCATCATATGATGTGCATTTTTTCTGAAATAAGGATCCAGTTTCATATATTCTGTAAAGTCATGCATCCATCCCATATTCCACTTCAAAGTAAATCCAAGTCCGTCATCCTCAGGAGATCCTGTCACCTTCGGCCATGCTGTAGACTCTTCTGCAATCATCATAACGCCTTTATTTCTTCCGCAAACTACAGAGTTCAGATGTTTAAAGAATGCAATCGCCTCAAGATTCTCATTTCCGCCAAATTTATTCGGAATCCACTGTCCATCTTCTCTTCCGTAGTCCAGATACAGCATAGATGCCACTGCATCTACACGAAGTCCGTCTACATGATAATGTTCAACCCAGAACAATGCATTCGCCAAAAGGAAGTTGGAAACTTCCGGTTTTTCATAATTGAAAACCTTCGTTCCCCAATCAGGATGCTCGCCCTTTCTCGGATCTGGATATTCGAATGTCGGTGTTCCGTCAAAATCTGCCAGACCATGTGCATCTTTCGGGAAATGCGCCGGTACCCAGTCAAGAATAACACCGATATTATTCTTATGAAGATAATTTACCATATATGCAAAATCTTCCGGTGTTCCATAGCGTGAAGTGGGTGCATAATATCCAGTCACCTGATATCCCCAGGAACCGTCAAACGGATGCTCTGCGATTCCCATCAACTCAACATGAGTATATCCCATCTCTTTTACATACTTTGTAATTGCTTCTGCAAACTCACGATATGTATAGAATCCTTCATCTTCTCTTCCAGGATGTCTCATCCAGGAACCCATATGTACTTCATAAATAGACACTGGTTCTTCTTTGTTATCCCACTTCTCACGAGCTGTCATCCACTTACTGTCTGACCAGTTCAGATTAGAAATGTCTGTAATTCTGGATGCTGTTCCCGGTCGGAGCTCTGCATAATTAGCAAATGGATCTGCTTTATATATCTTCTCACCCGCCTGTGTCTCTATACAGAACTTATACAAATCCCCTTTCTTCGCCTCCGGAACGAAGCATGTGTATATTCCGAGAGGCTCTCCTCTCTTCATCTTATCTTTCGTCTCATCCCAGTCATTAAACTCTCCGATTACAGAAACGTTTACTGCATGAGGAGCCCATACCGCAAAATATACTCCTCTTTTTCCGTTCTTTGTCACCTCATGGGCACCCATCTTTTTATAAATCTCATAATGATTTCCCTGCCCAAAAAGATAATGGTCAAGTTCTCCGATCTCATAAGGCTGCACTTTCGTCTTCGTGCTGTTTTTCTTAACCATAAAGCCACCTCACTGCTCAAATATATTCCTGATTGTAATGATTTAAAAACCATACAATTTCTTATAGATCAAGGCACATTACCGAATCTTTCAATTGGTAACAAAGTTTCATTCTCCCCTTGAACACTATAGTTTTATTATACTTGATACTGTATAAAAAAGAAAGAGAAAATGTATTATTGCACAAAAATAGACAGTCGTTTTACTGACTGTCTATTAATTCTTAACAAATATATGTCATTAAATGTTGAAATCTTTCTCTGAAAGCAGAATTCTGTCGGAAGAATCTGTATTCTTTCCAAATACTCTCTTCACAAGCTTCTTTGCGGAAGCTTTCTGTGAATGAGCGATCGCATCATCCATCACTTCTTTCACTTCTGCTACTGTTACTGCATGATCTTCTCTCTGTAAAGAATCAATCTTACTGTACAGTGCAAGAATTCCCATCTCATCGATTCTGTAACCATTCTCCTGAGCATAAGTCTGTCCAAATGTTACAAGCTCATCATTAATAAAGATCGGCACTTCAAGTCTGGAAGTAAATTTTCTTCTGAATTCTCTGTTGGAAGAAAGAAGTCTGTCCAGTGGTTTTCTCTGCTCTTCAAGAACTACCAAAAGTTCTCCTGTATCCTGCTCCATTGCTTTGTTCAGCTTGGCGAGTGTTTTTTCGTTCATCTGTCCGGCTTTTTCAATGATCAGTGCACCGCCGTACAATTTACGGAAAATGTCTCCGATTCTCTTCTTATTCAGTGACTCACCTGTCACAATTGCAACCTTACCCTGACGGATATCACGCTGCTTCTGAATTGCCTTTACAACATCAACAGCAAGAACTGTCTTTCCATTTCCTTTATTTCCAATAATCAGAAGGTTTCCTGTTCTGGAAGTTCCTTTGCGGTTTGTACAGTTCTTATCCTGCTCAAGTACATCTACCAGCTGCTCACTCATACCACGTACAGGTACGAAATAAGAGAAGAGTTTCTTCTGTTCATCTGTAAGTCCTGCTCTTGTACCAATTCCGCTCTGTGTTTCAAGATCATAACGACCATGCACGATAAATCCTGTATCAGACATTGCATCTGCAATCTCATCTAACGGTAATGGTGATGTCTTACCTGTTGCGATCAATTTTGCAGTCTCTTTACGGCTCAATGGTGTCGTCGCAGACATGATATCAATTCCGTCATCTTCATCCGGAATCTCTCTGTCATCCGGTTCCTCACTATGCGCTGGATTCACGCTGAATTCATCTTCAAAATTTGGCACTTCTTCATAAGAATTCAGACCAAGAAGATCATCATCTGAAATCTTATCTTCTGCTGTGAAAAGATCTCTTGGATTAATTACTTCATCATCCTCATCGTCTTCTTCATAACCATAGGCATCCAGATCATCATATCCTTCTTCCTCACCGAACAGATCATCATCAGACTCTTCATAATCATCCAACAAATCGTCTTCAGACTCTTCATAATCATCTAAAATATCGTCTTCGTCAAACTCTTCTGCATCATCCCAGTCATACGCATCATAATCTTCGTACTCATCCTCACCGAGTCTGAGATCATCCGCAAGCTCTCCCATATTTTCATGTGGTTCTTCTTCTACCTCAAGAACTTCTTCTGAACTTACTGTTGCATCTACTTCTTCCTCTTCCGGAATAACACCTTCAATCTCATCAATCAGTTTCTGTATCTCTGGTGATAAAATTGGTTCTTCATTACTTTTATTGTCCATAGTCTCTCTTACTGCTGCTCCTTCTGAATCATCTTCATCATTGACAACTTCAGTTTCTGAGATCAGTTCCTCCACCTCAGACAAATCTTCTGATTCATCTGTCAGATCTTCTGACTCAGCTGCATCTATCTCAAAAATTTCTTCCTCTTCCGGTTCTGCTTCCCCTGCTTCAAGGATTTCTTCCTCTTCCGGTTCTGCTTCTTCTACTTCAAGGATTTCTTCCTCTTCCGGTTCTGCTTCTTCTGCTTCAAGGATTTCTTCCTCTCCCGGTTCTGCTTCTTCTACTTCAAGGACTTCTTCCTCTTCCGGTTCTGCCTCTTTTACTTCAAGAACTTCTTCCGGTTCTGCTTCTCCTGCTTCTATAGTAACTGCATCTTCTGAAGTCTCCTCCACTGCCTGTTCTATAAGTTCTTCTTCTGTCTCCGGTTCCGGTATCAGTTCTTTCATCCCTGATGGAACTACTCGTTCTTTATTGGCTTCCTCAGCTTTCTTCTCTTCTGTCAGTTGATTCACGATCTCAAGATCTTCTACATCCTCAATTGCTGCAATATCCTCTTCCAGATCTGTCATATCCGGTTCGACTTCTTCTCCCGGTTCTGCCTGAACTTCCGGTTTCGGATTGAGTAATTGCTGCAGAGCTTCATCTAACCGCATCGTATCTCCAAGTTTCTTCTTGACTGGTTTTACCGGATTCTTACCGACAATCGGTATGGAAGCAGTATCTTTGCTAAGTGTTCTCTTATCTCCACTTGTCTCTACCGTTGCCGGCTGAACTTCTGACTCATCCTCGGAAGCTTCTATAACTTCTGCTGTTTCTACTCCTGCTTCTTCCGGATTTTCTACTTCGGCATCCGGCTCTTCTGTCGCTTCCAAAGTAACCGCATCCGTGTCAATCACATCGGAAGTACTGTCGTTTTCCATCACCGGCTGTTCTGTCAGACCGATTGATCTTGTATCTCCAAGTGCTTCAGCTCCTTCTGACGCAGAATCTTTTTCCTCGTCTTCTCCTAAATAGGAAGCCAGATCCGGTATTTCTTCTGTCTCTGAAGAAAGCTTCTCATATCTGTGATCGTATTTCTGTTGCTGCGATGGTGACAATGGCTTATACTGCATCTTCAGTTCCATTGCCTTATAAACATACTTACCCTCGCTGAACCAAAGGATCAGATCATCACACTCTTCCAGACATTCTGTCATCATACCTGCTTCGCGATAAAGCTTCGCCAGTTCATAAGCCCACTCTTCAATATATTCTGCCTTCTTAAATTCCTCCAGAGCCTCAATCTGCTGTTCGATCGGCGCTCTCTGCGCTCTTAAGATCTGATATCTAAGGATATGCCTGTTCGGATCTTTCGGTGCAATCTGGATAAATTCGTCATAATAGTCGATTGCTTCATCTATATTCTTTGTCTTAATTGCAAGAGAACATAACTTATAGATCACCTTGCGGCTTCCTTCAGAACGGCGATATGCAAGATTCATCACCTCATAGCTCTTCTGATACTCTTTTGTTTTTTCATAAATATCACTGACATTCATCAGCATCCCTGCGTTACGGACACGCTTCCAGTCAATCAGATCTGCTGCTGCCGCTGCTTTTCTGTATTCTCCATCTTCCATAAGTTCCAGCATCTCTTCTGTCTTTAACTTATATTCATACTTATCCACTGTACTCACCTCATTGTCATTGAAATATTAGTTTTGGTCTGAATGTGTCCATTAGGCACTAGCCGATACTCTTTCATTATTCTACCATATGAGGTCTGTAATGTCAAAAAAATGCACCTTCAATTCCTTTTGAAAGTGCATTTTTAGTGTTATTTAATTGTATTATTATTATAATTTTATATTTTGTATCGGAGATTATTCGCGATTCTACGTTCCTGTGAGACCTTTGTCGTCTGTTATTTTATCACTTGAATGATTTTCATATCCATTCAATACTTTATGTATTAAATCTTCTGTCAAGTCATTCCTGCTTTTATAACAAATCTGAGATTATAACATGTCCTTTCAATGTTTCTTTACACATTTTTCATTCTATGTTATATGCGGTATTTTTATTCAATACATCTATGAGTGATTCATCTTTTTCTCTTTGCTTCCAGTTTCCGTACTCTCCGATCTTTGATCTTCTTTTCTTTCTACTGGACTTTTACGCTTGGCAAAGGTCTCTTTCTTCACAGGAACCTTCACTCATCATACCACTGACATATTGATAAAAATCTGAAACTATACTGTCCATGGGACTGACCTCCTGTTGAACTTGTATTTTTAATCTAATCAGGCATCTGTTACTTTTGCCTTCTTAGTTAAATATCTTTGGGAGATTTCTTTCTCTCTTTGATGGTTATATAATAACATTCGGCGTCTAATTTGTCAATATATTCATTTGATTTTTTTATATTTTTTATTTATTATCTGCTTTGGTTGTAATTGTCTGAATTTTCAAACATTTCAATTAACAGATTTCTGCTCCAGCCGGCATTTCTTTTTCCGGTGTCATCAGTGCAAGGTTACCTTCTGCATCTTCTGCACAAAGCAACATTCCCTCTGAAAGTACGCCTGCCAGCTTCGCAGGTTTCAGGTTTACAAGAACCATAACTTTCTTACCAACCATTTCTTCCGGTGTGTAATGTGCTTTGATTCCGGATACGATCTGTTTTACCTGGCTTCCAACTTTTACCTGAGAGCAGAGAAGCTTTTTGGATTTCTTTACAGCCTCACATGCAATGATCTCTCCAACCTGGAACTGCATTGCTCCGAACTGCTCAAATGTGATCTCATCTTTCGGCTCAATGTCGATAACAGCTTCTTCCTCTTTCTTTTCTTCTACCTTCGGATGAAGTTCTTCAACTTTCTTCATAACCTCTTCGAGATCCATTCGCTGGAACAGAATCTCCGGTTTCTCTGTTACATGTCCGTTACCAAGCTGCTCAAGGATCTTCTTACTTGTAGAAGGCATAAAGGATTCAAGAAGTCTTGCACCTTCAGAAATGCTCTGGATCAGATTCCAAAGTACTGTAGAAAGGCGATCCTTCTTGGATTCATCTTTTCCGAGTACCCAAGGAGTTGTCTCATCAATGTATTTATTGCAGCGTTTGAAGAGATTGAAGATTTCTGTAATCGCATCGGCAACGCGGAGGTCTGCCATCTTAGCATCAACTGCTTTAGAAGCATTCTCTACAACTGCTTTCAGTTCTGCATCTACATCTTCTACAACACCCTTATCTTCTACTGTTCCGCCGAAGTATTTGTTTGTCATAGAAACAGTTCTGTTTACAAGGTTTCCAAGTGTATTTGCAAGATCGGAATTCAGTCTCTCAACCATCAGATCCCATGTGATGACACCATCATTCTCAAACGGCATCTCGTGGAGTACGAAATAACGGACAGCATCTACACCGAAGAACTCAACAAGCTCATCTGCGTAAATTACATTTCCTTTGGATTTACTCATTTTTCCATCGCCCTGAAGAAGCCACGGATGTCCGAATACCTGTTTCGGAAGCGGAAGATCCAGAGACATCAGGAAGATCG
>ENA-OPCD01002904-OPCD01002904.1-human-gut-metagenome-genome-assembly--contig:-NODE-2904-length-11483-cov-3.175621_pt1 | contig 11483 bp, 9 predicted proteins | sample MGYA00241560_ERZ501471 | MGnify/ENA primary metagenome ERZ501471 (study PRJEB25962, sample SAMEA2042578) | human gut metagenome | biome: human gut; feature: human-associated habitat; material: faeces...
ACTCAGATCTGGCGGACATGGAGCGCGCGCGCTCCTGGCTTGCCGTACACGAGGGGCGCGCCCGCGTGCTCGTTGGCACGCGCATGTCGGTCTTCTCCAGCTTCCGCAAGCTTTCCCTCGTCATCGTCGACGAGGAGCATGACCAGTCGTTCAAGGCGGGGGACGGACTTCGATACTCGGCCCGAGACCTTGCCGTCTGGCGAGCCCACAGGAACGGGATTCCCGTCGTGCTAGGCTCTGCCACGCCTTCGATTGAAAGCTGGGTCAAGGCACAGTCTGGCGGCTACAGGCTTCTTGAGCTTCATCAGCGCGCCGTGCAGAATGCCCTGCTGCCTGCCATCGAGCTCATCGAGCCGCCGAGGCGTGGCTCGGGCGAGGCGCTCTCCGATGAGGCGTGCGCAGCCATGAGCCGTTGTCTGGAAGCCGGCCGTCAGGTGCTTGTGTTTCTCAACAGGCGAGGTTACTCGCCCGTGCTGTCATGCCCCGCCTGCGGCTGGGTGAGCACGTGCAGGCGCTGCTCCACCTTCTCCGTCTTCCACAAGTCTTCCAGATCGCTGGTCTGCCACCACTGCGGCTGGCAGACGGAGGGGCCTGAAGCCTGTCCCTCTTGCGGCAATGTCGACATTCTGCCGCGAGGCATCGGCACGGAGCGTCTTGAGGAGGAGATCGGCCGGAGGTTCCCCGAGCGCAAGGTGCTTCGCATAGACCGAGACAGTGTCTCCCGCAAGCATGAGGCTGAAAAGGCCTTCGCCAAGGTACACCGCGGAGAGGTGGACATTCTGGTCGGCACCCAGATGATCGCGAAGGGGCACGACTTCTACAATGTCGGTCTGGTCGTCATTCTCAATTCCGACGCCCAGATCCTGAGTCCTGATGCGCGCGCCAAGGAGCGGCTCTTCGCCACGCTGATGCAGGTGGCGGGCCGTGCCGGCCGCCACGGCGATCAGGGGCGCGTCGTCATTCAGACGCGGCTTCCCGAGGACCCCCTTTTCGGCGCTCTGGAAAAGCAGGACTACAGGGGCTTTGCGGAGTCTCTCGTCGAGGAACGCAAGGAAAACTGGTGCGTTCCCTTTGTCCATCAGGCACTGGTCACGGCGCAGGCGAAGACGCTCGCCGAGGCACTCTACTTCCTCAACGCCTGCGCAAAGTCAGGCTTCAGCATGGCTCCCGAGGATGTCAGGGTCTTCGATCCCGTGCCCATGCCCCTCGTGCGCCTGATGGATGTCGAACGCGCCCAGTTGCTCGTCGAGGCCGACGGCAGGGCATCCCTGAACCGTTTTCTCTGGCAGTGGCAGGCAACCTTCAATGCGCCCTCGGGCATCGACTGGACCATCGAGGTCGACCCGGCATCCATCTAGTCGGGCACCTTCCGGACGTTTTTTGAACGGAGGGAATTCCGTTATAATGACCTTCTTCTCCGCGTGGTGAAATGGATATCATGCAGCCCTCCGAAGGCTGCGGTACAGGTTCGATTCCTGTCGCGGGGACCATTTTCGGATCCCGTCTCGATCTTCGAGGCGGGATTTTCTTTGCCCGAAGATTACGGAAGGCGGGCGTCGTTAAGGCTGACGGCAGGGCGGATGGTGTGTAATGAGGTGCGGGCGCCGCTGTGGTGGCCGTCTGAAGCGGTTATCATTACAGGACTTCAAAAACGGCTGCTCAAACGGTCTTCGGACCGCGCCGAAACGACAGATACGGCCCGTCAAGAGGACGGGCGGAGATGATGGAAGATGAAAATACCCGTTGATATTGCTCTTCACAAGAAGAGCCGCGAACTCGAACTCGTTTACGAAGACGGCCCCGTCCGTCTGAGCTTCGAATACCTGCGCGTGCTGTCTCCGTCCGCCGAAGTGCAGGGCCATTCGCCTGATGAAGCCGTGCTTCAGGTTGGCAAGCGCCTCGTCGACATTACGGGCGTGCAGGTGGTCGGCAACTATGCGATCCAGTTCACGTTCTCCGACGGCCACGACTCCGGCATCTACAGCTGGGACTATCTTGAAAAGCTCGTCAACGAGAGGGACGTGCTCTGGCAGCAGTATCTCGACGATCTTGCCAAGAACGGCGCCTCCCGCGAACCGAATGATCCGGCCAACAAGCCCTTTGAGGAAAAGGCCGCCAAGCTGAAGCCCGCACACCACTGCTCCCATTCCTGACAACAACCGCAAAAAATGCAGAACAACAACAAGGACGAGGCTTCCAGACAGGAGGCTCACCATCAGATCGATTTCGGCTACCAGATGGTCGATGAGGACAAGAAGGCCGATCAGGTTCGAGAGGTCTTCGACAGCGTTGCGCCCAAGTACGACCTTCTCAACGACGTGCTCAGCCTCGGGCTTCATCGCGTCTGGAAGAGCCGCTGCATCAATGCGACCGAAACGAAGCAGGGCCAGAAGGTGCTCGACATTGCCAGCGGCACCTGCGACCTTGCGATCGCGCTTGCCCGCCGTGCCGGCGCTGGCAACGTCGTGGCCACCGACATCAATCACGAGATGCTTGCGATCGGCGCCCAGCGCCTTCTTCAGGCGGGCTTCCCGTGCCCTGTCGTCGAGGCCGATGCTGAAATGCTCCCCTTTGCCGACAACACGTTTGATGTCGTGACCGTGTCCTTCGGCATCCGCAACATGACGCACAAGGACCGCGCCCTGCGCGAGATGCTGCGCGTGCTGCGTCCGGGCGGCAGGCTCCTCGTGCTGGAGTTCTCCAAGTGCCAGCCCTGGTTCAAGCCGATCTACGACTTCTATTCCTTCCGCTTCATGCCCTGGGCGGGCGGCGTCATCGCCGGCGACCGCGAGTCCTACCGCTATCTTGCGGAGTCCATTCGCATGCACCCCGACCAGCCGACTTTTGCAGGCATGATGACGGATGCGGGCTTTGAACGCGTGTCCTGGAAGAACATGACCTTCGGTATCTGCGCCATGCACATCGGCTTCAAGCCCGGCGCCTGATTTTTTCCACCACCAAGTGACCAACGACCATGAAGAAATTTCTCGTTGCTTTTTTGATCTGCTTCAGCATGGTGACGACCAGCATGGATGCTGACGCCGCCAAGCGCTTCGGCGGCGGAAGCTCCTTTGGCCGTCCCGCACCGACTTTCAGCCAGAAGGCTCCGGCGCCGTCCGCCGCGCCCAAGGCGCCCCAACAGCAGAATGCTGCCGGCCAACAGCGCCAGCAGCCCAACGCCGCTCCCGCGCAGCAGGCCCAGCGTCCGTCCATGATGCGTAGCGTCCTGACGGGCCTTGCCGCCGCACTCGGCATTTCCGCGCTTCTATCGCTGCTCGGCATTGAGGGCGCAGGCCTGGTGAGCCTCATCACAGGCATTCTCGCTGCCGTGGCGATCTTCTTCGTGCTGCGCATGGTGCTCGGCATGATGATGCGCAAGCGTGTCCAGACCTCTTCCGGCTATGCCGAGCCGATTCAGTACAGCGACGTGCCCAAGGATGAGCCGCAGCAGGCCGCCCGTACGTACGAAGCGCCCGCGGCTGCTTCCGGCGCCCGCACCGGTAGCGTGATGGACCAGTTCGCAGGCGGTGCCGCTCAGGATGACGGCGTGCGCGACATCACGCCCGACGACTTTGACCGCAAGGCCTTCCTCGAGACGGCGCTCGAACAGTACCGCAAGCTGCAGAAGGCCTGGGATACGGGCAACGTGATCGAGATCTCCGACTTCACGACCACCGAGGTCTTCACTGCCATCACGCACCAGCTGCGCGAACGCGGCGCTCAGGCCTACAAGTCCGACATCAAGGAGCTCAAGAACGAGCTGCTCGGCATCACCGAGTCCGACGGCGTCTACCTCGCCAACATCCGCTTTACGGGCAGGATCGAAATCGATGGTGAAGTCGAGGAGTTCGATGAGACCTGGATCCTCGAAAAGCCCGTCGAAGGCGACGAGGGCTGGCTCCTCGGAGGCATTCAGCAGAACGCTTGACGGGCCGTCGATTTCTGTCATCGTTTTGTCATATAAAAAACGTGTCCTTTCCCTCTGGCTGAGGGAAAGGACACGTTTTTTTTGATCTCGATGAAACAATGGTCGATTGGTGTCCCCGAGGTCGGATTTTTTACATTCTGCAGGGTACGGTGGGAGGCAATACGCCCTACAATTCGCGCGAATAAACAAGGTTTTCCCTTCAACGTCGTTTTATGAGGAAATATGTGAGATGGCGCTGATTGGTTTTGTAATGCTCTACATGTTGGCGACGATCGCCATCGGCCTCTATGCCGCAACGCGTGTGAGCAGTACGAGTGATTTTGCCCTTGCAGGGCGCAGTCTTCCGCTGCCTATGGTCATCACGGCAACGTTTGCCACCTGGTTTGGTTCCGAAACCATTCTGGGTCTTCCCGGCCGCTTCATCGAGAGCGGCATTGTAGGTGTGATCGAAGAGCCGTTCGGCTCTGGCATGGCTCTGATTCTTGTGGGCATGTTCTTCGCACAGAAGCTCTACAAGCTCAACATCCTGACGATCGGCGACTACTACCGCGAGCGCTACGGCCGCGGCGTCGAGGTTCTCTGCACGCTTTTCATCGTCCTCTCCTACCTCGGGTGGGTGGGGGCTCAGGTCGCTGCGCTCGGTCTCGTGATCAACCTGATCACCGAGGGCTACATCTCCGTGTCTGGCGGCATGGTGATCGGCACCGTCGTTGTGCTTGCCTACACGATGTACGGCGGCATGTGGTCCGTCGCAGTCACCGACTTCGTGCAGATGATCATCATCATGCTCGGCCTCGTTGCGATCCTCTTTTTTGCGTCGGATCTCGCGGGCGGTTTCGGCAAGGTGATCGACTACGCTCATGAGCGCGATCTCTTCAATGCGCTTCCTGAGCCGACGGCGACCGGGTGGCTCTTTTGGATATCCTCCGCCATCACGATGATGATCGGCTCGATTCCGCAGCAGGACGTCTTCCAGCGCGTCATGTCCGCCAGAAACGTGCAGACGGCCGTGGCCGGCCCCGTCATCGGCGGCTGCGTCTACATCCTCTTTGCGTTTGTGCCGATGTTCATCGTCATCGCCGCCATTCTGGTAATGCCCGGCAGCGCGCAGGACATGCTCGCCACCGATCCGCAGCGCCTGTTGCCGACGCTCGTTCGTGACCACATGCCGCTCTGGCTCCGCGTGCTTTTCTTTGGCGCCGTGCTCTCGGCCGTGATGTCGACTGCGTCCGCCACGATGCTCGCTCCGTCGACTGCCTTTGTGAGCAACATCCTCACGCACTTCGTCCGCCTCAACGACCGGAACATGCTCCGTGCGATGCGCTGGACGGTGTTCGGCTTTGCGATCATGGTGCTGTCGTACTCGCTCTTTGTCGAAGGCACCGCCATCTACGACATGGTGGCCATGGCCTACCAGTTCCCCGTGATCGGCGCCTTCTGGCCGCTCGTCTGCGGGCTCTACTGGAAGCGCACGACCCGTCAGGGCGTCTGGTGGTCGATGCTTCTCGGCGCCGGCGTCTGGACGGTGCTGACGACGACGGCGTTCGGCGACGTGTTCCCGAATGTCCTCGGCGGCTTCCTGGCTGCAGGCTTCGGCATGGTGGCGGGCTCGCTCGCCCCGACGCGTGGCAACCGCGAGTATCTGGCCTGGTGGCACGAAAAGAATCGTGACAATGTCGTCAACGAGCCTCTGATGCCCAAGCCGGCCGTTGTTCCGATCAGCTCGCCGGCCTGATAAAATTCATCTACCAGTCACAGGCGGGAGCCCTCGATGAGGGCTCCCGCTTCTTGTTTCAGAGTCACGCATTCCAGGACCACGCATATCCATGAACATCGTCATTCTTGCCGCCGGCATGGGCAAGCGCATGCATTCCAAACTGCCCAAGGTTCTCCAGCCTCTCGCAGGCCGACCGATGCTCGATCACGTGCTTGATGCCGTGGAGGGCTTTGCCGCCGTCAAGACGGTTGTCGTCGGTCATTGCGCGGAGGAGGTGCAGAAGCACTACGAAGGCAGGACCGACCTGCAGTTCGCGCTTCAGATGCCGCAGCAAGGAACGGGGCATGCACTGATGCAGGCCTGGCCCGTGCTCGACCGAAACGAACCCCAGACGCTTGTCTGCCTCGGAGACGTGCCGCTTCTGTCCGCTGAAACGGCCCGCCGCATGCTCGAGGAGGCGGAGAAGAGCGAGTTCGTTCTCCTCACCATTGAAATGGACAATCCGAAGGGCTACGGCCGCATCGTGCGAAACGCCGAGGGCGTCGTAACGGCCATCGTCGAGGAAAAGGATGCGACCGACGAGCAGCGCCTGATCAGGGAGGTCAACACCGGCATCATGGTGCTCCCGACGGCCCGTCTTGACGCCTGGCTCGACGCCCTGAAGAACGACAACGCCCAGAAGGAGTACTACCTCACGGATCTCGTGGGCTTCGCGGCCGCCGACGGCGTGCGCATCTCCGCCGTTCATCCTGACCATGCCTATGAAGTCGAGGGCGTCAACTCCAAGGTGCAGCTCGCCGCCCTTGAGCGTACCTGGCAGCGCGTGCAGGCCGACCGCCTGCTTGAAGCCGGCGTGACGCTCATTGATCCCGACCGCATCGACATTCGCGGCGAGCTTGTCTGCGGACAGGACGTCGAGATCGACGTCGGCTGCGTGTTCGAGGGCCGCGTCGTGCTCGGCAACGGCGTTCGCGTGGGCGCCTACAGCGTGATTCGCAATACGACGGTCGAGGATGACGTCGAAATCCTTCCCTTCTGTCACTTTGAAGGCGCCGCGGTCGGCAGGGACTCTTGCATCGGCCCTCGAGGCTGCGTCCGGGCGCCGAACTCACGGGCAACAACCACATCGGCAACTTCGTCGAGGTGAAGAAGTCCGTCATCGGTCAGGATTCGAAGGTCAACCATCTCACCTACATCGGCGACGCCGACGTGGGCGCGCGCGTCAATGTCGGCGCAGGCACGATCACCTGCAACTATGACGGCGTGAACAAGTTCCGCACGGTCATTGGCGACGATGCGTTCATCGGGTCCGACACCCAGCTCATCGCGCCCGTCGAGGTCGGTGCAGGCGCCACGATTGGTGCGGGCACGACGCTTACGAGGAACGCGCCCGCGGGCAAGCTCACGCTTTCCCGCGCCCGTCAGATGACGATCGAGGGCTGGACGCGTCCGGTCAAGAAGCAGTAAGACAGAAAGAAACCGGGCGGCCGCAGGGCCGCCCGAAGAACGTTTGGAGAGAAAGAAATGTGTGGTATCGTCGCCGCCGCGAGTCATCGCGATGTCGTGCCCATGCTTTTGGAAGGCCTTCGTCGCCTTGAATACCGTGGCTATGACTCCTGCGGGGTCGCCACGCTTGATCAGGGCGTCCTGAAGAGGGCCCGCACCGTGTCCCGCGTGCACGAGCTTGTCGAGCGCGTGGCCGAAGACGGCGTCAAGGGCACCGTCGGCATTGCGCACACGCGCTGGGCCACCCACGGCGCTCCCGAGGTCTGCAACGCTCATCCGCATATCTCGCGCAACCGCATTGCGCTGGTGCACAACGGCATCATCGAGAATCACGAGGAGATCCGCCGCGAGCTTCAGGCCAAGGGCTATGAGTTCACGAGCCAGACCGACACGGAAGTGGTCGCACATCTCATCAACGACAACGATGACGGCGATCTGCTCAAGGCCGTCATGACAGCCGTCACGCGCCTGCGCGGCAGCTATGCCATTGCCGTGATCGCCGCCGACGAGCCCGACCGCGTCATCGCCGCCCGTCAGGGCTCGCCCATGGTCGTGGGTGTCGGCGACGGTGAGAACTTCATTGCCTCCGACGCCATGGCGGTCGGCGGCACGACGGATCGCATCGTCTATGTTCACGAGGGCGACGTCGTCGACGTTCGTCCGGATTCCTGGCAGGTCTACGAGCGCACGGAGGCGGGTGAATTCATTCCCGCCGACCGTGAGGTCAAGGTGGTTCACGCCTATGCGGGCGCCGTCGAGCTCGGGCCCTACCGTCATTTCATGCAGAAGGAGATCTTCGAGCAGCCCCGAGCGGTCGGCGACACGCTCGAAGGCGTGGCGGCCTTCTCCCCCACGCTCTTCGGCGCCGAAGCCGAAGGCATCTTCCGCAACACGCAGCGCCTGCTCTTCCTTGCCTGCGGCACGTCGTACTATTCCGCTCTCACGGCCAAGTACTGGATCGAGGAGATCGCAGGCATTCCGTGCGACGTCGAGATCGCGAGCGAATACCGCTACCGCGTCTCCGTGCCCGATCCGAGGACGCTTGTCGTGACGATCTCCCAGTCGGGTGAAACGGCCGATACGTTGGCGGCCCTTCGCCATGCCCGCGACGAGCTGGGCATGTCCCAGACGCTCACCATCTGCAACGTGGCGACGTCGGCCATGGTGAATGAGAGCCGTTTGGCCTACATCACGCGCGCTGGCGTCGAGATCGGCGTTGCATCCACGAAGGCCTTCACGACGCAGCTTACCGCTCTCTATCTGCTTGCCTGCACGCTTGCCAAGCTCAACGGCCGCCTCACGAAGGAGGATGAGGAGACGGAGCTCAAACGCCTGCGCCATCTGCCAGCCGCAATGAGCGCCGTGCTCGCGCTCGAGCCTCAGATTATCGCCTGGGCGGAAAGATTTGCCGCCAAGCAGCATGCGCTCTTCCTCGGTCGCGGCGTGCACTATCCGATCGCGCTCGAAGGGGCCCTGAAGCTCAAGGAGATCAGCTACATCCACGCCGAAGCCTATCCCGCCGGCGAGCTCAAGCACGGTCCGCTTGCACTGGTTGACCGCGAAATGCCGGTCGTGACGGTTGCGCCCAACGACCGCCTGCTTGAAAAGCTCAAGAGCAACATGCAGGAGGTTCGTGCCCGTGGCGGCGAACTCTATGTCTGCGCCGACGGCGACTCCGTCATCGAGTCGTCCGAGGGCATGCATGTCATCCGCATGCCTGAAAACTACGGCCGTCTTTCGCCGATCCTTCACGTGGTGCCGCTGCAGCTCCTTGCGTACCACACGGCTCTTGCCCGCGGAACGGATGTGGACAAGCCCCGCAACCTCGCCAAGAGCGTGACGGTCGAATAAGACCGCGCCCTGCAGACGAAGCAAGAAGCAAAGGCCGCAACCCATCAGGGGCTGCGGCCTTTTCAATTCGGAGGTGTGAAACGGACTAGCCGCCCGCCATGAACGTGCGGATGCCCGAGCCGATGAACTGCACGCCGATGCAGATGAGCAGGAAGCCCATGAGCTTGCCCAGCACGAGCGTGCCGGAGGGGCCGAGCCTGCGGGTCAGGATGTCGGAGTAGCGCATGACGGCCCAGGAGGCCATGGCCGTGAAGATGATCGCAAGGACCGTCCAGCCGAAGGCGATGGCGATGTCCGCATAGTTGGAAAGCTCGGCGATCTCGGTGGAGAAGCCGATCACGACGGCGATCGTACCGGGGCCGGCGATGCCCGGCATGGCAATCGGGAAGAAGGCGTAGTCGTCCTTGTCGCGTCGCACGATGGGCGCCTTGTTCGGCGAGCTTCCGCCGAACAGCATCTGATAGCCGATGGCTGCGACGACGAGGCCGCCGGAGATTCGCATGGCGCCGTAGGAGATGCCGAAGAACGCGAGCAACATGTTGCCGCCCACGAGGCTTACGGCCATGATGATGCCGGCATAGATGCCGGCCCAGTTCGCCTGCTGGCGGCGGCGCTCCTCGGACATGCCCTGCGTCAGGCTGACGAAGAGCGGGAGCTTCGAGAGCGGATTGGTGATCACGAGCAGCGACACCAGACCGCCGAGAAAATACTGAAAATGGATGGCTTCCAACATGATTGAGCTGAGGACCGGCACCTAGTCGGAAAGGGGGGCCGAAAAAGGGATGCGTCACATTAAGACATTGCGCGGTGTTTTGCAAGACATGGGCGGTTTGTCGTATGCAGACGAGCGTTTTTGTACGTCGGATTAGGTGAACGCCCTAAGGATTTCGCGGTACATAAGGAATAACCATTAAGAAAATCCGCTATGGATGCAAGAAGTGCCTTATTATTGGGAGTCCTTCAAAACGTCCTTTTCGGGGGGCGTTTCTGATGACGATCGCTGCCTCCTTCCCGGAGGCTCCATCCAGAAAAAAATTACACGGCAGACGGATTCGTCCGTCGGCCAACCCGGAGACCTCATAAATGTCCGCGGCTTCTGCAAACCATAAAACTCCGATCTACAAGGTGCTGTACTTTCAGGTCATCTGCGCCATTGTCATCGGCATTCTCCTGGGCTTTCTTGCACCCGAGATCGGTGCTCAGATGAAGCCCTTCGGCGACGGCTTCATCCGCCTCATCAAAATGATCATCGCGCCCGTGATCTTCTGCACGGTCGTGACAGGCATTGCGGGCATGGAGGACATGAAGAAGGTCGGCAAGACCGGCGGTCTTGCGCTTCTCTACTTTGAGGTCGTCTCGACCATCGCGCTCATCATCGGCCTCATCATCGTCAACACGGTCCAGCCCGGCGTCGGCATGCACGTCGATCCGAACACGCTCGACCAGGCTGCGGTTTCCGCCTATACGGGTCCCGGCAAGATGCAGACGACGACGGAATTCCTGATGAACGTCATCCCGAATACCGTCGTGGGCGCCTTTGCCAACGGCGACATCCTGCAGGTGCTCTTCTTCTCCATCCTCTTCGGCTTCGCGCTGCACAAGTTCGGCGGTCGCGGCACGCTGATCTTCGATGTGATCGAGAAGTCCGCACACGTTCTCTTCCAGATCGTCGGCATGATCATGCGCGTGGCCCCCGTCGGCGCCTTCGGTGCCATGGCCTTCACGATCGGCAAGTACGGCATCGCGTCGCTCATTCCGCTCGCGAAGCTCATGGGCACCTTCTATCTGACGTGCCTCCTCTTCATTCTCGTCGTGCTCGGCGCCATTTGCCGCTGGCACCGCTTCTCGGTGCTGCGCTACCTCGCCTACATCAAGGAGGAACTTCTCATCGTGCTCGGCACGTCCTCGTCCGAGTCCGTGTTGCCCCGCATGATGACGAAGATGGAGCAGGCCGGGGTCTCCCGTTCCGTCGTGGGCCTCGTGATTCCGACGGGCTACTCCTTCAATCTTGACGGCACGGCGATCTACCTCACCATGGCCGCCGTCTTCATCGCGCAGGCCTGCGACGTGTCGATGACGCTCACGCAACAGCTGACGCTTCTCGCCGTGCTGCTTCTCACCTCCAAGGGGGCGGCGGGCGTCACCGGGTCGGGCTTCATCGTGCTCGCGGCCACGCTCTCGGCCGTCGGTCACGTTCCCGTTGCGGGGCTCGCCCTCATTCTCGGCATCGACCGCTTCATGAGCGAGGCGCGCGCCATCACGAACATGATCGGCAACGGCATCGCCTGCGTGGTGGTCGGACACTGGTGCAAGGAAGTCGACAACGACAAACTCGCCCGCGTGATGGGATTCAAACGCTCGTAACCCAGTACACCGCACAAAGCAAAGCCCCGGAGCGAACGGATCGCTTCGGGGCTTCGTCTTGACGGGAACGTGAAAACGTTACTTCGTCTTCGTGCGGATCGGGATGAAGATGCGGCC
>ENA-OPCD01002915-OPCD01002915.1-human-gut-metagenome-genome-assembly--contig:-NODE-2915-length-11442-cov-3.022657_pt1 | contig 11442 bp, 8 predicted proteins | sample MGYA00241560_ERZ501471 | MGnify/ENA primary metagenome ERZ501471 (study PRJEB25962, sample SAMEA2042578) | human gut metagenome | biome: human gut; feature: human-associated habitat; material: faeces...
ATGGGTGTGGTCCGGAGTACCGATCAATACCGCATCGATCTCTTTCTCCTTGTCAATCATTTCCCGGAAATCGGTATACTTTTTCGCTTTCGGGTATCCCGCTAAGATATGTCCGGAGTAATCGTGGTCTACATCACATAGCGCATAAATATTCGCATGCTTAAACGATTGTTTCTCCGCATCTCCCATTTGCACAGGATTATCCGACGTCTGGGTGGCTGGATGCCCGCATAAGGTTGCATCAGCATACCGCCTCCACCAAAAGGTCTCCTTTTAATAGGTACATCCGGAGTAGCGATATTCTGTATATCGCCACCACCTTGGCTACCCACACCGATACCGGCCAAATTGACCATATCGCTAGGTGCCGTATAGCCCGGTCCACCCAAAACGGAACGAGGTACGATTGTAAACGCCGCCGCTGCAGCTACTGTACCTAAGAACTCCCTACGTGTGAAGTTCACCGAATTCTTGTCAGACATAGTGTTACTCATAGTATTAAATTTAAAGTCGAAAAAAAAATATATATAGTAAAACACAACTTCGCTTCCTCGTGCGAAACAACGAGAGCGAATATAGGGAGGAGCAGTAAACCATGAGTTAACGAACGCTAAACAAGGCATTAACCTAGGGCTAATTTAAGGCAAATTTCATATCCTCACAAAGCATAATTCACGCAATAACAGCGACATAAATAAATCAAGAAATATTTATAAAAATCTTCGATAAGTCAGAGGCATAGCACCTGCCTCTCTATTCGAAAGGATCGCTATCAGTGGGGCGCATACATTTGCCACTGTAATGGCAGAGGAGTGCCACACGGATGGCACAGGCATGCCATAACGGTGGCACGGTCTTGCCACAACGATGGCACAGGTGTGACAATAGCGATGGCACAGTCCTGCCAATGAGCAGGCATACTATAATACTTACTGGGGAGATTGCTGACTCATCAGCGGAGACGGTACGACCTGCTCAAAAGAAGAGGGGAAAGCCTCGCCATACATCTCTTGGTATAAAGCGCAAAAGCGGTCGTACACATAACGGGCCAATTTAAAGTTGTTCTGGTAAATCAAGGCTTTGATCTTATAGAGCAAAGCCTCCTCGTTGCAAGGATCGTTCAGAAGGATCTGGTCTGCTATCTGGATCACCCGATCCGCCTCATCCTCGATCGAGTAAGTGTCGATAAAGCGAGACAAGACATCCACCGTACTATTACAGATATAACTTTTAAAATCATCCATCCAATCAAACGATTCCCCTTTGAACACTTCTCCTTTGCTGATAATATCATAGAAATATTCAAAGTCCGGCTGAGTCCGTACCCGTTTATCTTTCAGCCAATCCAAACAAGCCAAATAATCGCAATAGACATCTTCCGAAAGCTGGAGAATATATCGATTCGCGTTAAATAGAACCTCGACCGTATCGATACGTTCCAATATCTTCCGGAGTTTCAATATAGATACGCTTCGAAGGCTCTTCGTACTTTTCGAGGGGTTGTCATTCCCCCAAATCATCCGTGTCAAGTCCTTGCTCGATATCCCGAAACCTCCACGGGAAGAGTGAAGCATAATCAAGATAAACAGCTGTTTTAATTTGGGGGTAAATAGAGAGGTTATATCATTTCCATCCCGGTCCAACACATAGAACTCTCCAAACAATCGGATATAATTGCGCAGAACCGGAACCTCCTCAATCTCCTCCGGCATCTCTCGCGAAGAACGATCCGGCTCCTCGATTCCTTCCTCGATTCCCTCCTCCGCGACCGTTCCCGCATCAGCCTCATCCTGCCTTGGCTTTTCTTTCACCTTCCGATAGCCTAGATAAGCTATCGAGACCAGAGCCATCAAAATCAACCCAATTCCAAGGATATCCAACCAAGTAATCGCATTCGATATATGTAAATCTAATAACTGGTTGCTCAATCCCAATATCTCCTTATCGCTCAACACACGAGACCAAATACAAAGATTATCCAGCACACCCACGAAGTTCGAGGACTGGCTGAAATTCACGAAACCGACATATAAGCTATCACTACCCAGATAAGCCGGACGATCAAAAGAGATCGCGTCCAGTTTTCCATTCACGAATATAGCCTGCTCCCCATTCCTTTTATTATACCGCCATACGACATTGTACCATTTGCCCGGCTCGATCTCCGTGTTACCAACCAGATCGTTGTTAAAGAATCCCATATACGGTTTCCGGTTCCGTATCAACAGATGCAACGCTTGTTGATAAGTACTGTTCTTAGCTCCCAGAATACAATAATCCTCCTTCTCCGGCAGGTACTTAGGTATTTTCAACCAAACGCCGACAGTGAAATCATGATCCCGCATATGAAGTTCCGAAGCGGTCGGTAAATCCACACGGGCCTGATTCTCCAAGGAAGCGACCTGTCCCCGTATAGGGTCCTGAATAAACTCGACATTCCTAGATACCGTGAGATTATGATTGGACGAACCATCTTTCTCATCGCCCTCAAACGGTAAATAAATCTCTATATCCTCGTCAATCCGCAAAGGCCTGGCCTTAAAATCGCCGGCGAAAGCCTTCCTTTGGGTACCGGAGACATAAACCGTAGCCGGCTCTATCCTATAGCCCGGAGAGATCGGGGAAAGCATCAACTCGGCCCCGGGCTCTAGCGGAAAGCAATATTTACCCGTCGTATAATTAGACATCCCATCCCAATTCACGTAGTTAAGCAACTCATTGTTATTCGTAACCACGCCGTAAATGATATCGAAATTCCGGAAAGTAACCAACGAGACATCCAACCATGCGTAATACTTATCTACCAAGACAAAATTAGGAACCCTTCCATCCCGGATCCACGCTCTTTTAAACGATTCTATTAAATAGGGTGTCTGCCGGGCTAAAGCCGAGATATCATTACTATTTCCCCGGGAAGTCTCCAAGAACTTATATCCGGTAAATAAAGACAAATTCTTTTTCAGCCGCTCATCAAAACTCTCAACCCCTTCCGGTTGGTTTCCCCAATCAGCGTCCGTATGCTCCACGAAATCCCTCATATTATGCAACCATGAAGGACTGTTCAAATGTTTCTGAACCTCGAAAACGACCAGTCGCTTTCCGGAACTCAACATATTTTTCAAGGATGGCCATCCGTTTTTCGTATCATATTCAAGCACATACTCCATCAAGCCTATTTCCTTAAAAGAGGATTCCAGCTCCGTCTCGACATAGAAATCAAGGAAAAGCGTCATAACCTTAGTGGAGTCCGCATCCAAGGCCGTCTTAATGGCTTCCAATGACTCACTAAAAGGGGTAAACGTACCATCAGGTTTCCTTAGTAGCAATACATTTGTCTCCGTATCCCGCTTCAAATAGAAATAAAAGCCTTCGATCTGCTTCCGCAGCAACTCGTCCAAAGAAAGTTTTTCCGGGGAATTGGAGGATAGACAAGAATAATTAGATAGGATATAGACGCTCTCGTTATATAAAAGACCAGCCTCTACATCCTCTTGACGTTGAGAAACCAGACGTTGTGCCGAAAGTAATTCCGGCAGGGTGATTATAAGGCTAACAATTAAACATATATAACGAAACCACGCTATCATCGTATACAATATCTTAATTATAAGATCATCCAAAAATAAAGCTTTAATATGACATGACAATGTTTTTAGATTATTATCTTCGCATCAAAATAAAGCGAAGTCATATGGACATACTAGAAATAACGCGAAAGCAAGATCCTCTCTATCCTACCTTTGAGCAAATATATACGGCAAGTTTCCCTCTATTTGAGCAGCGAACAGAAGAACAACAAGAACAGGCCTTCCAATCTCCCAACTATCATCTAGTGGCTTATCTGAAAGACAACCTCTTTATCGGCTTTATCTCATACTGGGATTTTAGCACCTATGTATATATCGAACATTTCGCCATTCATGAGAACTTTAGGGGACAAGGATACGGCGGTTTATTGCTGGAGGATTTTAATAAACGCCTGAATAAGATCATCTTATTAGAGATCGATCCTATTACGGATGAAATTTCCTCCAAGCGATTAAAGTTCTATAAAAAATGCGGCTTCTTCGAAAACCGTTACAACCATTTCCATCCCCCTTACAGAAACAACTATCGAGGGCATGCGTTAATCATCCTGACTACAGAGAGGCAAATCACTGAGGATGAGTATATTCAATTCGGTTTCGACTTGCGGAATATCGTCATGGCGAATTTTTAAAGAATAAGAGGGAACAGTAAAATGCCGTTCCCTCTTGTCTTTTATCCGCTTTCTTGCCTCACGGAAATACTGACGGAGAGCTTTAATTTTTTTACTTTAGTATTAATACTCCTGCTTGTTCCACCACCGCGGTATACTTAGAATTGCTTCCGCACAGGAATTTCAGAATTATAAAAAAAATATCCTTTAAAAGGAAGAGATGGGGAATATCCCACCTCTTGACCTATTTGTTGTTTAATTATTTCACAACTACCTTGACAGCAGCCTCACCCTCTACAGCTACAGCTACGATACCTGCCGGTACAGCGATTGTAGCGTTATCAGATGAAAGAACTGTCTCAGCAACCACCTTACCTAAGATGTTAGAGATAACAACAGACTTGCCAGCGGCACCTTGGATTGTTACAGTCCCATCGTTAGCGATAACAGAGATAGCAGACTCAGCAGCGATCTTGTCATTAGATGTAGGAGTGCTAGTTGTCATTACCTTGAATACTTCTGCTTGCTCAGGATCAGTTGTCCAATAAACAACATTGTTCAAATGAGCCAAATAAGCATTACGAGGTAAATATTTCTCTACATCATACTCTTCACCTTGCTCTTCAGCTGCTTCCTCATCATAAGCCGGATTCAAATATTCTTGAACAGAAAGGATCTTGTAAGCCTCATCGCTATACTCAGCAGCGACCTCAAATGCGACAGCAGCCGGATTCAAGTTCATCGCATTGATTGTATCACCCTTGATTGCGATAGAATCTATACCGCATACAGAACCAGCGATAAATGCAGCACGAACAGCCTCAGCACCAGCAGCCTCATAAGCATAACCCTTAACCTCTGCAGAATCCAATGTATTCATCAAATAGTTTCTAGTTTTCACACCTTCTTCCGCAAATGCATTAGTAGAAAGATAATACAAAGGCATAGTCTCTTCGAAAGTCAAGCAAGCAGTATCCAACCACAAAGTCAAAGAATCATGCGTATATACATCGCTCTTCAAGATAGACTGTCCTTCTGCCTTCAATACAGCGAAACCATCTTTCTGGCTAGCGATCATCTTGTTATCATCCTCTGTATAAGAAGTGATCTGTACGTGACCGATATTCAAAGTAGCATATGTAGGAGCATCCTTCTTTGCGAACTCGAATGTAGTATTCTCAGTGTTGCACCAATCAACTGTGCTTAAGATACCTGAACCTGCCAAAGCGGTGATGGCTGAACCATAATAACCCCACTCTTCGTTATAACCAGACCAACTAACCAATTTATATTCATTCTCTACACCAGTTGACAAGAAAGACAATTCTATATAGCTATTAGAATTTTCTTTCATTATTAAATCACCTTTCTCATCAGTAGTTAAAGTAGCCTTTCCTAAGCGATCAGTTACTTTATACTTGTAAACCTTAACGTCTTTTGAATTAGGAACAATTGAGCTCTCCTCTTCAAGCTCTACCTCTTCCACCTTAAATCTATAAGCAGAAGCCAACTCACCGGCAGCTACATACAATTTGCCCTCTTTAACGGTTACATATAAGTTCTCCAACAAATCTGATTTCAAACGGAAAGATAATGCGCCATTAACCAAATCTTCTTTAGAAACTTTCTTATAAGCTAACTCTTGAGCATCCTCCACTTTCGGGCCTTTTACCAATTGAACTGTATCTGTTCCAAAAGAATAAATAGCTTTAGCATCGTCGATTACGCGGATAGTAGCACCACCTATAGGGCTATTAGTATTCCACATATTAGCCAATGTGTTAGTCTCAGTCAAATACCACAAAGCCGTCGGAACTTCTGTTACAGTCTTAGCATATACTGTTCCCTCTCCACAGAAAGAGTATACAAAGTATTGACCTTTGTACTTATTAGCGGAATGATCCTCATCAGACTTCGCATTGTTCATATCCTTAACAAAGTAAGTATACTCTGGATCCAATGTAGTCGGAAGCTTAACCTCAGCGAAAGTACATTTAGCAGCATCCTTAGTCCAGATTGTCAATTTCTCTGTACCTGCGAAGTTACCAAAAGCGATCATCTCACCATTAGCGGCAACCTCCATGTCATAACACATTTTTGACTTCTTCTCCGTATCATTTGCGCCTTTATATACAGGAGTAGCATACGGATAAAGGATCATCTTGCTATTATCGGAAGGATCTAAAACTACCTTGAAAGCATACAACTCTTTCGCACGACCATTCTCTAGGATCGTACCAGCTGTTACACCGGTAGCCTTATCAGCAGCAGCAGCCTCATCTTTAGGTTGTGCGTCTACAGTAAGTTTCCAGAATTTCTCAGAAGACAAATTAGAAGACCAAGAAGTAGAGTCCACAACTAAATACTTACCGGTAGTTCTATCCTGCAAAGTAACATAACCATCTAAACCGTCAATGTCTGTAGCGAACAACTCTTTGCCTGCCAAAGGATTTCCATCCAGATTTTTGTCGAAAGTCAAAGCGAAAGGAGAACCATACTTATTATTTAACAAGTCAGCAGTCATGTTTATCTTTGCTGGAGCTGCTACTGTAAAGTTAATCGCAGATGCAGATACAGCCGTTCCCTTTTCCAAAGTAACAATATCTGTTCTTTCAGCTTCCACATCATCTTTAGCGATGATAGAAACAACTGTCTTATTATCCAACTGAGCAGATAAAGTAACGTCAGTCACATTCTCCGGAGCGATAAACACACCCCCATTTTTGAAGTTCCACTCAGCTTGCTTATCCAATGTCAACACTCTGCCTGTAGCGCTATTCGTCAATGTGTACGCCCAAGTATTCGCCAAAGAGACAAAACGATAAGTTACTTTCCATAAGGATTTTTGATAATCAGTGTTCTTGATATCCGCAGTAGGAGCATCAGCCAAGATCAAACTATCAGTCTTTGTATAAGACTCTGTGACAGACAAATATTTACCATCCTCATTGGTCAATTGGTAAACTTTGCCATTTTCAACCTTCGCATTAGCGGTAAAGGCAGTACATAAAGCCAAGCCCGCTACAAGAGTAGAAAACTTTTTGTTCATAATTCTAAAATTAATATTAATACTAGTGTTAATTAAAAGCTCTTTATATATGCATCCCACCTAAATGGGTACAAAACGACTAGTCTAAACGATCGATTTTTCTAGTCATTTGCAAAGGTACGCGTTTCTTCGACACTTGCAACCCTTCAAGGTTAAAAAAATCACCCCTTATCCGCTTTCTTATCAATCAAATAGGCTATCCATCACGAAACAACCGATTCCATAAACAAACCTTCTTCTTTATCCCTTGAAAAACGCAAGATTTAGACGATCGTTTAAACTAGTCGTTTTATAAACCTATCTTCATACGATTAATAGCATATACTATATTTTCAATAGAATTTACCCTTTTATCATATATTATATATGTACGAGCGTACATATATAATATAATTATCAAGCAATCAACAGATATTCCTTATTCCTTCAAGTCTTATAATAATGAAACTTTTGTTCACCTATGAAGTAACTTTAGTTCCATAAGCTTAAAACTATAGCTTGATGCCGATGCAACTAAAGTCACAAGGGCAAAACGCCTCTTTCATGCTTTTATTGGTCAAAAAAGAGAGTAATCTATGTATTTGAAAGCTTTTTTCATAAATTTGTCGCTTTATAATAAACTGAGTAAAAAATGAATACACACGAACTTTGCTGCGTAGGACACATCACCTTGGATAAGGTAGTAACACCTAAGAACACCGTCCATATGCCGGGAGGAACCTCCTTTTATTTCTCGCATGCGATAAAACATTTCGATGATATCGACTATACTCTAGTGACAGCCTTGGCTGAATCTGAGATGAAAACGGTGGAGGAACTACGAGCCGAAGGTATCGACGTTGCCGTGATGCCAAGTAAGCACACCGTTTATTTCGAGAATATTTATGGAGAGAACCAAGATAACCGTACGCAACGTGTATTGGCGAAAGCAGATCCTTTCACCGTGGAATATCTGGAGAACATCAACTCTAAAATCTTCCACCTTGGTAGTTTGCTTGCCGATGATTTCTCTTTGGAAGTGGTAAAGTATTTAGCGGGGAAAGGCTTAGTATCGATTGACTCGCAAGGGTATCTACGGGAAGTAAGAGACAAGGATGTATTTGCCGTGGATTGGCCAGAGAAAAAAGAAGTACTTAAATACGTGCACTTCCTCAAGGCTAACGAACATGAGATGGAGGTGTTAACCGGATATACCGATGCCGTGAACGCAGGAAAAGTTATCTACGATTGGGGCGTGAAAGAGGTATTGCTGACTTTCGGAAGCATGGGATCTATCATTTACGACGGTTCCACTTTCCATAAAATCCCCGCTTACATACCGAAAGAAGTAGTAAACGCTACCGGAGCGGGTGATACTTATATGACAGGATATCTCTATAAACGTGCCAAAGGCGCAAGCATAGAAGAAGCCGGACGTTTCGCGGCAGCTATGACAACATTGAAAATCGAAGGAATAGGCCCATTCAACGGCACTAAGGAAGATGTGTTGCGATGCTTAGAGACAGCGGAACAACGAATGCCTGAGTAGTTGAAAATTGAGAATTGAAAATTATTCGCTCTCTCCTAATTTTCAATTCTCAATTCTCTATCTTTAATTATTCTTGAATGCTTTGCAGAATGTAGTCATTAGCAAGATACAAAGCCCTAACAAGCCGACCACGATATAAGCGTATTTCATATTGAAAGCCTGCGAGATCGCTCCGATCAACAAAGGTGCGATCAATGAGCCGATAAAGCTGATACTGGAAAGGATCGTCAAGGCAATTCCCACCGGAGTTTTCGATTTAGCACCCACCAAGCTATAAATAGTAGGCACCATACATGAGATACCCAAGCCCACCAGCATAAAGCCTAAGGAATTCACGATCACCTTTACCGTCATCGATTCGAACATTCCACCCAACATGGCTGAGATAAAGAAGCCTGCAAAAATAAAGAAACCCGCTAATTGCAACACCTTCTGCTTTCCTAAAACACTATAGGCGGAGTTCGTAAGAAAACGGCCTACCGTCATCATCACCATGAACACTAAGAAACCGATCTGCAAGGATTTAGGAACTTGTAGTACCGATTCGAAGTAAAGTCCACTCCAATCAAACATCGCACTTTCCACCACCAAGGCAAACAGTCCGACGATACCTAACTGGATCAACAGCATTTCCGGCTTACGGATAAAGCTCAACAATGCCGGAGCTTCTTTCTTCTCCGCTTCCTTCTCTTCCTCCGGTGATTCAACCGCTACGTCTTCCTGCAAATACTTCCGGCTTACCAAAACGATCATCACAATCAATAAAGCAATCAACGTAAAATGCCAGAACGGAGTAACACCGGATACGATCATGATAAACCCGATCAAAGCCCCTAAACAAGCCGCCAGACTCCAACCTCCATGAAATGAGGCCATAATCGTACGTCCATAGAGCCGCTCGATACCAATCCCTTGCGTATTCAAGGATATATCGCAAAGATTCCAGAACACCCCAAAACAGAACAAATAGACACCCAGCAGATAAATATTATGTGCCGTACCGATTGCGAATAAGGCCAAGGCATATCCCAACACACTGGCCTGCGCCATAATACGGCTTCCCAACCTCGACACCAAATAACCCGCTAACGGTATCGCCACAAACTTACCTACCGGGATCAGGAACAAGACCAAACCCCAATAGAAAGCGTAATTCACCTCAAAGAAATCCTTCACGTCCGGAATACGGCTAGCCCAACTAGAGAAACAAAGACCTTGCGCTAAAAAGAAAGAAAGCATCGCATAACGAACCCGTTCCTTGGGAAAAGCGCTACCCAATGGAGTATTCATTTTTTCATTCATTATCATTTACTTTTATTGTTATCATCTATTCGAGAAAGAGGCACGAACCCCATTCCTCCGCAAAGCTATCAAATATATCCTAATCCCCTAAGTCCTAAAAGTAGAATTTATTAGGTAGATTCCCTAATGAAAAGTATATTTGCGAAATATGCACAGGAATGTTGACTAAATCGAGGATGATATGAGAAGCTGGATTATCTTTTTAGGATTATTATTTACCACATTCACACAGGCACAAGTTATTACGGGAAGGGTTACGGACTTAAATAACCATCCTATCGAACTAGCGGTCGTGATTATACAAACGAACGATTCAGTATATGTAAACTCCACCTATACGGACTCTTTGGGCTCTTTTAGTGTCAAAACGGAGATATCCCCTTTCCTCTTAACCGTCCAGCATCTGCTGTATGAAACGTATCAAAGCACTTATGACTCACTTACGATAGGCAATATACAACTGAACGAGAAAAGCCAGACGCTTTCGGAAGTATCTGTTACCGGAGAGCGTCCCTTAGCCAAGGTTGTCGATGGTAAAATAACCTACAGCATGCCGCATTTGTTAAAAGACAAGATGGCCGTTAGCGCTTACGAAGCGATCCTAGAACTACCGGGAGTGCGGGAACAAAGCGGGAAAATACAACTTGCCGGAACAAATGGAGTCACGGTTATCATCAATGGCAAGACCACCAATATGGGTGAGAGCCAATTGGAGAATCTGCTTAAGAATATGCCCAAAGAACGTATTCAAGAAGCAGAGATCATGTATAGCGCTCCACCCCAATATCATGTACGCGGGGCCGTGATTAATCTGGTCCTTAATAACGGTACTTCCGAGACTCCCAAACTGCAAGGACAAGTCAATGCTCTATACAACCAAGGGCATTACGCTAATTACCAAAGTGGCGCTACTCTCGTTTACAACACGCCTAAATATTCTACCGATCTCATGTACTCCTTCGGCTACCACAGGGAACGGACAGGTGAGGATATCTTATCACACCATTTATTCGATGGTAAGACCTACGAGATCGAGCAATTCGACAGAGGACATACCCGGCTCCCAGTCCATACCATACGCCTAGGCAATGATTGGTTCTTGAACGATAAGAACAAACTAAGCTTCGCCTATACCTCAGAGATCCAGCAATGGACTCATCCTTTCACCTCTTCTGTAGGAACCTATTCGGATTCCGAAAACAGAAAGAAATCCGACAAACCGATCCAGATGCATAATCTGGCGCTCGACTATGCCTCCGGGTTCGGCCTTAATGTAGGGATTGATTTTACCGCTTACATCAATCTTGCCTTACAAAGTTACTACAAAAAAGTGAAATGCGGAAAGAAATAGTGATAGAATTGAGT
>ENA-OPCD01002919-OPCD01002919.1-human-gut-metagenome-genome-assembly--contig:-NODE-2919-length-11420-cov-2.471271_pt1 | contig 11420 bp, 8 predicted proteins | sample MGYA00241560_ERZ501471 | MGnify/ENA primary metagenome ERZ501471 (study PRJEB25962, sample SAMEA2042578) | human gut metagenome | biome: human gut; feature: human-associated habitat; material: faeces...
GTATGGTAAGAATGGTATTCTGGTGATGGGTGACGTTGCCGTAACTCCAGTTCCGGACCCTAACCAGCTGGCACAGATTGCTGTTTGTACGGCACAGACTGCCAAAGCCGTTGCCGGTATCGAAAATCCGAAAGTGGCTATGTTGAGCTTCTCTACCAAAGGTTCCGCTAAACATGAAGTAGTGGATAAAGTAGTGGAAGCTACCAAGATCGCTAAGGAAATGGCTCCTACACTTGATCTGGACGGAGAAATGCAGGCTGATGCTGCTCTTGTTCCTGAAGTAGGCGCAAGCAAAGCTCCGGGTTCACCCGTAGCGGGAGAGGCTAACGTGCTGATCGTTCCGAGTCTGGAAGTAGGAAATATTTCTTATAAACTGGTACAACGTCTGGGACATGCCGACGCTATCGGCCCGATCCTTCAGGGTATCGCCCGTCCGGTGAATGACTTGTCTCGTGGTTGCTCTATCGAAGATGTATATCGCATGATTGCTATTACGGCTAATCAGGCTATTGCAGCAAAAAACAATAAATAAGTATCAAGTTTTAAGTATTAAAGACAATATGAAAATTCTAGTATTGAACTGTGGAAGTTCATCCATCAAATATAAATTGTTCGATATGACCACCAAAGAAGTGATTGCACAAGGTGGTATCGAAAAAATCGGTCTGAAAGGCTCTTTCCTTAAATTGACTTTGCCGAATGGCGAAAAGAAAGTACTCGAAAAAGACATTCCGGAACATACGATTGGTGTGGAGTTCATTCTGAATACATTGATTAGCCCGGAATACGGAGCTATCAAATCACTGGACGAAATCAATGCGGTAGGTCACCGTATGGTACACGGAGGCGAACGTTTCAGTGAATCTGTATTGCTGAACAAAGAAGTACTCGAAGCTTTTGCTGCCTGCAACGACCTGGCTCCGCTTCACAATCCTGCCAACTTGAAAGGTGTGAATGCCGTTTCCGCTATTCTTCCTGATATTCCTCAGGTAGGTGTATTTGATACAGCGTTCCATCAGACTATGCCTGACTATGCATATATGTATGCTATTCCTTATGAATTGTATGAAAAGTATGCAGTACGCCGTTATGGTTTCCACGGAACTTCCCACCGTTATGTTTCAAAGCGTGTATGCGAGTACTTGGGCATAACTCCGGAAGGAAAGAAGATCATTACTTGTCATATTGGTAATGGTGGTTCTATCGCTGCTATCAAGGATGGCAAGTGTATGGATACTACGATGGGTTTAACCCCGTTGGAAGGCTTGATGATGGGTACTCGTAGCGGTGATATAGATGCCGGTGCAGTAACTTTTATCATGGAAAAAGAAGGCTTGAATACAACCGGTGTTTCCAATTTGCTGAACAAAAAGAGCGGTGTACTGGGAGTTTCAGGTGTGTCAAGCGATATGCGTGAATTGGATGCGGCTTGTAAAGCCGGCAATCCGAAAGCAATTCTTGCTGAAAAAATGTACTACTATCGTATTAAGAAATACATCGGTGCTTACGCTGCTGCATTGGGTGGTGTGGATATCGTATTGTTTACAGGTGGTGTCGGTGAGAACCAGTCACTGTGTCGCGAGGAAGTATGCAAGGGATTGGAATTTATGGGTATCGAGATCGATAAGTCTGTCAATGATAAGATTCATGGTGACGAAGCTGTAATCTCAACTCCTACTTCTAAAGTGAAAGTTGTAGTAATTCCGACAGATGAAGAGCTGCTGATTGCTTCCGATACAATGGATATTCTGAAAAAGTGATATATTTGTTGATTGATATATGAAAAAGACGGATTCAAATTGGGTCCGTCTTTTTTATGAGATTATTTATTTTGTTAAAATTTAATAAATGTAATTTTGGACGGATTGTTTTTCTGATGGTATAGTTTGATGACCGACTTCATAAAATCTGTTTCTTCGCAAGTGTAAATGTCTACAAATTGTTGTGGGTTGCGGTCTATTAATGGAAACCATGTACTTTGTATTTGTAAGACCAGCCGATGCCCTGCCTGAAATGTGTGCGCTATATCCGGCATGGAAAAGCGTACTGTAGTGGTTTTTCCTGGAGTGAATGCTTCGGGATGTTCGAAACTGTTTCTATAGCGTCCACGCATCACTTCACCACGAACTAACATCTGATAGCCGTTCATTAAATAAGGCTGGGTATTTCTTTGTTTCTCTTTGGTTTTGTCATAGGTGAAGTCTTCTGGGAACTCATCAATGACTTTGACGATAAAGTCCGCATCTGTCGTTGTCAGTTCAACTTCCAGTTCGACTTCAATTTCTCCTCCTACGGTCAGCTTTTCTTTGAACGGTGCTGTTTTGAAACAGCTTACATCCGGTCGTCGTTCGGCGAAACGCTGGTCTTCCGTCATGTATTCTTTCGGCCTTGCATATACTGTTTGGTTGGTATAAGGGACAGGCTTTGCCGGGTCGGATATATACTCGGAGAAAGAGCTTGTTTCTAATGGAGCTGTGGTAGAAAGGACATGATTTTCCCGTAGATAAAATGAAATTTCTTTTGCTTCCTTACTAGGCCATGAAGAAAAGGTTTTCCATTGATTTTCTCCGGAGAAAAAGATGTGAACCTTTTGGCTGTCCGGAGTCTTTTCTCCTTCTCTATTCAAGTAATATTGTAAAAAAGGAAACTCGATCTGATCTTGGTAATAAAGAACCGTATTTGCTCCGAACTGAATATTTCCTAGGTAGCTTCCGTCTGTTCCTCCCCAAGCTCCGTGATACCAAGGTCCCATTATTAATTCCAGCTGAGTGTCCGGACTTTGCCGTTGGATAGCTTTGTATAATTCCCATGTTCCGAAACAATCTTCAGCATCAAATAAGCCGCCAACAATCAATATGGCCGGTTTTATCTTATAACAGTTTCGGCGGGTATCTCTTTCCTGCCACCAGCTGTCGTAGTTTGGATGCGTCATCAATTCGTTCCAATAAAGGATACTGTCTCCAAGTAGCCGGGTCAGATTCTTTAATGTTCCCATTTTCAGAAAGAAGGAATATTCGTCTGTCTTATAATAAGGAGTAGCCGGTGTTGACTGTTCTGTGGGAATAGGGCGGGGGCGGTTCATCGAAGATACGAAACGAAAGCCGTCGCAAAGCATGAATGCACCATTGTGATGATAATCGTCCCCCATAAACCAATCAGTAACGGGGGCTTGCGGAACAGCGGCTTTTATCGCAGGGTGTGCGCTTAATGCACCCATCAATGAATAGAATCCGGAATAAGAAGAGCCTATAATCCCTATGTTTCCATTGTTGTTGCGTGTATGATAGATTAACCATTCGGCGGTGTCGTAGACATCGCTTGCTTCGTCTATCTTTCCATTTTTCTCTTTTTCAGAAACAAATGGGCGTACATTGATAAATTCTCCTTCGCTTTTCCAGCGTCCGCGTACATCCTGAATGACGAAAATATACTTTTCCCGCGCATACTTTTGCCAGCTTCTCCACAGACGATTACTCATTGTCTCACCATAAGGAGCAGCCTTGTATGGTGTTCGTGTGAACAGGATAGGAGATGGCTTTTGCGAGTGGATAGGTTCGTAGATAGCGGTATATAAATGCGCTCCATCGCGCATGGGGATCATTTCCTCCCGCTTGGTGTAATTAGCTTTCACCCAGGCTTCATTGATGTCCTGTGCGAATAGTGCGTTTCCGGTGAGCCAACTACAAAAAAGAGCACAACTTATAGTTCTGCTCCATTTCTTTAAATGATTATTCAACATACTTTTTTGGGGGGATTGGTGTCGTTTTAAACAATGATAAGCTCTATGCCCATTTCTTCAATCGCTTGCGCCATTGATTGAGAAATGCCGGAGTCTGTGATTATCACATCTATGCAATCCAAACTGCAGATTTTGCCGAATCCACGTCGTCCGAATTTGGAAGAATCTGCCAGGATGATGGTACGCAATGACGCTTCTATCATTTTCTTGTTTAGGACAGCTTCTTCAATATTGGAGTTTGTGATTCCGTACTCCAGGTCGATGCCGTCTACTCCTAAAAAGAGTTTAGAACAAGTGATTTGTTCAAAGAATAAAGAAGTGTAGTCACCAATGACGGAAAAAGAGTTCTTTCGTACAATTCCACCGAGTTGGATCACTTCGATATTATTAATGGTATTTAATAATAAGGAGGTTTTCAGAGAAGCTGTAACTACAGTTAAGTGGTTGATGGGCGTAATATGCTCGGCAAACGTATGTACTGTAGAACCGGAAGCGATAATAATAGAATCGTTTTCTTCTATTAATTTAGCTGCGGCAGTAGCGATTCTTTTCTTTTCTTCTTTTCGAAGCTTTTCTTTTTCGTGCACATTAATATCTGATGTTAATGGGTTGACCGGACTTGCACTTCCATGAGTACGGTAAAGAAGTTTTTTTTCCTCCAGATATTTTAAATCTTTTCGGATCGTTACAGGAGTAACTTCCAATTCTTTAGCGATTTCGTTCACTTTGATGAAACCGTTTTTCGCTAAACTTTCAAGAATATACTTATGTCTTTCAGCAATACTTGTCATAATTCCCAATTTTTATCACAAAGATAAACTAAATATTAATATGTGGCAAATAAAAAGGCGGAAAGTTTCATTTCTGTGATATAGAACTTCCGTTTTATATGTAAAATAGCCTATGAACGAAAAATAATTTGCTTTTTATATTGGATAATATTTCTTTTTGTGTATTTTTGCACTGTTGATTTATAGATAAAGAAAGAAAACGAAATATTTATAAGGGATGAAACGAAGTGATTTGCTTGAGAAGATGCTCAATTGGAAATGTGAATGTGATATCTTGGTGATCGGTGGTGGAGCTACCGGACTAGGGGCTGCTGTGGATGCAGCCTCCAGGGGGTACAGGGTTATTCTATTGGAACAGCATGATTTTGCTAAGGGTACTTCTTGCCGTAGTACGAAACTAGTACATGGAGGAGTTCGGTATCTGGCTCAAGGAGATGTCTCTATGGTAGTTGAAGCATTACATGAACGTGGGCGTATGAGACTCAATGCTCCTCATTTGGTGAAAGACATGCGTTTTATAATAGGTAATTATCGCTGGTGGGAAAAGCCTTTTTACGCAGTGGGGCTGACTTGCTATGATTTACTGGCAGGACGCAAAGCATTGGGACGTTCGTTGCCGATGTTAAAACGTTCTGTGTTAAAAGAAATACCTTCTTTAAAACATGAAGGATTGAGAGGTGGAGTGGTATATCATGACGGGCAGTTTGATGATTCGCGCATGGCTATAACGCTGGCATTGACCGCTATAGACAAAGGAGGAGTGTGCTTGAATTATATAAAGGTGAATTGTTTGTTGAAAGATGCCACCGGAAAAATAAATGGGGTACATGCTGTTGACACACTTGATGGAAAAGAATATCAGATAAAATCGAAAGTGGTAGTGAATGCTACCGGAGTCTTTGTGGATGATGTGATGAAGATGGATGAATGTGAGACTCGGAGGAAAGTACGTCCCAGTCAGGGAGTGCATTTGGTAGTTGATAGTAAATTCCTGGGTGGTCACTCGGCGCTAATGATACCTAAAACGAAAGATGGACGCGTCCTTTTTGGGGTGCCCTGGCATGGAAAGGTGGTACTTGGCACCACGGATACTCCTCTGAATGAGGCTTCTTTGGAACCGAGGGCATTGGAAGAAGAGGTTGATTTCATTTTAGATCAGGCCGGGCAGTATCTTGACCGGAAACCGACCCGTGCCGATGTACTTTCGGTTTTTGCCGGTTTGCGTCCTTTGGCTGCGCCAACTCATGCCGATTCGAAGAAAACGAAAGAGATTTCACGGAATCATAAAATTTATCGTTCGAAATCGGGGCTTTTGACAATTACCGGAGGGAAGTGGACTACTTATCGTGCAATGGCTGAAGATGTCATCAATCAGGCCATTGTAATAGGAGGGTTGTCTCCTGCGGAATGTGTGACGAAGAATTTGCGGGTTCATGGATATACAAAAGAGCAATTTGATGAGAATGATTGGAATTATGTGTATGGCAGCGACGCGAGCAAAATACAAAAGATGATAGAAAAAGACCCTTCTTTTGCTGAAAAGTTGTATGAAGGTTATACTTTTACAGTGGCGCATGTTGTGTGGGCGGCTCGTGAGGAGTTTGCGCAGAATATAGAAGATGTGTTGGCCCGCCGGGTGAGGATGCTATTTCTGGATGCCCGTGCTGCTCTTAAAATAGCTCCGAAAGTGGCATCGGTATTAGCGGTGGAACTGGGAAAGGACAAAACCTGGGAGCAGGCGCAGATAGCCGACTTTAATCGGTTGGCAAGAGGATATATCTTGAATTAGAAGAAAAAATTACTTTAATTGTTGTTTGTAAATTAATGCTTATGAAAAGTTGTATGGTTTTGCGGAGAGGACTCGTAGCCTCATTGATGTTTCTTCTGTTGTCAGGGATACAGTCTGTGTCGGCGCAGGGAAAACTACATCTGTTAAAGTTTGACGATGTCACACAATTGAGAGACTTCTTTAAATATACGGGAAATGGCTCAATCATTGTAAGCGGACATCGCGGTGGGTACGAAGAAGAATATTCGGAAAATTGCATCGAAGGTTTGGAAAATGTGCTGAAGCAGATGCCGGCTTTCTTCGAAATCGATCCTCGTCTGACAAAAGATAGCGTGATTGTATTGATGCATGATGCTACTTTGGATCGTACAACAACAGGAACGGGAAAAGTTTGCGATCATACCTGGAAAGAGTTGCAGAAGCTTCGTCTGAAAGACCATTCGGGAAAAGTGACCAACTGCAAGATTCCTACTTTGGAGGAAGTAATCAAATGGAGCAGAGGTAAAACGATTATCAACCTGGATAAGAAAGATGTGCCGATGGCTATGATTGCGGCTTTAATCAAAAAGCATAAGGCGGAGGGACATGTGATGCTGACTGTGCATACCGGTGCCCAAGCCAGATATTATTATGACCGTTTCCCGACGATTATGATGTCCGCTTTCGCCCGTAATATGAAAGAGTTTGAGGACTTGTCGATATCAGGTGTGCCATGGGAAAATATGATCGCTTATGTAGGGCATAGTATAACACCCGAAAATAAGAAAATCGTTGAAATGCTGCATGCTCGTGGCGTACGTTGTATGATTAGTGTGGCACCTACGCACGATAAATTGCCTTTGAAAGAAGAACGGGCTTTGAAATATAAAGAAGAGATAGATAAGAGACCGGATATTATAGAATCTGATATACCGACAGAAGTATGGACAGTTTTGCAATCTCGATAGATTGTTGCCCTGATATGGTGCAACGTCTGTTTACTATCGTAAAGGAAAATCCGGTTAGTGAACTAACAATTAATACTGTGAAAATGTCAAAAGTAGAACAAGCATTGAAAGCTGCGAATGAGACACGTGCTCTTCGTATAGGAAGCGGAATATTAAAAGAAGTAGCCGGACTGTTTAAGGAACAGTTTGCAGGAAGAAAGGCTGTAGTGGTAGCTGACGTAACTACCTATCGTGTTGTCGGCGAAAGAGTAGAGAAGGAGTTGCGTAATGCGAATATAGAATTATTACCATCTTTTATTTTCACTGATTCCGACCTGTATGCGGAATATTCGTATGTTGACCGTTTGGTTGAATCGTTGAAAGTGCATGATGCTATTCCGGTAGCTGTCGGCTCCGGTACGATTAATGATTTAACGAAGTTAGCTTCTCATCTGGTCGGAAGAAGATATATGTGTGTGGCCACTGCCGCTTCCATGGATGGATATACTGCATTCGGCGCTTCCATTACTGCCAATGGCGCTAAACAGACTTTTAGCTGTCCGGCACCGCAAGCTGTATTGGCTGATATTGAAATCATAAAGAAAGCTCCCAAGCCGATGACAGCATCAGGATATGCCGACTTGTTTGCAAAAGTGACGGCTGGTGCCGATTGGATTCTGGCCGATTGGATGGGCGTGGAAGATATTGATGAAAAGGCATGGTCGATTGTGCAGGATGGATTGCATGATGCGCTTTCGAATCCTGAAGGCGCGGTGGCCGGAGACGAAAAAGCGGTGTCACAACTTATTGAAGGATTGATGCTGGGCGGTTTTGCTATGCAATGGTCTAAATCGAGTCGTCCGGCTTCGGGAGCGGAACATCAGTTCAGCCATCTTTGGAATATGGAACATCATTTAAATCAAGGTGAGCATGTTTCCCATGGCTTTCAGGTGAGTATAGGTATGTTGGCTGTAACGGCATTTTATGAACAAGTGTTGAACACCCCATTAGAGAAACTGGACGTGGAAGCGTGCTGTGCGGCATGGCCCGAACCGGAAATAGCCGATAAGGTAGCTCTTGATATGTTTGTCGGTACTGATTTTCCTACTATCGGTCTGCAGGAGACGAAAGCGAAATATGTGACACGGGAGCAATTGGCTATTCAGTTGCGGCAGTTGAAAGAATACTGGCCTGAAATTCGTGAACGTTTGTCCAAACAGTTGATTCCTTACAAAGAAGTGAAACAATCCCTGCGGCAGGTAGGTGCTCCTGTAGAACCGGAACAAATCGGTATTACACGGAAACGTCTGCGTGAAACGTTTGTTCGTGCACAATTTATTCGCCGTCGTTTTACTGTCCTCGATTTAGCTGTACGGACAGGATATATGGAACAGTGGCTGGATGGATTGTTTGGTAAAGGTAAAATATGGGAAATAACAGATTAATCACGATAGGAATGGAACTACAAGGAATGGCGCCCGAAGTGGCAAAGAAATTTAAATACTGGCAGACACGGACGATCATAGCAAGTATGATAGGCTATGCTCTATTCTATTTTGTTCGTAAAAACTTGAGTATTGCAATGCCTGCCATGCAGGATGATTTGGGAATAACCAAGGGAGACTTGGGATTATTTCTGACCTTACACGGATTACTGTACGGAGTTTCCAAGTTTGCCAACGGTTTTGTCGGCGACCGGGTGAATGCCCGCCATTTTATGGTGACAGGTTTGGTGCTCTCTGCAGCATGTAATATTTGGTTTGGGTTTAGTTCTGCTGTGGTGATGTTTGGCATTGTGTGGATGTTGAACGGATGGTTCCAGGGAATGGGATTTCCCCCTTGTGCCCGTTTATTGACTCATTGGATACCTCCTACGCAGTTGGCTACAAAGATGTCGGTGTGGAATACCTCACATTCTGTTGGCGCAGGTTTAGTGGTGATTGTTTGTGGATATATTGTCAGTCTCGGATGGCGCTGGTGCTTCTGGTTTCCTTCTATTATAGCCTTGGTGGGTGCAGTCGGTTTGTGGTTTGCTTTGCGCGATACGCCCCGCTCGGTAGGTCTTCCGGAGCTCAACTCAAAAACGGGCGCAGAAGAAAAAGAAGATACTTCTGCCGAATTTAAGCAGTTTGTGCGTAAGAATGTCTTTGGAAATTCGGCGATTTGGGTACTGGCTATTGCCAACTTTTTTGTGTATATCGTGCGCTATGCTGTACTTGACTGGGGACCGACTCTTTTGGGAGAATGGAAGGGAGTTTCTATTCATCATGCAGGTTGGATGGTGGCAGCCTTTGAAATATCCGGAATTGTAGGTATGCTGGTAGCCGGTTGGGCAACCGATCGTTTCTTTGGTGGACGTGGTCCACGCGTTTGTGTGATTTGCATGGCACTGGCTACGGTGTTCGTTGCTTTATTCTGGGGAATATCCCAACCTCCCATGTGGCTTGCTACGCTTTTATTGGGAGCCGCAGGATTCTGTATTTATGGTCCGCAAGCTTTGGTAGGTATTGCTGCGGCTAATATAGCCACAAAGAAAGCAGCCGCTACGGCAGTCGGATTCACAGGATTGTTCGGATATGCCAGTACGTTGGTCTCCGGTTGGGGATTAGGATTGTTAGCTCAACATTATGGTTGGAATATTGCAGTGGGTGCATTAATCCTGATTGCTATAATGGGAACTTTGATATTTATGGCCGCATGGTCGGCAAAAGCGAATGGGTATGATAATGATTAATGAGGTAGAACATAAACTGAACGCGGAACTTATGGATCGTATTCGTCGGATCAAGCATATTGCTTTGGATATGGATGGAACGATTTATAACGGAAACACGTTATTTCCTTTTACGATTGCTTTCCTGGATAAAATGAAAGAATTGGGAATTGGTTACTCGTTTCTGACGAATAATCCTTCCAAAAGCACGAATGATTATCTTCGACACCTATCCGGCATGGGGATTAAAGCAGTGAAAGATGAATTTTATACATCGGCCCAGGCGACCATAGATTACATACGTGTACATCATCCGGAGTGTAAACGGCTTTTCTTGTTGGGCACTCCCAGCATGATAAAAGAGTTTGAGGAAGCCGGATTCGAGTCTACTGACGACAATGCTGATGATGAACCGGACGCAGTGGTTGTCAGTTTTGACATGTCACTTGTTTACTCGCGTTTATGTCGTGCTGCGTGGTGGATTAATCAGAAGAAACTCTATATTGCCACTAATCCGGATCGTGTGTGTCCTACGGATAAGCCTTTAGTATTGGTGGATTGTGGCTCTATTTGCTCCAGTTTGGAGTATGCTACGGGGCGGGAGCCGGATGTTGTGATTGGAAAGCCCGATCCGCGAATGTTGAACGGAATAATGGAACGTCATAACTTGCGTGCGGATCAGGTAGCTATGGTGGGTGATCGTATTTATACCGATATATTGATGGCGCAGAAAGCAAATGCTTTGGGAGTGCTGGTACTTTCCGGCGAAACGACGTACGAGACGGCTATTGCCGCTCGTCCTAATCCTGACTTGATTCTGCGTGATCTGGCAGAGTTTCAGCGAATGATCTTATTAGCTTATAAAATAGGTTAGTGTATGAAAGTAAAAGGATTGACTTGTATTTTAGTATTTTTATTAGGTAGTGTAGGGATGTTACGGGCGGCGGAGCCGTCCGTAACATTTTCTTTGAAAGCTATGCAGATGAATATCTGGAAAGGCGGTTCAATGGTAGAAGGTGCGGTTGGTATGATTGCCGATGAAATTATTCATTCGGATGCGGATCTTATTTTTCTGAATGAATTGAGAAATTTTCAAGGAGAGAATTTTATCCTGTATATGGTTAAAGAGTTGCGGCGTCGGGGGCATATTTATTATGGTGAAAAATCATCCTTGGCGGTAGGGGTGTTATCACGATTTCCGATAGAAAGCCAGGAAGTCGTTTTCCCGTGTGCCAAAAATGAGAAAGGGGCTATTCTCCGGGTAGTGATGGCGGTTGGCGGGCATAAAGTAGCGGCTTATGCGGCTCATCTGGACTACCGCCATTATGCTTGTTACCTGCCTCGCGGTTATGATGGAAGCAGTTGGGAAAAGATGGATGCCCCCGTCGTTGACGAGACGGAAATATTGGCAATGAACCGTAAATCTTATCGGGAAGAAGCCATTTCGACATTTTTGCGGCGG
>ENA-OPCD01002935-OPCD01002935.1-human-gut-metagenome-genome-assembly--contig:-NODE-2935-length-11366-cov-2.387410_pt1 | contig 11366 bp, 9 predicted proteins | sample MGYA00241560_ERZ501471 | MGnify/ENA primary metagenome ERZ501471 (study PRJEB25962, sample SAMEA2042578) | human gut metagenome | biome: human gut; feature: human-associated habitat; material: faeces...
GCTGTACGATAAACTGGTCAGTACACCAATACCAGAATCCGATAATGGCGGAACCGATCAAAGCACCCAGCCAAGGGAAGTTCGGATCATCGTTACTACGGATCAGATTAGTCATTGTATCTCCGTAATCATTTACAGTTACCGCACCGCAAACTTTCATCATTTCGTCCCAGCCACCCAATTCTTTAAAACCAAGCACGAGGATGATCAAGGAACCAAGCAGAAGGATAGGAGTCTGGAGTACAGAAGTATACAATACGGATTTCATACCCCCGAAGATAGTATAAAGTGCTGTCAGAACTACCAATCCGATTGCAGCAATCCAGAAGAAGTCGATTCCCCATAAAGTATCTATGCCGAAGACCTGCTGGAAAACCAATCCTCCGGCATATACGGTTACGGCCACTTTGGTGAGGACATAACTGATGAGAGAAATCAGAGACAAAATAGTGCGTGATTGCGGGTTGTAACGGCGCTCGAGAAACTCGGGCATCGTATATACCATACTTCGAGAATAGAAAGGGACAAATACCCAACCCAGCAACAATATCATCCATCCCTGTATTTCCCAATGGGCCATAGCCATACCGCTCGATGCTCCGGCTCCGGCAAGGCCGATGAGATGTTCCGAACCGATGTTCGAGGCAAAAATCGACGCTCCGATAGCAATCCATGTCGCGTCGCGACCACCCAAAAAATAATCTTTCGAGTCGTCTTGTTTCTGGCGCATCACCCATACGATGATACCCACAAGGGCCAAACAGAATAGCCCGATGACAATCCAGTCTAATGTTTCCACAATATCAGTTTTTAAGGTGTATAAATAAATTATTCAGCAATGGAAAAACCGTAGATGCATACACTTTGATATGTCTCTCCGGGACGCAGTACGGTAGACGGCCATTGCGGTTTGTTGGGGCTGTCGGGGTAATGTTGCGATTCGAGGCAAATGCCGGTACGGGGATTGTAGACAATCTCTCCTTTACCCTTGATCGTACCGTCGAGGAAATTACCGGAATATATCTGTATTCCGGGCTCGGTAGTGCGTACCGAAAGGCAAATACCCGTCTCGGGCGATACGAGCCGCACAGCCGTGCGGTCGACATCTCCGGCCGTAGCGAGTACCCAGTTATGGTCATATCCGTTTCCGTTTTTCAGCTGTTCGAAGTTTTCATGCATACGGGCTCCTACGGCGGTTTCCGTACGGAAATCCATCGGCGTGCCCTCCACCGGCAGGATTTCTCCGGTAGTCATGTAGGTACTGTCTACCGGCGTATAGCTGTCGGCATCGACGGTAAGCAGATGGTCGAGAATAGGGCGACGGGGATTTCCCGACAGATTGAAATAAGAATGGTTGGTCATGTTGATAACCGTCGGAGCATCGGTCGTCGCCTCATAAGCGATGACGATGGCATTGTCGTCGGTAAGATTATAAGTAACTTTCGCTTCTACATTTCCCGGGAAATTCTCATCTCCATCGGGCGAGTGCATCATAAGTTCGAGCGTTTTCCCGTCGAGTTGCCGGGCTTCATACACTTTATACTGCCAGCCTTTCGGCCCGCCATGCAGACAGTGCCCGAAATTGTTTTGCGGCAGTTGTACGGTATCGCCGTCGATGACAAGGCGACCGTGGTCGATGCGGTTGGCATAACGACCCACCGAAGCACCGAAGTCCGAAGGAATATTCACATAATCATCGATGTTATCAAATCCCAGAACGACATCGCGCATTTCGCCGTTACGATCGGGAACCATGATCGAAACGATACGTCCGCCAAAATTGGTAATGCAGACCTCCATGCCCGAGGCGTTTTTCAGTGTATAAAGAGCAACCTGTTTTCCATCGACGACGGTTACAAAGTCCGCCGGATTCAAACCCGAAAGCGTTTTATCCGGCTGTTGCGAACAAGCTCCCAGCAAGAGGGTCAGTGCCGCAACAAGAAAAGTGTGTGTTTTCATGTAGATATAAAGATTAATGTTATGTCTAAACAATATCGGTTTATGAACGGTGTAAAAATAACACTTATCTTTATTGCTTATTCTCAAAACAATATGTTTTGCAACATAAAAAGAATCTTTTTCCTTTCTTTCTTCTTTTTTCGGCAAAATTGTATGATGATCGTCTTTACCTATTTCCCTGATGTTTCCCGAATCAACATAAAAAGCCCCTCTATCCCAGCTGGGATAGAGGGGCTTTTTGTATAAACAAGGATTACATCAAAGTTTACGCGCTCCGTCGCTAATGGTAACGGGATAAACTTTCGGAGCTTTTCCGAATTTTTCGGTAAACCCTTTTACGGCTGTTTCGATGAATCGGTCATACTTCTCTTCGGGGACGAGATTGATGGTGCAGCCGCCGAAGCCCCCTCCCATGACACGCGAGCCGGTAACTCCGCATTCGCGGGCTACATCATTGAGATAGTCGAGCTCCTCACAACTCACTTCATAGAGTTTGCTCATACCGTGATGCGTACCGTACATTTTTTCGCCCACCGTTTTGTAATCGCCTTTCTGCAAGGCATCGCACGCATCGAGCAGACGTTGAATCTCCTCGATCACATATTCGGCCCGCATATAATCTTCGGCACTTACCTCGTCTTTTACCTCGGCCAGCATTTTCATGTCGGCATCTCGCAAAAGCGATACTTCGGGATGGTGTTTCTGTATGGCAGCGACAACGGCTTCGCACGATTCACGGCGACGGTTGTAGGCCGACGATGCCAACTCGTGTTTCACGACCGAGTCGATGAGTACCACTTTATAACCGACAGGATCGAAAGGTATATACTCGTATTCGAGCGAACGGCAATCGAGACGAATCAGATGACCCGATTTCCCGAAGACAGAGGCAAACTGATCCATTATACCGCACTTTACACCGCAATAGTTATGTTCGGTTGCCTGACCTATTTTGGCCAGTTCGAACTTATCGATACCCAAACGGAATATGTCGTTCAATGCAAACGCGAAAGTGCTTTCGAGAGCCGCCGACGAAGACAGACCCGCCCCCAGAGGCACGTCGCCCGAGAAAGCCGTATCGAAACCTCCGACTTTACCGCCGCGTTTCGTGATTTCCCGCACGACACCGAAGATATAACAGGCCCAACTCTGTGCCGGTTTATCTTCTTCGTTCATACCGAATTCGGCATATTCGTCGAGATCGACCGAGTAGGCGCGGACAATATTCTTGCCGTTAGGCTTGATTTCGGCCAAAATACCTTTATCGATAGCACCGGGTAAAACAAAACCTCCGTTGTAATCGGTATGTTCTCCGATCAGATTGATGCGACCGGGAGAGAAATAGAGCTCCCCCTCGGTTGCGAAATGTTTCTTGAAACTATTTCTTACAAGTGTGTTGTCCATAAAGTATAGATTTTAAGATTAATCGACAGGAATATTCTTGTTCACGTTTTTACAGCCCGAGAGTCCGTAATACAGCAGATACACCAACGCAACGACGATGAGCCAATAGCTGTTCATATATCCGCCGACTTTGGCGATGTATTGCTGGATAAGAGGCAAAATACCGCCGCCGACAACCATCATCATGAAAAGGCCCGACGCCTGAGCGGTGTATTTTCCCAGCCCCTCGACGGCAAGATTGAAAATTCCTCCCCACATGACCGATGTACAAAGTCCGCACAAAACAAGGAACAGCGCACTGACCGGTACTTCGGCGACAACGATACCGTTCCCGACACTGTAACCGGGCATGTCCAGCGTATATTCTTTGGGTATGAAAATGGCAAGGATTACGAGCAGTATGGCCATCGACGACACAGCGATAAGTTGAGTCCGTGTCGAGACTTTACCACTGATGGCGCTGCTCAACGTGCGTCCTACCAACATGAGCAACCAATAGATCGCCACGATAGCTCCGGCAATGGCCGATGCGTCCCCTATGACACCCGCTCCGGTCGCACTCTGGTCGGCAAGGTAGAAATTAAGAGTACCCGGTATACCGATTTCGACACCTACATATATGAATATACCGATTACCCCCATTACCGTATGTCGGAAATTCCACGGACTGTGTTCGAATGTTTCTTTTTTGCCTCCTTTATGCATGTGGGGCTCGGGTATGGCAACAAACGATATGATAACGAATGCCGCAGCAAAGACGGCCATACCTATCCACAGCAAAGGAGTAACATCGGTCATCGTCGTCGACTTGGTGAGCGAACCGATAAGCGCACCGACGAAAAACGGGGTGAGAGTCGCCGAGAGCGAATTGAGCGCGCCACCGGCTTGTATCAGCTGGTTGCCTTTGTTCCCGCCACCGCCCAAAATATTGAGCATAGGATTCACGACCGTATTCAACATACACACGCAGAACCCGCAGATGAATGCACCGAGCAAATAGATAAAGAAGTTGAGGCTTACGGGAAATTCCACCGGCACGGCAATGCCGTCCTTGTCCATACTACTGTTCATCGTGAAAAGAACCGTATCGGTTCCCACGATACTCGACAAGTATTGCACGGCCAGACCTATAACGCCTACGGCCATAGCCCACAATGCTGTTTTTTTATACCCGATTTTTACCAACAGGTTACCGGCCGGGATACCCATAAAAAGGTAAGCAAGGAAATTCATCATGTTTCCCATCATACCCAGCACGCTATTGCCCTCGAACTGATGTCCCCATATCGTGCCGATGGGGGCGGCCAGATTGGTTACGAAAGATATCATCGCAAAAATGAAGAACATCGTGATGATAGCAACGATATTTCCGTTCTTTTTCTCTTGTGTCATGGTTTACAGATTTATAAAATTTCGATATGAGAATTATTTCCGCACCGAGAACTGGTAGCGGCATGTTTGCGTATAGGTCTCGCCGGGCCGTAAAACCGTCGAAGGGAAATGCGGTTTGTTGGGGCTGTCGGGAAAATGTTGGGTCTCGAAGCACACGGCCGTGCGCGCGCTGTACTTACGCCCACACTTTCCTGTAAACCCGTTGAGCCAGTTTCCGGTATAAAGTTGCACGCCCGGCTCTGTGGTATATACGGTCATTACGATTCCCGTCCGGGGCGAATATGCTTCGGCAGCAAATGCGTATTCGCCGGGGAATTTTTTTACCAGTACATAATTATGGTCATATCCCCGTCCGAAACGCAACTGTTCGAAGTCATCATCGATACGCTGTCCCAAAGCTACGGGGTGTAAGAAATCCATAGGTGTTCCCGCTACCGAGGCAATTTCTCCGGTGGGAACCGACTTGTCGTCCATCGGCGTGTAGAAAGGCGCATCGATGGTAACGATATGGTTGGTTACCTCTCCGCCGCCATCGCCGTTCAAGTTGAAGAACGAGTGGTGGGTCAGATTGCATACGGTAGCCTTATCGGTGGTTGCCCGGTAATGTATCTCCATGGCGTTTTCGTTGGTAAGGGCGTAAGTAACCTCGACTTTCAGATTACCGGGAAATCCCTCTTCCCCGTCGGGCGAGAGATAAGAGAGGTGAAGTGTCTGTGTATCGATCTGGCTGGCTTCCCATACGACTTCATTATATCCTTTGATACCCCCATGCAGGGCGCAATCGGGATTATTTGAACGGATAGAATGGCATTTGCCGTCGAGATTGAATCGACAGCCACCTATACGGTTTCCATAACGGCCTATCAGTGCTCCGAGAAACTTCTCGGGCGAATGCAGATACCCGTCGATCGTGCTGTGTCCGAGGACGACATCGGTCATTGTTCCGTCGGAATCGGGGACAAGCAGCGAAACAACGATTCCGCCATAATTGGTGATGCATATTTCGGCTCCGTTACGATTGGTCAGTTGATAGAGCGATACCTGTTTTCCATCGATAACGGTATCGAAGTCGGAGAATAGTAATCCCGACTGTGTCTTTGTGGTATGATTTGCGGTTGACATAAAAAACTTGTTTATGCAGGCCACTCCCGGCATGAGAACATTCATGCCGGGAGATGTTCCGAAATGTTGGATAAAAAATATCAGCGATTATTGCCGACTTCCCGGTATTGGCGTATGAACTGCAACCGTTCATAGTAAGCTACGTCGGGAATATTTTTGTAATTGAGTGCGCCGACAGCCTCTTTAAGAGAAGAGAATCCCTGCTCTTTGAGCCAGCCGGTGAGGAAGTCGAGCATTTGCCCGACAACAGTTTCCCCGTTGAGATAAAGGGTCGAACATAATTCGGCTGCGGAAGCTCCGGCCAAAATGACTTTTACAAGGTCTTCGGGCGTATGTACGCCTGTCGAAGCGGCCAACGGCAACTTGTTGACCTGCCCCGAAACGATACCCAGCCAACGCAAAGTATCGCTCAAATCGGCCGAGGTACTGAACGGAGACCCGGCGACGAGTCGACGATTATGTATATCGATATCGGGTTGCCACGGGCGGTTGAAAAGCACCACACCGGCAGCACCGGCGGCACGCAACTGGTCTACGACCGAAACAAGATTGGAAAGGTTGCGGCTTATTTTCACGGTTACGGGAATATGTACGGCAGCTTCTACTTTTTGCAGAATCTCGACATGCAGTCTCCCGATGGTGCCGGGACGATACTCGGTCGTGGGGTTGATTTTTTGCACGTTCAGCTCTATGGCGCTGGCTCCGGCTTTTTCGAGATCGGCGGCGAAACTCTCCCAGCTGCCGTCGTCGTAACAGTTGATACTGGCTATTACCGGTATCGATACCGCTTTCCGGGCTTCGCGTATCAACGTGAGGTATTTTTCCACTTCGTGGGCTTTGACGATATTTTGCAGATAGTCGTAGGCCTCGGGATAATCGCTATCGGAACTGTTGAGCAGATGTTCGCTTTGGGCGGCGAGCTGCTCTTCAAAGAGCGATTTCAGCACAACGGCTCCTACACCGGCTTTTTCGAGAGCGACGATTTTTTCGACATTGTCGGTCAGGCCCGAACTGGCTGCGATAATAGGATTTTTCAGTTCTAATCCTGCATACTGAGTCTTTAACATGATATAGGTTCTTTATGATTAATAATTTCTTTCTCCAAAGATGAGGGTTCCCACACGCACCATCGTTGTCCCATAGTCGAGTGCCAACCGGTAATCGTGCGACATACCCATAGAGATTTCCGAGAAGTTTTTATCAAGAGGGAAATAATTCTTTTTTATTTCGGCAAAAAATGCCTGCAATGAAGCAAATTCCCGGCGAATGGAGGCTTCATCGTCGGTGAGTGTCGCCATACCCATCACTCCGCGCAGACGCACATGGGTAAGACTGCTCCATACACCCGATGCCAGATAGTCGCGGCACTCGTCGAAAGAGAATCCGAATTTGGTTTCTTCTTCGGCGATATGCAGTTGCAGCAAACAGTCGACAACCCGGCTGCACCGGGCGGCGCACCGATCGACTTCGGCCAACAGATGAGGAGAGTCTGCGCTGTGTATCAAAGAAATAAAAGGCACGATCTGCTTCACTTTATTGGTCTGCAAATGGCCGATAAAGTGCCATTCGATATCGGAGGGGAGTACGGTCTGCTTAGCGACCAGCTCTTGAACCCGGCTTTCTCCGAAAATACGTTGTCCCGCATCGTATGCCTCCCGAAGGGCTTCGGCGGGATGGAATTTCGATACCGCCACCAAAGACACCCCGGCGGGGAGTGTCGATTTTACAGTGTCCAGATGTCGAGCTATATCGTTCATTTCTCTCTCCATTTTATTCCTGTCCGGGAGCGGCCGGTACAGAGTCGGCATCGTAGCGGAAAACGTCCATGATGAGTGTTTCGGTAATCGAAGCGATTTCATAGTCGGCCATTGTCCCTTTCATTCCTTTCAATAGATTTTCAAGGGCGGTCTTGAAGTCGGCAGCCTGCACCATCATATAAGAAGCGGTACGTTTCTCGACACCGCTTTTCTCGTCGAGGGTGATGAAATTGACTTTGCATTTGTACCACCGATCACCCGACTCATCGAAAAAAAGCTCACTGATTTTCACACGCTTGATATTGGCGACGGTAAATTCTCCCGATATAAACGGGCGCATTTCTTCGAGTATGCGCGATTCGGCTTCGGTAAAAGAGAGCGCGTCGACCATATAGGGTTCGCTGACGGTTTTCTGCATTCCGCCTTCTATTTCTTTATCGTATTTAACTTTACATTCAAACCAAGAGTTCATTTTTTCTGAAAGTTTTTTGTTTATGATATTTCCTACGGAGCTATTCCCGCGGAGTATTTTTCATCGTTTCGTTGAGGGAACCTATGTAATCGAGTAGTTCCTCCTTCCCTTTACGAGTCTCGGACGAGGTTATGAAGATAGGGGGGAGTTCTTCCCAATCTTCGAGCAAACGGGTTTTGTAAGCCTCGATTTTGTCGCGCAACACCGTTACCCCCAATTTGTCGGCTTTGGTAAAAACAATGGCGAAAGGCACACCGTTCTCGCCGAGCCACTCCATAAACTCGAGGTCGATTTTCTGCGGTTCATGGCGACTGTCGATAAGCACGAAGAGAGAGGTCATCGACTCGCGTTCGAGAATATAATGCTCGATGATGCGCCGTATGTTTTCCCGGCCTTCTTTTCCCCGACGGGCAAAACCGTACCCCGGCAAGTCGACGATATACCACGAGCCGTCGACGTCGAAGTGGTTTATAAGCATGGTTTTTCCCGGCGTAGATGATGTCATCGCCAAACCCTTGCGCCCCGTGAGCATATTGATAAGCGAAGATTTTCCTACATTGGAACGGCCGATGAAAGCATATTCGGGCCGGTCTCCTGCCGGACATTTGGCAACGTCGGTATTGCTTATGACAAATCGGGCATCTTTTATTTCCATAAGAAGGGTTTCCTTTATCGATTACATGACAAATATAAGAAGTTTCTTGATAGATAATATAAAAAAAAGTGCTATTTTTGACTTTCTAAACGTAAGTACTATGGAAAAAAGGCCGCCTATCACACCGGAGTCGGTTTATAACGACTTGCGATATTTGCAATTGTTATCTACGAAGTTCCCGACCATATCCGATGCGTGCACCGAGATCATCAACCTCGAAGCCATTCTCAATCTGCCCAAAGGTACGGAACACTTCCTGACCGACTTGCACGGAGAATACGAGGCATTCCTCCATGTGTTGAAAAATGCATCGGGATCGGTACGCCGCAAAGTCGAAGAAATTTTCGGACAGACTTTGCGCGAAAGCGAAGTGAAAGAGTTGTGTACCCTCATCTATTATCCCGAACAGAAACTCGAACTTATCAAGAAAGAAGAAAAAGATATGATCGACTGGTATCGCATTACCATGCACCAGTTGATACGTGTGTGCCAGAACGTATCGTCGAAATATACCCGATCGAAAGTCCGCAAAGCGCTTCCTGCCGAATTTTCGTATATCTTGCAAGAGTTGTTGCACGAGTCGCAAATCGACCCGAACAAGCAGGCCTATGTCAACGGAATCATTTCCACTATCATCTCCACCGGTCGGGCCGACGAGTGTATCTGCGCCATTTGCAATCTTATACAGCGGCTTGTAATCGATACCCTCCATATCGTGGGCGATATTTTCGACCGGGGACCCGGTGCCGAAATCATTATGGACAAGCTCTGCACCTACCACAATGTCGACATACAGTGGGGCAACCACGACGTGGTCTGGATGGGCGCGGCGGCCGGCAGTCCCATCTGCATCTGCACGGTGCTGAAGACCACCCTTTCTTACCACAACCACGGCATGGTGGAGGACTGCTACGGCATCAACCTCCGCCACCTGCAGCGGATGGCCGAGCAGTTCTATGGCGACGACGATCTGACCATCTGGATGCCTCACACCGACACTGCCCGCGGCCCCTACACCCCCGGTATGCTCCATCGCTGCGCCGTCATGCATAAGGCCATCACCATCCTGATGCTCAAGCTCGAGTGTCAGGTCATCGACCGCAACCCGGATTTCAAGATGCAGGGTCGGGATTTCCTGCGGCACATCGATTGGAAAAAGGGAACAGTGACCCTGAACGGGCAGGCATACCCCCTGCGGGACACCAGCTTCCCCACCGTGGATCCGGCAGACCCCGCCGCCCTGAATGATGATGAGCGGCTGGTGCTCCGCAAGCTGGTGGAATCCTTCCGGCAGAGCGAGCGCTTGCAGCAGCATGTGGAATTTTTGTATGCCAAGGGCAGCGTTTACCACATCGAGAACGGCAACCTGCTCTACCACGGCGCTGTGCCGATGACTAAGAAAGGCACCTTCGCTGTGGAGCGGTTCGAGGGCCACGCCTACTCGGGCCGCGCCCTCATGGACTATTGCGACGAGCGCGCCCGCCGGGGCTACTTCGCCCCCGAGGGCAGCGCCGCCCGCCAGAGCGGACAGGATTTCCTGTGGTATCTGTGGTGCGGCAAGCTGTCGCCCCTGTATGGCCGCAGCGCCATGACCACCTTCGAGCGGCTGTATGTCGAAGACGCTTCCACCCACACCGAGGTAAAGGACCCCTATTATACATGGTATAATGAGGAAGCTGTCTGCCGCAGCATCCTCGCCGAGTTCGGCCTGCCCGGCACCAGCCACATCGTCAACGGCCATGTCCCCGTGCAGGAGAAGAAGGGCGAGAGCCCCATCAAGGGCGGTGGACGCCTCGTGGTCATCGACGGCGGTTTCTGCCGCGCCTACCACGAAAAGACCGGCATCGCGGGCTACACGCTGGTCTATTCCAGCCGCACCATGTCCCTGCGCACCCACCAGCCCTTCGAGAGTGCCGAAAAGGCTGTGAACGAGAATCTGGACATCCTCTCCCAGAAGAACATCCTCGAGACGGAGAACCACCGCATCCTCGTGGAGGAGACCGACGAGGGCGAGATCCTGCGGGAGAAGGTCCACGACCTCAAACAGCTGGTCCGGGCCTATCAGCTGGGCTGGATCAAGGAGACCCGCTGCGACGACAGTGTGTGGTAAGCAGTGGCAAATGTAAAATTTTCCTGAAAATAAGAGACAAAATCCGAGAATAATAGAAAAGAAACTGGGCAAAACAGAAAATAATCGACGAGCGTGCATTGGGGCTTTGCTTTTTGCTGGAAGTTGTGTATAATAAAGTAGCTGTAATTATGCCAACTGGTTGTGAGCTTTGTACAGCGAGAAGGAATAACGTACCTTGAACTGACCTTTTGGGCCTGCGGGGAGCGGGACTGTGACAAGGAGATCATAAAATTGGAAAAGTTTGTTATTACGGGCGGTAAGCCCCTGCACGGCGAAGTCATCATCTCCGGCGCGAAGAATGCGGCTGTGGGCATCCTGCCCGCTACCATTCTGGCAGCGGACGTCTGCGTCATCGAGAACCTGCCGGACATCAGCGATGTGGCGGTGAGCCTGAAGATCCTGAGCGTGCTGGGCGCGAAGGTGCGGATGCTGAACAAGAACACCTACGAGATCGACACCACCCATCTGACCGGC